>ERZ840057.1812-NODE-1812-length-16358-cov-56.386248_pt1 | contig 16358 bp, 15 predicted proteins | sample MGYA00519907_ERZ840057 | MGnify/ENA primary metagenome ERZ840057 (study PRJEB31850, sample SAMEA3708862) | human gut metagenome | biome: human gut; feature: human-associated habitat; material: faeces | place: China | collected 2014 ...
TCAGTTCTCCCGGACAGACCAGAAAGCTTTCCAGCATTCCGGCACGGGTGCAAAGACGATGCACACGCTCTCTCCGGTTCAGCTCTGACATCTGGCGTTCAAGGATCTTCTCCCGGTGCTGACAAGCGCGCAGCTTCTGCTCTGCTTTGGTTTTTTCGCTGCGGAGATAGGCGAGGTCGGTTTTCGGTTGGGTCAATGGCATCACGCTCCTTCTTTACAGAGAACATCTAAATGTGTAACATGGCCAAAGCATACAGGTTTCTAACATCTTGGCTATTCGTCCTCAAGTTTAATTTGGATGGATTGTCACTGCTGCATCCTTAATCTGATACGTTGTTTCGTCCTTCACTTTGCGCCAGCATATCTCCGGGTGTTGCGCAGCAAGATCGGCAAGTTGTTTCTTTAAGTCTGGATTCAACGTAAACACGCTATAAAATCCGTCCTCGTTAGCGTAAATCATAGTTTCTAGCTTACACATCGTCATGTGAACACCTCCATAACACAGTTGTGAAAAACAAAACTGGGAACCATCAAATATCGACAGTTCCCAGTCTTGTTGAGATAAGTATTACTAGATTTTTATTATCTGAATTTGGATTCAAGTTTTTTGCACAACTCGGATAGAGTTCGGATCGCGCCGCAAGCGGTATATGTCATATTCTGCGTTTCGCTATCCCATTCCATAACACCGAGATTATGCTCTATGGTTACCTGACGCTTTTCCAGTGTTCTAACAATGTGCATCAGGTCTGGTTCATTCGTTATCAAATTTGTAAGTCTAGGGCTTTCTCCTCCATTCACATTCACCAGCAAACCATATTGTGCATTTGACACAATACAGTACCCGATAAGCTGAGACAGCTGCGTCAAACCGACACTCTTTAGAAGTTTCACTTCAATTATCAGCAGTTCGTACTTGACACCGTCTGTTATTAGCGCAAAAATATCCAAACTTAGTGGAGGAGTGCTTGACGCAAATTCGAGAATGGCGGGTGTTGTAATGTGATTTTCCCTGATGATTGCATCAAGTCCGCTTCTTAGTTCACCAGTTTTGCAGTAAACTTTCAAAGGTTTCTCCCATGCACTAAAATTACTTTCGATTTGTGCCTTTACAAATTGCATGATTTCGTTATAATAGGAAACCTCATTTCGTTCAGCAGACGGCATTTTTTCACCTCAAATCATTCTCTGTGATTTTACGAACCAACATTTTATATTTGTTGCTGCTATCATAGGAAATCAACTGGCGATAAACTTGAGCGTTAAGTGGGCCAACCATTGCAGCTACTTTTCCATCAGTCAACACCATTGGTGTTAGTAAGTCTGGGACTTTCACAGTAACTGTAAAATCAGGATTAGCTGTTATAGCATTCATAATGATTTCTTCCCGATTACCGCGAGGGCGCTTTCCGTTAAGATTCCCCGTCTTGCTGGCCACAATATATGCAACCGCATCCATTATAACATTTAACGGATAGCCCTTATCACGGGAGTAGTGCATAATTGGTGTGCCATCAGAAAAAAGAACTGTAGTGGCTCCATCGTTCATGGAATCGACAAGATATTTTACTTCAATATCAGTTTGAGTATAGTTTCGGTTATGAAGTAGCGGATCATTAGCAATTATGTTTGCGACACCAACCGCAGTATCCTTGTGAAGAACCGTAAAGGGTGAAATATAATTCTCAGCATTAGTTAATAATCTGTCGAGTTCATTCTTAGGAGAATGCGGACAGTTTAAGGCAGCACAAATCTGTTTGTGATGAATAAAATGTCCACCACGCAGTTCCTGTGGAATATCCGCATAATTTTCGTCCACATGGACTGCAACCACTCCCGGAACGGAAAGGGTTTTATTCTCGCATTTTTCGGCAGAATTATACTTTTCCTCTTTTTTCCGATTCTCTTTTGATGCAATGGTTTTGCTCTTAAATGCCAATGAACCAAATGTAGAAAAGGAATCCAATGTAACTCTCAGCTTGTTGCCTTTTTTCCAAGATTTGTAGTAAGAATCCGTTCCGCTCTGCATATTGGGATGTTGCCAAAGAATCTGATCAGGCACGCAACCAAGCTGATAAAGAAGATTACACAACTGACACACGTATTTATAATTGAATCCACTTATTTCAAAGGATATAATCTGAACATCATCTGTGAATCTTCGGTGGGATGGAGCCATACTTCCAATCGTATCTGCAACGCCAGCAATAAAACGTTTTTTCATGTTTGTATCTGAAAGCGATGCAATAAGATACTGAAGATCTGCGGTTTTATGTAAATCCGATGTGGGTTCAATGTGGAATGAATGAAGATCCCGAATCAAATCAGCCGTATCACCATGGCAAACAATATTCCATTCTTTTCCGGGCGTATAAGAAACGTCCAAATTGTATTCAACGTTCATAAGAGGTTTGACAACCTTTAGAATATCGTTTGCAATCATTCCAGCCCGTTCTGGATTTTTGTCGTAATCGCCCCACTGCCTATAGGGAAGCTTAATCGAAAAGGATTTGTGGTTCGAACTGAAACAACCTCCGCCAACAACCAGTCCCATAATATAGGCTTTGTCAGTGTTCATAGATTATCGTCCTTTCATTTTATTTGAAAGCCTGCTCCATGATAGCATCCCCAATGACCTTTGCAAGATGGCAAGGAACGGCATTTCCGATTACTTTATACATCGCAACAATGTTCTTTGTTGTATCATCAATGAATTTGAAATCATCCGGGAACGTTTGAATTCGTGCAATTTCTCGGATAGTATATCTGCGATTATGAATTGGATGAGTAATACCACAGTTTTCCGGTTGCGCAGACGCTGTAATAGTTCCATTTATTTCATCAAGGCTAAATCTGCGATAAAAGTTCGGTGCATGATATCGTTTCATATCATCTCGTATTCTCTTGAACCGAGGCGACAAGTCCTCATAAGGTATATTCTTCCATGAGCCACCTTGAGGTATTTTTTCAACCATAGACTGAGCCTGCGGAGAATACGGCCAATAGACTTGATTTGGAACATCTTCTGGAATATCAAGAATATGCCGAAGCGTCAGATTTTCTTTATTAAGCTGAACAGGAGGGAATTCAAATCGCTTTCCAAGATCATTTCTAAAAGCAACAAGAATCAGTCGCTCACGATTCTGAGGAACGCCATAATCAGATGCGTTTACAACACGGTAATTGACCGCATATCCAAGTTTTTCCAAGTCGCCTTTGATAACCTCAATGAGGTATTGACCGCTTTGATGCTTTGACGAAATCAGTCCCTTCACATTCTCAAAGAGGACAGCTTTCGGCAGCTTTCTTTCTATAATTCGCAGACACTCCAAATATAGTTCTCCGCGTGAATCATAGACACCACGCCGATTTCCTGCATTGGAAAAAGGCTGGCACGGGAAACCAGCGGTAAGAATATCACAAGCTGGAATTTCATCAACAGGGACTTCTCGAATATCCCGACCGTCAATTTCACCAAAGTTCAGTCGGAATACTGCCTGAGCATCCTTATCGAAATCATTTGCCCAAACGCGCTGAAAACCTGCTTGTTCAAATCCCTTGTCCATACCGCCGCATCCAGAGAACAGAGAGACCAGCCGCGGAGCGGACTTTTCATTTGCAATCACTATAAAAACTCCTAATCTCAGTTTGTAAACTCTTTTGTTATATCAAAGTCAATGGCATTCTTTTTGCAGTAATCATCAATAAGTTTCATGGTCTTATATGTAGGCTTACTTTTTCCTGATTCTATTCGATTGATTGTGGCAAAGGATACGCCCAACTCTTTTGCAAAATCCTGTTGGCTTAAAAGACATCTCTGTCGAAGCAATTTTATATCATTGCCCAGACTCATTTATTGCACCTCCATCTTCTTTATATAACATCATTATAACAAGGTTATGGCAGATTGGCAATATCAAAAATGAGCTGGGCAATACGATTCAAAGCGGGGTGGGAATGATGGTTTCAAGGGTGGATTCTACTTCATTGTCACTTTGAATGAGTTCAACACGAGAGAAAATATTCGAATCATCGTCAAGAAACATATCAAAATGATTCTTGGCTGCCACCTTAGTACTATAAGCGTAAAACTCATCCGGGTGCTCATCTTTCCGTACAAATCTTACAAAAAACATAAGTGCTCCTCCTTATACAAAAATCAGCTCGGTCTTGACGATTTCCTCGGCACGGTTGCGGATGCTGTTCATCCGGCGCACCCACTCCAGTTGATCGGCAGCTTTCAGGGCTTCGGTCACGCCCTCAGCTTCCTGCATCTGCCGGATGATTAGGGCAAGCTGTTTTTCGGCCTGTTTGTCCAGCTTGGCAAGGTAGCTACCCAGCTCCCCGGACAGGAGCAGTTGATTGTACCGGATGGGATGATGTTCTTTCAGATACCTTTTATGTAAGCGGCCCCACCGCCCGGTGGGGTGCTGCTCTGTCGGGGCTGCTGCGGTCAGGTTCGGCAGATAGTGGTCATTGACAAGGGTGTAGTCCAGACCATTGTTGCTGTCGTGGAGCGTGTTCTTTAAGGTAGTCATGCTGCGTTATCCTCCTTTGGTTTCGGCGTTGGGACTGCTTCTGGGTCTGGTTTTAGATTTCCTTTTTTCTTGTGATAGAATTCCAAGGTTTTCTTGTTGTGGTTGATTCTTCTGCACTCATCGGAACAAAATTCCTGCTGGCTGTGTGTAGGCCAGTAGGAGTGACCGCACACGGCACAGGTGCGCTGCCGGTAGTAGTGAGTTCCTCTCTCGGCTTCTCTATCCGCTTTCTTTTGCTCCAGTCTTGCCTGATTCCAGCATTCCCTTGAGCAGAAAAGCTGTCGGTTGCTCGTAGGTGTAAACACCTTCCCGCAGTGCGGACACGTTTTGGTTTTAATGATCTCGCCACCGTTTTCAGCGATTTTCTTTGCCTTTCGCTTTTCTCGGTAGGCTTTTTCACGTTTGCGCTGCTTTTCCATGCGCTGCCGTTCTTCCTGCTCCTTCTGCGCTTTCAGTTCGGCAAGTTCTTCCTCGGTATAAGCAATATCGACTTGGCCGACATAGTTGAAATAAATGTCAACCTTTTGTGTGCGGGCATTGCCTGCACCCTCGGCTTCATAAACAACGATTTTATCGACAAGTTCGTTAAACATTGAATCGGAGATTTCTGTTGGATTTTTGCACTTACGAATCAGCGAAATGAAATGTTGAATATCAACAGAACTTGACTTATCTTCGGCAATTTCGGATTTCATCGTTTCCATCTTCGATTCCAATTCTGCCTGCTCGCTATCATACTGTGCCATCAGCTGCTTGTACTGTCGTTCGGGCAACAGTCCAGCCATAAGATTTTCGTACAGGCTACGAATAAGGGCAGAAAGCTCATCATAGCGTTTTTGACAACGTTTCAATTCCGATTGGTTCTGCTTCGGCTTTTCTTCACGTTTCTCTTTCCAAAGTGATTGCAGTTCCAAAGCGAAGGTTTCTTCATCTTTTAGGACAAATCTCGAAAAGCGTTTGACCGATGCCAATATCAGGGCTTCAACATTATCGGCACTGATTGAATGGGCAGTACAGCCATTCACCCGACTTGCATATCCACCACAACGATAAGAATATTGAGTAGACCCATCCTTTTTACTGTAGTGTGTTTGCAAGGTCAATCTTCTGCCGCAGTCGGCACAATACAGATACCCGCTTAAACGGTTGGTGTGCGTTCCCCAAGCAGAGGCACGATTCACTCGGCATCTGCGTTTCTGAACACTATCCCAAAGTTCTTGCGATATAATCGGTTCATGCGTGTTCTGGAAAACGTACTGTTCATCTTCATCTGTTTCTTTTCTCTTGTGAAGTTTGAAATTTGTGCTTACAGATTTTCGTAAAACAGTGTGTCCCAGATATTCCTGCCGACCTAAAATTGTTCTTACGGAGGAGGTGCCCCACAGGTACGGATTGGAGAACTTTGTCCCATTGTACTGCTCTGGGTGATATTTCTTTGCGTATGCAGCAGGAATCAGGACTTTTTCCTCTGTCAACAGTTCTGCGATTGTCCGTGGGCTTTTTCCTTCGTTCGCAAGAAGAAAAATGCGCTTTACGACTTCGGATGCCATTGGATCAACAACAAGTGTCTGCTTGTCGTTCGGCAAACGGTTATATCCATACGGAATAGAGCCGCTGCAACGTTTTCCATCTTTCATCCGGGCATCGAACACCGCCTTGATTTTATTGCTCGTGTCTTTGGCATACCATTCGTTCATAATATTCAAAAACGGAGCAAAATCATTGTCTGAAGCATTGTTGCTGTCGATGCTGTTGTTGATTGCAAGGAATCGGACGTTTTTCTGTGGGAACAGAACTTCCGTATAAAAGCCGACTTGCAGATAATTTCGTCCTAAGCGGCTCATATCCTTGACAATCAGCGTTTCGACATTTCCTGCTTCTACTTCTTTTATCAGAGATTGAAAACCGGGGCGATTGAAGTTCACACCTGAAAAGCCATCATCTGTAAAATGGCAGATGTTCTTGAAGCCGTTCTTTTGGGCGTAATCTTCCAAATACTTCTTTTGGTTGGTGATGGAATTGGATTCGCCAGCAAGATCATCATCTCTCGACAAACGCTCATAGAGTGCGGTGATTTTTTGTGTTTTCGGCATTTGCTCTACCTCCTTTCTTATGAAATCTTTCAATTTAGGACAATCAAATTTATTGTCCTGATTAAGTATAGCCTTCCGGGGCAAGTTCAATGGCGGTGGTGGTTTCACCAAAAGTAGATGCCCAGCAGTCGAAGTGTGTCAGCCCTTTTTGCTGGAGTGTGCCATATTGCAGATAGCGCATGACCGTGTACAGCTCCGACATGGAGTTGCTCACGGGCGTTCCCGTAGCAAACACCACGCCGCGCCCGCCTGTGATCTCATCCAAGTAGCGGCACTTTCCGAACATATCGCTCGATTTTTGCGCTTCACTGGTGGATAATCCAGCGACATTGCGCATTTTTGTTGTGAGGAACAAATTTTTGTAGAAGTGTGACTCGTCTACAAACAGACGGTCCACGCCCAACTGCTCAAAGGTGATAACATCATCCTTTCTCGCATCGGAGCGTAGCTTTTCCAGCTTGGTTTCCAGCGTTTTGCGTGTCTTTTCCATCTGCTTGATGCTGAAATTTTCGCCAGCAGTGGCTTTCAGTTCGTTGATGGCGGCAAGCGTTTCATCAATCTGCTCCTGAATAATGCGTTCTTGACGCTCATAGGACAACGGGATGCGCTCAAACTGTGAATGACCGATGATGACCGCATCGTAGTCCCCAGTCGCAATTCTAGCACAGAATTTTTTGCGGTTGGCGGTTTCAAAGTCCTTTTTTCGAGCCACCAGCAGCTTGGCATTGGGGTATAGGTGCAAAAACTCTGCCGCCCATTGCTCCGTCAGATGATTTGGCACCACAAAAAGACTTTTCTGACACAGCCCCAGCCGTTTGGCTTCCATTGCGGATGCTGCCATCTCAAACGTCTTTCCGGCTCCCACTTCGTGTGCAAGCAACGTATTACCGCCATAAAGCACATGGGCAATGGCGTTGCGCTGGTGTTCCCGGAGGGTGATCTCCGGGTTCATGCCCACGAATTTGATGTGGCTTCCATCGTATTCACGGGGACGGGTAGAGTTGAACAGCTCGTTGTACTGCTTCACCAGCGCAATGCGCCGCTGGGGGTCCTGCCAGACCCAGTTGGCAAAAGCATCCTTGATGACCTGTTGCTTCTGCTGCGCCAGCATGGTCTCTCGCTTGTTCAGCACACGCTTGGGCTTGCCCTCGGCATCCTCGATGGTGTCGTAGATGCGGACATCTTTCAGGTTCAGGGTTTCTTCCAGAATCTTATAGGCGTTGGCACGGCTGGTGCCGTAGGTTTCGGAGGAGATAATATCGCCCCGCCCGGTGGCAGTCTTGCCCTCCACACGCCACTCGGCGGTGTACGGAGAATATCTCACCTTGACTGCATGACGCAGATAGTAGGGGATCTGGAAAGTCTCGGTCATAAACTTCTGGATAATGTCCGGGGAAAGCCATGTTGCGCCCAGCCGCACATCAATTTCAGATGCTTCCAGTTCTCTGGGCTGCGCCTTGGTCAGCGCATCCACATTGACCGCAAACTCCGGGTTGGTCTCTGCCGCAAACTGTGCCATCCGCAGCTTTGCCCGGACATCGCCGGACAGGTACTCGTCTGCCATCTGCCAGCCCGCTTCCGGGTCGGTGGGGTCGGCGGCAGGGTCTTTGAAGATCACGCCGGAAAGTTCGGTGGTGATGCGGTCGTACTCGCCGGGAGTGCCCAGCAGTTCTGCCATATAGGGCAAATCAACCCTGCCATGCTCTCCGATGGACACCGCCAGCGCTTCGCTGGGGGTATCCACGCTGGTGACAGTGCGCTCCGGGCGAATGGTCCGTTTCGTAAACATCGCCGCCTTGCTCTTGAGCTGCCCCTGCTCGTCCAGATTTTCCAGCGAACAGAGCAGATAGTAAGAGGAATCCTGCTCAAACAGCCGCCCGTTTTTGCGGTCATTCAACAGCCCGTATTTGGCAGTAAAGGCATCGTAGGCGGCGTTCAGCTTTGCCTGTGTCGCCTGAATGTCCTCGTCCGGGTAGTCGTTCAACTGCTGGTCGATCAGCTCGTTGACGATCTGCCGCAGCTCCACCATGCCGGTAACACGCCCCTTGGCGGTGTCGGACAGTTCTACTTGCGTCATCACGGAATTTTCCCGGTAGAACACTTCGCCGTCCACCACGGTGTAGGAGAAGTTCTTCACCTCCGGGTCGGCAGGCAGGGTGCGCCGGGTGGCTTCTTCCTCGGCAATGTCGGGAGCGTCTACCTCGGCGGCAGTATACTGCCCCTCGATGTGCTGCACCGCCTCGGCAAGCTGGTCTGCAAGGTTTGCACTCTCGATGGGAGCAACGGTCAATTCCTCTCGTCCATACTGGGTGCTTTCGGTGGTCAGCTCGCCCAGAACCATATCCGGGTGGTCTACGAAATACTGGTTGATGGCAAAACCATCTTCGGTCTTGCCAAGCTGCACCCATGCGGGTTCGATGTCCGCAGGGCGGTCACGCTTTTGCAGGAAGATAATGTCCGAAACGACATCTGTACCGGCGTTGGCTCGGAACGCATTGTTGGGCAGACGGATAGCGCCCAGCAAGTCTGCACGTTCTGCCATGTGTTTGCGGGCGGTGCTGTCCTTGCTGTCCATGGTGTAACGGCTGGTGACGAATGCCACTACGCCGCCCGGTCTGATCTGGTCGATGGCTTTCGCAAAGAAATAGTTGTGAATGCTGAATCCCAACTTGTTGTACGCCTTATCGTTGACCTTGTACTGACCAAAGGGCACATTGCCCACCGCCAAATCGTAGAAATCACGGCGGTCGGTGGTTTCAAAACCGGCTACGGTAATGTCTGCCTGCGGGTACAGCTTTTGGGCGATGCGCCCGGTGATGCTGTCCAACTCCACGCCGTATAAGCGGCTGTCTGCCATGCTGTCCGGCAGCATTCCGAAGAAGTTGCCCACACCCATACTAGGTTCCAAAATGTTACCGCTACGGAAACCCATGCGCTCCACGGCATCGTAGATGCCACGGCTCACGGTGGGGCTGGTGTAGTGAGCGTTCAGGGTGCTGGAACGTGCGGCGGCGTATTCGTCCTCAGAAAGCAGCCCTTTCAGTTCGGTGTACTCTTTTGCCCATCCGTCCTTGTTGGGATCAAAGGCATCTGACAAGCCGCCCCAGCCCACATACTGGGAAAGCGCCTGCTGTTCCTCAGCGGTGGCACCCCGGTGCTCCTGTTCCAGCTTGAACAGGGTGCGGATGGCTTGGATATTTCTCGCATATTTCTGTTTTGCACCGCCCTCGCCCAGATGGTCGTCCGTGATGCGGAAGTTTCCGGCAGGCTCCGGCGCAGGAGTGAGATTGACAGTCAGGTTGTGCAGATGGATGTTGCCCGGCTGGCGCAGCAGCCGTTCCAGATTTTCCTTGCTTTCCGAGCGGGCAACCGGATAGACCTCATCCGGGTCACGAAGCTGGATGTTCAGAGTTCCGACAGTTTCGACCGTAAAATCCTTACCGTCCAGACGGATTGTATCGCCCACACGGTAATCACGCTCTTTTGGGAGAGCGAGAACAGGTTCATTTTCCGCCAAAAACTTTGCCTTTTCCACTGCAAGCCAATCGGCGGCGGTTCGTTCATCCGTCTCTTTTTTCAAAGCGGTGCAATAGGATTCGGCCTGCTCCTTGTCTGGAAATTGCGCCATTCCGTTGTCATTTGCATAGTAGCCCTCATTGAGATCATCCCAGATAGCAAAAAGCGGGGACGTACCTCCGACCACTTCGCGGACAGAAAAACGCTCATATTCCGGCACCTCGGATTCCTTGTAGATGGTTTCTGCCTGCTCCAGCATTTCATCCACACGCTGGCTAGGTTCATTCTGCCGCAGACCGTCCTCGAATTGTCGTTTGTTGATAACTTCGTTATCCCACGACTGCCCGTGTGCGCTGGTGTCGATGCGCACATCGGTATCACCGATATAGCCTACTGTTCCTTCAATCGTTCTGGTGGGAAGGTCTACTACAACTTCGTCCCCGATCTTATAGCTGACCTCTTTTTCGGGAACCAGATCAATGGCTGCGGCCTGCTGTTCTTCGTACAGTTCCCTGATGTGCGGAAGATGCTCATTGCGGAAAATGGGCAGTCTGTTTTTCGTCAGCTCCATGTCCTGCAAGCTGACGGATTTGAACGTAAAATTAACGTGTTCCACCCGAAAATCCCGGCCATCCAGCTTGATGATGCTGCCGATTGGCAGATAATCCGCTTCCCGGAGATATTTTGTCTGGTGGTGGGAGCCATTTTCGTTCAAGCCAGCCAGATAGACGTTGTTGCCCGCTGCCCACAGCTTTTTAGATTCTGCTGCCCACTGCTCACTCGGAAAACCAGTTACTTTGACTTTGCCAAGCACATTTTCCTGTGACAGAAGATTGGTGCGCAGAATCCGCTCCACAGCAACGGCATCTTTGTCATAGAACAGATAGTTACCGTTCAGTTCAAAGCCCACGAGGGTGTTGGGATACTGTTTTTTCAGAGCAGTGTACTCTGCGGCAACAGTGCCATCCAGCATCGGAAGCTGACACTCAGCTTCCTGTCTGGCAGTACGCTGTTCCTTCTCCTTGTCGGTCAGGTAGCGGTCGGACTGGATCATCAGGTCGATATACTTTTCCACCTGCGCCCATTTCAGGGTGATTTTCTGGTGGTCAGGGTAATGGTCAAATTCCAGACCCTTCCAGTCGTGGTTCACAAAACCCCGGCTTCCGTCCAGAAAATCGTGGGAGTGCCCACCGATGCCGTACTCCTTTGCCAACGCCTTGGCACGGAGTTTTCGGTCAGGCTGGGTCTGGTACAGTGCCATAATGCGTTGCTTGCCACCTGCAAACCCAGAACCATGCTTACGCAGTTCGTTCTCGATTTCAGCCTGCGACAAAACAAAAGCGGAGGGCGTTTTTTCGCTCTCCGCTTGGTCGATTTTTTCAATTTGCTGGGCTTCGGTGGGGATGTTCGCATCCAGAAAACTTAGCTGTAGATCAGCTCCGTCAGCACCAGTTCCTCTGCCTGTGCTTTCAGGCTGTTCATGTGCTGCACCCACATCAGTTGATTCTGCGCTTTGTCCGGGGCTGGGTCCTGCTTCAGAAGCTGCTCCATGGTCTGCTGCATCCGGCTCTCTGCCGTCTGCTCTACCTCCATCAGGTGCGGATACAGGCTCCCGTTCATCAGCATCGTGTGGTACAGCACCGGGCGATGCTGTTTCAGGGAGGTCCGGCGCAGCCTGCCGTACTTGCCCAGCGGCTTCCGGGGCTGGTTCAGGATCAGGTTCGGGAGCTGGTAGTCCCCGACGGTCGAGTAGGTCACGTTCCTGCTGTTCATATTCATACTGGCTCCTTTCTACATTGCGGCGGCGGATTGTCGTTTTTACGGTTCGTTCGATGTTGCGCAGCACATCCCGGCTGCATTCGCTGACTGCGGTGCCCAGCGCATACACGGCGGCAGGCGTGGAAAAAGAGAAGATGGCCTGAAAATCGTCACGGTCAAAATGACCGTCCGGCTCAAGGCCGCAGCGTTCCAGAACCGTATACAGGATGCTGATTGCGGCGGCAGATTTGAACTGGAACTCCTGTCCGGCTTCATCATAATCTATCAGGAACGAACCGTCAACGATGTCGAGAATGTCGCCGCTGTTGTTGTCCCAATAGGAATCCACCAGCTTGCCCGTCAGGTCAGAAATCTGCTGGCTGAGCCTTTCATGGTAAACGCCGTACTCTCTGGCAATCATTTCCGACACAGGCTGCATCAGATCGGGGCCGAGCTGCCACACCTCCGGGTCACGGGAATTGCGGCGCACCCCGGTGTCGCTTACGTCAAAAACGTAGTGCAGTCGAGGGAATCCGCTGGATTCGTCCAGCAGAGCGATGCCCTTAGAGCCACGCCTGACATAGCGGTTCATCCGGTTGCGCCAAATGTCAAATTCGGCGCAGGCGGTGGCATCGGGCCGCTGAGCGTAGATCATCAACTGGTCTGCAAAGGGGTACTTGTACAACCGGGATGCGGTGGTCAGGTAGTCCGTCCAGCTTTCCCAGTATCGGGTCAAGCCGTTGGCCGTGCGCTGGGCAAGGGCGAGATATTCTTCGGTTTTGCTTGGCATAGCGTTCCTCCCTTCAAGTTCATGGTAAACAAAAAAGCGAGCGGCCTTTTCAGGTCACTCGCTTATGGAATCTATGGTAGTTTATAGCATGAATGGAAGTATTCTATCAAGCCCACTTTTTGCGGGTTATGAAAAAATTTCGGAACAATGCCCTATGACATTATCTCAGTTGACAATCATCGACAAACTGGGAATTATTTAATTCTCTGTGTACCTAATTGTTCAACTGCTATTTTTGCTTTATTGTCATCTTCCTTTTGAAGATTTTCTATTTCCGAACTCCGAATAGCCAAAATGATTTCGTCCCCCACCTGTAAATCATCAAGTGTTATATCTACAACATCTTGTGTATCATAATTACAATAAATCATAGGAATTTGGGAACAATCAATAAGGCAATCATCCCCTAAAACACCTTTTCCTACGGCGGACAAAAACCGCATATCCGAGCTGTTTAAGTCTGCATACCGGTCATTGGCCGCAATACGGTCTTCCATCTCGATAAAGTTATAAAATAAATCTGTTAACTGGTCATTGATAATCTTTGTACACAACTACTTCTCCTGTCTGTCTTAACGGACCTTCTCAGCATCCCACTCCATTACGGATCCGGTCGCTGCATCAATCGTGAATTCGTATTCCGTTCCACCGTAGATGATCTTTCCTTCGTATTCCGGACGTCCGTCACCATAATCAAGCTTCCATTCGTAGAGATCCTTGTCCGTTGCTCCGCTTACACGGTCAAGGGCTGTTTTCTTTGCATCTGCCTCACTGACCGTAACATTCTTGCTGTCTGCTCCCATCGTTTTTTCTTCATATGCGGAGCTGATGATCTCTCCGGTGTCTGTCGCAATCTCATAGTCATACTTTGCAGCGCCTGCATACCATTCAATGTCATATACCTGACGTCCGTCTTCATAGTCAAGCTTTGACTTGGTGATCGTTGCATCCGCTGCCTTCACTCCGGCATGCTCCAGTGCGATCTTCTGTGCTGCTGCTTCATCCACGGTTCCGGTACCTGTTGCATTCTGTGCCGGAGCAGGGGCAGCGGGGTCTGTCGTCTCCGTCTGTGTCCCGGAAGCCTGCGCACTCTGTTCTTGGCTGCTCATTTCCATGACAGCTCCTGTCTCTGCATTGATCGTATAGGCGTAGGCATACTCTCCGGAAGTAAATTCTACCTTATAGCAGGCCACTCCCGCCACCTCACTTAAGGTCGTGGCTGAAATGTCTGCATCTGCCGCTACAATATCCGCTGCTTTTAACGCCGCTTCCTGTGCCTCCTCCATAGGGATCATCTGTGTCTGCTCCTTCGTCTGCTCCTGGCTGCTTTGCTGCGGAATACTGGCTGCCGCATTATATCTGTATCCGGTCAGGGTCATTGCAAGTGCAAATGCCGCTCCGATAAAAATCCATTTCTTTCTCATATTCTTTCTTATCCTTCCTATCAGATTGGAATGTGTAAAGTGTAGCCGATATCCTGCCAGATCACAAGTGAAATTTTTGTGTACAGGGTATATTTGTAAAAATCTAACAAATATAGTAACACTTGCAATACCGTAAATTGCGCCGCCCATGCCTCTTTTTACAGATTCCCTGATTGTCTCCATTTTGTATAACAAAAGGCAGCCCACTATGGACTACCCTGATAAAAATAAAAAGCAGCAAATCATTTGCTATGTGTAGTGATATTCCTTCAATGTCACCTGTAATTGACAAACTTGAATTGTTTACTGTTTCTTTTTTACAACGAAACCAATAACGAACAAAATAATTGCAGGAATTACCAAAAACAAAGCATTTACTAACACCCACAAATAAAAAGGCGCAGAGTTTAGCGATGTTGAGTATTGAGTATAATCAACGATGCTCTTAATAACAAATACAATCAACAGAATGAGACTCACAATGTTGCATATCATAGGTACTTTCTGTTTCATTCTAAACACCTCAATAAATTCCGATTTGTCGCTCCGTTGCTTGGCTAAAGTATAGCACAAAACTGTGAACAAATCTACCTCATTTCAACCTGTCAGCGGCATTATTATCTCTGGCATACCTTCGCGCTGCTTCCCGCCGTTCCTCGCTGTATGGGGCGGTCAGACGGAAAGAGAAACGCCCCTTGCGGATCACAAACTCCATGCAGCCCGTTTCGAGGTCTGCGTCGGTCTGGCGGCACTGGTCAGGGTGCTGTCCGGTGTAGGCGGCAAGCCGCTTCTTTAAGTCGGTGTTGTGGGTGCGGATATGGATTAGCGGGTCTTTCTCGTCAAACCAAATATCGGTGGTCTTTTCCTGCTTCGTAAGCCCTGTTCTCATAAACTCTCCTTTCTGTGCCCCTGTTACGCAGTAGGGGCATTTTTCGGGTGTTTTTCCCGGCTCTTGACTTGGGGAAAATGAGGATTTTCAAATAGAAATCGCCCGGACAGGGAATGGTTCGTCAGGGCGGCTGTTATCGCAAGATTTCTGTTTTTTCCGGCTCTTGACCGTCAGACGCGGATAAACGCGTACTGTCGGCAAGCACCAGTTTGAGCAGCTTGTCGCGGAATGTTTCTGTGCTGCTGTGATTGAAAAATAACTCCGCAACAATGGTCTGCCCGTTCCTCTGGGTCGTGATGATATTGTCGGGGGTCTGTTCTGCCATAGGCGGCTCCTTTCTCCGGGTGCAAAAGAGGGATTTCCCGTAACTCGGAAAATCCCTCTTGGTTGACGGTTATTCTGTTTTACTGTGTGGGCTGTGCGGCGGCTGCCTGCGCCTTTTTCTTCGCCCGGTATTCCCGCGCCTTGATACGGTCATACTCCCGCTGCTTTTCAAGGTTTCGCGCCCGGTACTCCCTTGAATACTGCCGGTGGTATGCGCGGCTCTTTTCCTTTTTGGCTTCTTCGATTTCCTCCCGCATTTGCCGGATTTCTTGCTCGGTCGGTTCCGCAAGCTGTGTCACTTCATTCTCAAACTTGCCGATATAATTGAAATATATGCTGATGTGCTGGATTGCGTATCTCGCCCTTTTCTGGTCGCGCTCATACACTTCAATCCTGCTGATAAACTCGTTGAGAATGGCGGGTGTAAGGTCGGTAAAGGCAGCATGGCGTTCCGTCAGCTTCAAAAACTTCTGCGCCCGTCCTCCCGCGTTCTCATAAGCGGACAGCTGCTCTTGGAGCGTGGCAAGCTCCGCTTTCAACACATAGTATTCTTCCGAATACTTCTGCGACATCTGCTCATAACGATCTTGCGGGATCGTGCCGAGGGCGTTGTCCTCGTAGAGCTTGTTCAGCACCTTGTCAATCTGTTCAAGGCGCGTCGTGATTTGCGGGATACGCTTCTGCTGCTTTTTGGTCTGGTCGGTCTGCTGCATGGCAAGGTTCTTTTTCACTAAGGCTTCAAACTCTGCCCGGTTGCTGATAGAATAGTCCTCGATTTTCTTCAGCACTTCCGCGACGGTCTGCATGAGCAAGTCCGCGTCCATGATGTGCGGGGAGCTGCACTTGGGATTTTTTGCTTTTCCCTTGTGGTACTCGCTGCAATAGGCAACGTGCCGCTTGCTGCCGTATCTGTAATCTATTCGGATGTGCATTTTTGCGCCGCAGTCCTTACAGAAAAGTAAGCCCGACAAAGGGTGGATTTCCCCGTCCCCGTTGGGGCGTCTGACGGGTGCGTTTTCCAAAATC
>ERZ840057.1828-NODE-1828-length-16257-cov-3.469263_pt1 | contig 16257 bp, 12 predicted proteins | sample MGYA00519907_ERZ840057 | MGnify/ENA primary metagenome ERZ840057 (study PRJEB31850, sample SAMEA3708862) | human gut metagenome | biome: human gut; feature: human-associated habitat; material: faeces | place: China | collected 2014 ...
ACCTTGAGGAGTGCCGCGATAACGATAAAAACTCGCAAAGCGTGTTTTTATCGTTCAAATGCATTTTTGCTCGTAACTGTGAAGGCACTGAACAGTTACGAAAGGAAAAGCCTTTCTCCTTGAAGTGAAGGGAGAAAGGCTTTTCCGGTAATACAGGAGAAGAACATATGGCGAGAGAAGTAAATTTTGGAAAAATGCTCCACGGTGGAGATTACAATCCGGAACAGTGGCTTCACAGCCCGGAGATTCTGGAAAAGGACATCGAATATTTTAAAAAAGCGAAAATCAATGAAGTATCCCTGGGGATATTTTCCTGGGCAGTACTGGAACCGGTAGAGGGAGAGTTCCATTTTGAATGGATGGAAAAGATCATTGACCGTCTGTATGAAAATGGTATTTCTACAATTCTTGCCACCCCGACCGGAGCAAGACCAAGATGGATGGCACAGAAGTATCCGGAAGTGCTTCGGGTAGACGCCAGCCGTCACAGAAATCTGTACGGAGAAAGACATAATCACTGCTATACATCTCCGGTGTACAGAGAGAAAACAAGAATTATGAATACAAAACTGGCGGAAAAATTCAAAGACCATCCGGGTGTGATCGCCTGGCATATTTCCAATGAATATGGAGGAGAGTGTCATTGTCTGTTGTGTCAGGCGGCCTTTAAAAACTGGCTGAAAGACAAATATCAGACAGTAGATAAGATGAACCGGGCATGGGCAACCACATTCTGGAGTCACCGGTATCATGATTTTGATCAGGTAGACAGTCCTTCCCCGAGGGGAGACAGCTCTCTTCACGGCCTGAACCTGGACTGGAAACGGTTTGTGACCGATCAGACGGTAGATTTTGTAAAATGGGAGATCCGGGCGATTCGGGATGCAGGATCCGACAAACCGACGACTATCAATATGATGTACAATTTCCAGGGATTAAACTACCACAAATTTGCAGATGTGGTGGATTTTGTATCCTGGGATAATTATCCACAATGGCATAAGAAAGAAGAATACCTGACAGCTATGGATAATGGTATGCAGCATGATATTATGCGAAGCATTCAGAAAAAACCATTTTTACTGATGGAAAACTGTCCGTCGGCAACCAACTGGCAGTCCGTAAGCAAATTGAAGAAACCGGGAATGCTCCATGCAGCTTCCATGCAGGCTGTTGCCCACGGATCCGACAGTATTTTGTATTTCCAGCTTCGACAGAGCCAGGGTTCCTCTGAAAAGTTCCATGGTGCAGTGATCGATCATTATGGCAAGGATGATACCAGAGTATTTAAGGAGGTAACGGAAGTAGGAGAAAGTCTGGAAAAACTTCAGGAAGTTACCGGAGCGAAGAACCCGGCACAGGTGGCTGTGGTATATGACTGGGAGAACCGCTGGGCAATGGAAGACGCCCAGGGACCGAGAAATAAAGGACTGTTCTATAAGGAAACTGTGGAAAAATCCTATTACGCATTCCGAAAACAGGGACTGAATGTGGATATGATCGATATGGAGCAGGATCTGGATGGTTATAAAGTAGTAGCAGCACCTATGCTTTATATGTTCAGGGAAGGATTTGAAGAGAAGGTTCGTAAATACGTAGAAAATGGTGGAACCTTTATCCTGACTTACTGGTCCGGTATCGTAGACAGTACCGATCTGTGTTTCCTGGAGGGAACTCCCCATGGACTGATGGATGTGATGGGACTTCGCAGTACAGAGATTGACGGTTTGTACGATGGGGAATATAATAGAGGAGTACCGGTGAGGGGAAATGAGTTGTGCCTGACGAAAACCTATACCTGTAATCATCTTTGTGAACTGGTTAAGACTTCTACTGCACAGCCTCTGATGACCTACGAAACCGATTTTTATGCCGGTATGCCGGCACTTACCGTGAACCTTTTCGGAAAAGGAAAAGCATACCATGTCTGCGCAGACTTTGAACAGGGATTTTATGATGAAGTTTATCGTAAGATTGCAAAAGAAGCAGGCGTAAAACGTGTAGTTGCCCACATCCCGGAAGGCGTGGAAGTAAGTGTGCGCCGGAATCAGGATACAGATTATGTATTTGTACAAAACTTCAATCGTCAGCCGGTAGAAGTCAAGTTGCCTGTAGAACAGTATCCAGTATGGCTTGGAAAATATGATGGCACTATAGATCGGTTCGGCACCGTGGTATTAAAAGGAAAGGCAGGAGAAAAGGAATGATTCAAGAGAGCATTGTAAAACTGGTACAGTATGGACTGGCAACCGGTCTGGTAGAAAAGGAAGACAAGCGTTATACTACGAATAAAATTCTGGAATTACTGCAGATGGATGCAATCGATGAAGAATATGTAAAACAGATCATGGAGTCTGACGGAGCAGATCAGAGTGTGGTAGGTGAACTGGAAAGCATTCTGGGAGATATCTGTGACTATGCATATGAACATGGTCTGATGGAAGAAAACAGTGTAGGTTATCGCGACCTGTTTGACACAAAAGTTATGAGTCTTTTGGTAGACCGTCCAAGCAATGTGATCCGTCGCTTCTGGGAATTGTATAAAGAAGATCCGGTAAAGGCTACCGATGCACATTACAAATTCAGTCAGGATACCGATTATATCCGTCGTTACCGTATCGCAAAAGACATGAAATGGGTAGCACCGACCGAGTACGGTGATCTGGATATTACCATCAATCTGTCCAAACCGGAAAAAGATCCGAAAGCCATCGCAGCAGCAAAGCTGGCAAAACAGACATCATATCCAAAATGTCTGCTTTGCATGGAAAACGAAGGCTACGCAGGACGACTGAACCATCCGGCAAGACAGAACCACAGAATCATACCGGTAACCATCAACAACAGTGAGTGGGGATTCCAGTATTCTCCTTATGTATATTATAACGAGCATTGTATCGTATTCAATTCTCAGCATGTACCGATGAAGATCGAACGTGCAACCTTCGCAAAATTGTTTGACTTTGTAAAACAGTTCCCGCACTACTTTGTAGGATCCAATGCGGATCTGCCGATCGTAGGAGGATCGATCCTGAGCCATGATCATTTCCAGGGTGGTCATTATGAATTCGCCATGGCGAAAGCACCGGTGGAAAAAGAAGTAGTGATCCCGGGATTCGAAGATGTAAAAGCAGGAATCGTAAAATGGCCGATGTCCGTCATCCGTATCAGTGGTCCGGACACGGAGCGTCTGATCGAGCTGGCAGATAAGATTCTGTTAAAATGGAGAGGCTATACGGACGAAGAGGCATTTGTTTTTGCGGAAACAGACGGAGAGCCACACAATACTATCACTCCGATCGCAAGAAAGCGTGGAGATCTGTATGAAATGGATCTGGTTTTGAGAAATAATATTACTACAGCCGAGCATCCTCTGGGTGTATACCATCCACATGCAGAACTGCACCATATTAAGAAAGAAAACATCGGTCTGATCGAAGTTATGGGTCTGGCAGTACTGCCGGCACGTCTGAAAGGAGAACTGGAAGGACTGTGCAAAGCAATTGTCGCAGGAGCAGATCTGAGAAAAGACGAGATTCTGGAAAAACATGCAGACTGGGTAGACGAACTGAAAGAAAAATATACGTTTACAGCAGAAAATGTGGAAGAAATCCTGAAAAAAGAGATCGGCATTGTATTCAAGAAGGTGCTGGAGCATGCAGGAGTGTACAAATGCACAGAAGAAGGCAGAACTGCATTCATGAGATTTATTGACAGTCTGTAAAAGAAAATAACGATTTATATAATACTTTGGTAAAGTGTTATAAAAATAAAGAGCCGGGTTGACAACAGCAATTCGGCTCTTTATAATAAAAGCATTAACGAAACTACATATCGAGCCAATAGAAGGTTGCAGGAAAGCAGGCGAAAGCCCGCCGAAGGAATAATACTCTCAGGTGTCCGTGAAAAACGGACGGGACTGTAACCGGATGGCCCTCTGGAGAATCCCAAAGATGGGTGCCGAAGGTGAAAGCAGATCTGTGATCTGCGAATCTCTCAGGCAAAAGGACAGTGTGAAAGATACAAAAAAGAAAAGCGGCATGTCGCAGTTGTTTTTTGTGTTTCGAGTGGATAATGAATAACAATTCTGAACAGAACCTGCAAAGGCGCAGAACAGTTATGGAAGTATCAGGTCCCGGGGATTTCCCCGGGACCTTTTTTGCCGGAAACGCTGTACTGGTTTCAGGTGAATAAAAAACGCTCTGCAAGGATGTGCCCCGGCGCATTCTTTGGTATTGGCTTGAAACGTAAGAAAAAGTGAGGGAGAAGAAAAAACATGGAATTTGTTACAAAAGTAGTTGAGTGTGTCAATACGTTTCTGTGGGATTATGCACTGCTGATCCTGCTTCTGGGTGCCGGTATCATTTACTCGTTCAGCCTGAAATTTATTCAGATACGAAAGTTTGGTGCTGGAATGAAAGCATTGTTTGGTAATTTTTCGCTGCATGGAGGAAAAGGAGAAAATGGTCTCAGTTCTTTTCAGGCTCTGACAACAGCGATTGCCGCCCAGGTAGGAACCGGTAATATCGCCGGAGCAGCAACAGCGATTGCATCCGGAGGGCCGGGTTCCATCTTCTGGATGTGGGTCAGTGCATTCTTCGGAATGGCTACCATCTATGCGGAAGCTGTTATGGCACAGCATACAAGAAAACTGGAAAACGGACATTATGTAGGAGGCCCGGTATACTATATAAAATACGTATTCAAGGGCGGATTTGGAAAATTCCTGGCAGGTTTCTTTTCTGTAGCTATCATCCTGGCCCTGGGATTTATGGGAAATATGGTACAGTCCAACTCTATCGGTGCAGCATTTAACAATGCATTCCATGTACCGAAACTGGCAGTGGGAATCTGTGTGGCAGTGATTGCCGGCATCATCTTCATTGGCGGTATCAAGAGAATCGCAAGCTTCACAGAAAAAATCGTTCCGATCATGGCGCTGTTATACATCATCGGATGCCTTGTGATCCTGGTGATGCATCTTCCGGGGGTTGGAACTGCATTCAAAGATATTTTTGTGGGTGCTTTTGCACCACAGGCAATCGCAGGCGGTGCACTTGGTGTAACGGTTCAGAAAGCGATGCGTTTCGGTGTTGCGAGAGGACTTTTCTCCAACGAAGCAGGTATGGGTTCCACACCACATGCACATGCAACAGCGGAGGTTAAGGATCCGTGTGATCAGGGAATCATCGCAATGATGGGTGTATTTATCGATACATTTATTATTCTGACACTGACAGCTCTGGTTATCCTGTCCACCGGAGTACTTGGTAACGGACAGACAGGTTCTGAACTGGCACAGAGTGCATTCAACGTAGGATTCGGTAACTTTGGAAATATCTTTATTGCATTGTGTATGCTGTTCTTTGCCTTTACTACAATTGTTGGATGGTATTATTTCGGTGAAGTGAATGTTCGGCATTTGTTCGGAAATGGTGCAGTAAAAGTTTATGCAGTGATCGTTGTGATCTGCGTAATCATCGGATCCACATTGAAAGTAGATCTGGTATGGGATATGGCAGATATGTTCAATGGTTTAATGGTACTTCCAAACCTGATTGCACTTCTTGGATGCCTGGCGATTGTTCGCAAATTGACGAAAAAGAGCGAAAAAAGCAAAGAAAAATAATGGAATATAGACAAAAACATAAAAATCCGCTTTGGGGAAAGAAACCAAAGCGGATTTTTTTGAAATTGGTTAAATTGTACTTGATTTTTATAAAACAATGGTATAATATATAAACATGACGAAACAACATTTAAACAATATGTCAAAATCACCAGAAACAACAAGGAAAAGTGAATGGTATTGTATGAAATGTTCACGATAGTGGGGTGACAAACTATATAATGTCGTGAGCGAAACAAAAGATTCCGTAGTTATTATGACGAAACACAATATTAAGAAAAATTGTGAAGGAATGTAGATTTTCGTTCGTGTTCATACGGTAGGCGCCAGCAGAGTTTTTCTGAAAAAAGTAGTATGGACAGAAGGAAAATTTATATAGAGACAACGGAAGATTGACGAATATGATGTTGTCTGAGTTATTTTCAAGACCTAAAGGGAGGGAAAGAGATGAAAAGAAAAATAGTTGCAGTTTTAACAGCAGCTACGCTTGCAGTTGGTATGTTAGCCGGCTGTGGCGGTGGCGGAAGTGATTCCAGTTCCGGCGGATCTAAGGATTCCAGTGGAACAACTTCTACAGATGACGGTTCAGGCGGAAGCGGAACAGCAGCATCTGAAGGTATTACTACAGAAGTAGGAACTCCTCGTTCCGAGACACTGATCGTTGAGTGTCAGTCCCCAACAGATGTACCTGGTCAGTTCAACAGCTACATGAAAGGTACCCAGATGGGATTCGGTATTCATCAGCTGATGAGTGCTCATCTGTGGGAAATGGATACCGCAAAGGGTGAACAGTGGGGCGAGATTGCTGATGGCATGCCTGAGTCCAATGATGATTTTACCGAGTGGACAGTAAAAGTTCGTCAGGGTATCAAATGGTCCGATGGTGAAGATGTAACAGCGGATGACGTTGTCTTCACTTTCAATATGATTAAAGAAAATGATGAAATCGGTGCCAGTGCAGCAACAAACCTGTACATTGATTCCGTAGAAAAAGTAGATGATTACACAGTTCTGTTTAAGATGAAAGAACCATTCCCGCGTTTCGTACAGAGATATGGTATCACTGTATGGGGAACTGATTACCGTATCGTTCCGGAACATATTTATTCAAAACAGTCCGACGTTACTACATTCAAGGATGAAGATCCTGTAGTAGCAGGTCCGTATACCGTAAAAGATTACGATTCACTGGGTGACTGGGTACTGTATGAACTGCGTGATGACTGGAAGGACAGCACACTTGGTGTTGCAGGATCCACTCAGTATGACTACGCAGAAGGAGCTACACCTCCGAAATATGTATGGTTCCGTACATTCGCAGACTCTACCACAAAACAGATGGCTATGATCAACAACGAAGTTGACTTGCTGTGTGAAGTAACACTGGAAGAGTTTGAAACCATGAAAGCTTCTAACGACAATATCAACTGCTGGTACAACGATTTCCCATATGCAAACCCAGACGATCCGGGTGCAAAAGGACTTACATTCTCACACGGTCAGGGCGCACCGTTTGACAATCCAGACTTCCGCTGGGGTATCTGTTTAGCACTTAATATTGATGAGATTTCCATGAACACGTTCTCTGGAGCAGGACGTGCGGCTCCGATCCCGTTAATGAACAATACACAGTTCCTGCAGGAAACCTACACAATCCCAATGCAGGATTGGCTGGAAAACTTCGAACTGGATCTTGGCGATGGAACAACCTTCAAACCTTATGATACCGGTTATGCAAAACGTATGGCTGATTCTCTGGGCATCGAAGGAACAGATGAAGAACTGATTACCATGTTTGGTGCAGGCTGGTGGAAACATGATGAAGAAGCAGCTACAAAACTGCTTGAAAAAGCCGGTCTGGAAAAAGTAAACGGTGTATGGAATTATGAAGGCAAACCTTTCACCTTTGAGATGAGCTATCTGGCAGATACTGAGTTCCAGGAAGCACGTGGTGTACAGGCAGCTTACAACCAGCTGACAAAATTCGGTTTCCAGTGTACAATTGCTTCTAAATCTTCTGCAACATGGGATGTAGATGGCGGACAGGGTAACTTCCAGATTGCTGGTTACTGGCCATCCGGCGGTATCCTGAAAGACTTCTACTCTGCAATCAGCGGATTTGACGGTGATCTGATCAAACCTGTAGGCGAAACCGGTTCAGGTCAGGGACTTCGTTGGAATAACGAAAAAGTTACAGAGATACTTCATGAACTTGCTAATACTGATCCGGAAAGTGATAGATCTTACGAACTGCATACTGAATTCCTTAAGGAATGTGTAACAGATATGCCGGAAATCAACTTCCTCTCTGGTACAAAATTCGTTCCGACCAACTCAACTTACTGGGAAGGTTATCCGAATGCGGACAACCCGTACAATGGTCCATGGTGGTGGTGGAGCTGCTTCAAATACATGCTTCCAAACATCACTCCTACACAGGCTTAATCCTTTAAGTCTTTAGGAACAGTAATAAAATGATGAAAACAGCAAAAACTGACAGAGTTATTTGCTGAAATATCAGAAGGGACGGAGTTGTAAGAAAAACTTACGAGCCGTCCCTTTTGTGTAGAAATAGTAGTAAAGGAGTGCTGTGTATGAAATTTAAAAAATTCTTTCTGCAGCGAGTGCTTGCCTGGGCGCTGACTATCCTGATCGGTGTTACCTTTATCTTCTTCATTCCACGTATGTTTCCGTCAGATCCTGTTGAAAACATGATCGCACAGATTCAGTCACGTTCCGGTAACATGGATCCAGCTGAGATGGATGCCCTCCGTAGCAGCTTGCGTGTGCAGTTTGGACTTGATGGCTCGCTGCTGCAACAGTATGGATATTTCCTGTGGCATGGTCTGCTGCATTTTGACTTTGGTCCGTCACTGATGAGTTATCCGGAACCGGTAGGAAAGATCATTGGACGATATCTGCCATATACGTTGATGCTCTGTCTGACATCCACGTTTATTGCGTGGATCGTAGGTAACCTGATCGGTCTTCTGGCAGGATTTCGGAAAAATAAAACTTCATCCAAGATTCTGGAAGCAATTGCAATTTTTATCTACCCGATTCCTTACTTCCTGGTAGCGTTGATCTTACAGATTGTATTTGCATTTATATTAAAATGGTTCCCGTTGCAGGCAGTTATCAATACTAAAGGTGGATTTGGTCCTTGGATCGCTTCTGTGGTCAAGGCTTCTATCCTTCCGGGAATCTCACTGCTGTTACTTGGTACCGGATGGTGGATCATCTCCATGAAATCTCTGGCGAGTACCACAGCAGAAGAAGATTATGTACGTTATGCCCGTTTCCGTGGACTTTCCGAGTTCACCATTGGCAAGAACTATGTAATGCGTAACTCCATTCTGACCCAGATCACAGCACTGGCAATGAGCCTTGGTGGTGTCTTCGGTGGTTCCATCATGACCGAGATTATTTTCGGATACCCTGGAGTTGGTTCTCTGATTCAGGCCGCGATCCTGCAGTCGGATTATAATATGATCCTTGGTTGTATTACAATTTCCATCGTAGCGATTGCTTCAGCAACTTTAATTGTGGACCTGATCTATCCGTTCATCGATCCGCGAATCCGGTACGGCTGATAAGAGGGAGGGACAGACATGAAGAAATTTTGGAAAACAGCCAATTTTCGTTTAAAAGCAGGCTTGATTTCTACTTGCTTTTTCCTGATTATTGGATTCGTAGTATATTTTATCCCACATACAAATCCGTTTACCTATAATACATACCCGAATAATCTGGGAGTTTCTGCTGAACATTGGCTTGGAACCACCAGTATGGGACAGGATATTGTATGGCTGCTGATTGAAGCCATTCACAATTCTCTGATGATTGGTCTGATCGTAGCTACTATTGGTACTGTTGTGGGTGTTCTGGTTGGTCTGCTTGCAGGTTTTGCAGGCGGCGCATTGGACAGAGTGCTGATGATTATCACGGATACTTTCGTAGTAATCCCGTCTCTGCCGATTCTGATCATGATGACTTCCCTGATGAAAGGAAGCTCTACTGTAATTGTTATGGCACTTGTTCTTGCGATGTTCGCCTGGGCATGGCCAAGCCGTCAGATCCGTTCCATGGCTCTGACAATCAAGGAGCGTGACTTTATTCACACAGCACGTTTCTCCGGTGAAAGTACCTTACAGATCGTTGTAACGGAGATTCTCCCGTTCGCACTGTCCTGGTCACTTTCCAACTTTATGAATGCAACACTGAGTGCAATTGGTTCAGAATCCAGTTTGGCCGTTCTGGGTCTGTCACCGGGAAACCTGGTTTCTCTTGGTAACATGATTCAGTGGGCAAGAGGATACAATGCAGTCCTTGCTAAGAGATGGCTCTGGATCGGTTCTCCGATTGTTGCAACCGTTATCTTATTTGTTGGCCTGTTCATGTTGATTACAGGTTACAACGATTATCAGGCTAAGAAGAGAGGCAGGTGATAGGTATGCTGAAAATCGAGAATTTGTCAACGTCTTATAAGACAATAGACGGTGATGTACACGTACTCAAGGACATTAACTTTGAGATTAAAGACAATGAGATCTTCGGCATCGCAGGCGAGTCCGGATGTGGTAAAACCACCCTGCTGAACACTCTTTATGATATTGTTGACTATCCGTTGGTGATCGATCAGGGGCGTGTTGTTCTGGAAGGTGAAAAAGACGGAAAGAAATATTCATTCGAATCTGGAAAGATTCGTGACACCTGGTGGAACAATATCGCATATGTGCCACAGGCTGCACAGAGTGTTCTGAACCCGATCGTTCGTCTGAAGACACAGTTTCTGGATTCTATTCCCAAGGACCAGAAAAAAAATGAAAAACCGGAGGAAACTCTGGCAAGAGTTGCTGATTATCTGAAAGAACTGAATCTTTCCCCGGATGTTCTGGAGTCATTTCCATTCCAGCTGTCCGGTGGTATGAGACAGCGTGCGATCATTGCACTGGCAACTTTTATGTCCCCGGGTGTTGTTCTGGCCGATGAGCCGACAACCGCTCTGGACGTAGTTGTACAGAAGGGTATTCTTATGATGCTGATGCGTCTGCAGAAACAGTTAAAGAATACAATGATCATCGTAAGCCACGATATGGGTGTTCACTATCAGATCACAGACCGTATGGCGATCATGTATTCCGGTAGTGTTGCAGAGCTCGGTAAGACAGAAGATATCTTCAATGATCCGATTCATCCGTATACAAAGATGCTGGTAGATGCTCTTCCGCGTGTAGGCGAGGATGTACAGCGAGTTGGTATCGCAGGACGTCCGCCGGCACTGAAGAATCCGCCGCCAGGATGTCGTTTTGCACCTCGTTGTCCGCATGCTACGGACCGGTGCCGCAGTGAAGTCCCGAAATTCCGGGAAATAAGACCGGGTCGTTTCGCTGCGTGTCACTTATTAGAAGAGGAGGTGAAGACGAATGGCTGATAAATTATTGGAAGTAAAAGGCGTCAGCAAGATTTTCCGTGTAGGTGGTATGCTGCGTGGTAAAAAGCTGGTGGCTGTAGATAATGTTTCTTTATCTATCGATGATGATAAACCGGTAATCCTGTCTATCGTAGGCGAGTCCGGTTGTGGTAAATCTACTTTATGTAAGATGATTCTTCGTCTTCATAACCCGGATATGGGTGACATCGTTCTGGATGGAAAATCTTATGCAGATAAAAAAAGCTATGATCCAAAACAGTTCAAACTGGATGTACAGCCGATCTTCCAGAATCCATACGAATCTTTCTCAGCAAGAAAGACCGTAGATACTTACCTGTATAACACTGCTCTTCGTCTTGGCATCGCAAAGAACAAAGCAGAAGCAGATAAAGTTGTTGATGAAGCATTAAAGAGTGTTGGTATGTCTCTGGCAGTCGTAAAAGGAAAATATGCGACTCAGTTCTCAGGTGGAGAGCTGCAGCGTGTATCCATCGCGAGAGCCCTGATTACCCGTCCGAAACTGATCATCGCAGATGAGCCTGTTGCGGCAATCGATGCATCTATGAAGATGAACATCGTAAACCTCTTTAAAGAGCTGCGTGACAAATATAAAATCTCATTTATTTATATTACTCATGACCTGTCGACTGCATATTATGTATCCGATTATATCGCAACCCTGTATCGTGGCTGCCTGATCGAATACGGACCGGCAAAACAGATCATGGACAATCCGGCACATCCTTACACCGAACTTCTGATGAGTTCCGTACCTCGTGTCGGAGACAAATGGGAGAAAGAGATTGCCATGCCGGATATGGAAGGAAAAGAATATGCAGTGGAATACTGTAAGTTCGCTCCTCGTTGTCCGTACGCAACCGATGAATGTCGTCAGAAACGCCCGGATGCAACAGATATGGGCAATGGCCGTATGGTACTTTGCTGTCACCCTCTGTGTCAGAAACCAAAGGAAGCGTAAGATAAACTTGCAAAATATAAAAAAGCTGTTGCCTTCGGGATTCGTGAGAGTTCCGGGGACGGCAGCTTTTTTATATTGATGTTATTGTAGTTATGTGAGCGACAAGTTGAAATTTTGTGCTGGAAATATGCTTTTGTTGAGATGGATAGTATGTCGTATATGGAAAAAACAGTGGGTAGATGGTACTTTTGATTTGTGTATATAGCAAAAACGCCCCGGCGATTTCGTTGCGTTTGGAATCGTCGGAGCGTTTTCATATGTCAAATTATTTCAAAGAGTTCGAATATTCCGAAGATTAGAACAGTCCGGTGATCTTTCCTGTCTCGTCTACATCGATCTTCTCAGCAGCCGGTACTTTCGGCAGTCCAGGCATGGTCATGATCTCGCCGGTCAGAGCTACGATGAAGCCGGCACCTGCGGAAACTTTCAGGTTTCTTACGGTTACTTCAAAGTCTGTCGGTGCACCCAGTTTGGTCTGGTCATCGGTCAGGCTGTACTGTGTCTTAGCCACACAGATCGGGCAGTTGCCGAAGCCAAGAGCCTCTAACTGTTTTGCCTGTTTCTGAGCATTTGCTGTCAGAACGACACGTTTTCCACCGTATACTTTCTGTACGATCTGGTTCAGTTTGTCTTCGATAGAACCTTCCAGTTCATATGCATAGGAGAAGTCGTTTGGTTCTTCTACAAGACGGATAACTTCTTCTGCAAGTTTGATTCCGCCTTCGCCGCCTTTTGCCCATACTTCAGAAAGAGCAACGTTAACGCCCAGTTCTTTACATTTAGCTTCTACAAAGTCAAGCTCTGCTTTTGTATCTGTAGGGAATGCGTTGATAGCAACAACACATGGAAGTTTGTATACGTTTTTGATGTTGGAAACGTGTTTTAACAGGTTCGGGATACCTTTTTCAAGAGCTTCCAGGTTTTCATTGTTAAGGTCAGCTTTAGCAACGCCGCCGTTGTATTTCAGGGCACGTACAGTAGCTACGATTACAACTGCGCTTGGTTTTAAACCAGCCATACGGCATTTGATATCAAGGAATTTCTCAGCACCAAGGTCAGCACCGAAACCAGCTTCTGTGATTGCATAATCAGCAAGCTTCATAGCCATCTTTGTAGCTGTTACAGAGTTACATCCATGAGCGATGTTTGCGAATGGTCCACCATGTACGATTGCAGGAACGTGTTCCAGAGTCTGTACAAGGTTTGGTTTCAGAGCATCTTTTAACAGGGCTGTCATAGCGCCTTCTGCGTGAAGGTCACCGGCTGTTACCGGTTTCTGCTCGGAAACTTTACCATATGTATAACCGATGATGATCTTGGATAATCTTTCTTTCAGGTCTTTGATGTCACTTGCGAGGCAAAGAACTGCCATGATCTCAGATGCAACTGTGATGTCGTATCCGTCTTCACGAGGCATACCGTTTGTTCTTCCGCCAAGGCCGTCTACTACGTTACGAAGCTGACGGTCGTTCATATCCACACATCTTCTCCATGTGATCTTACGTGGGTCAATGTTTAATGCGTTGCCCTGGAAGATATGGTTATCGATCATAGCTGCCAGTAAGTTGTTAGCTGCGCCGATTGCATGGAAGTCACCTGTGAAGTGAAGGTTGATGTCTTCCATAGGAACAACCTGTGCATATCCGCCGCCTGCTGCACCGCCTTTAACACCGAATACCGGTCCTAAGGATGGCTCACGAAGAGCTACCATAACACTCTTGCCAAGTCTCTGCATACCATCTGCAAGACCTACAGTAGTAGTAGTTTTACCTTCTCCTGCTGGAGTTGGGTTGATAGCTGTAACGAGGATTAATTTTCCGTCCTTCTTATCGCTTTCTTTCAGAAGATTGTAGTCGATTTTTGCTTTGTATTTTCCGTACTGCTCCAGATATTTGTCGTCAATACCTGCTTTCTCTGCGATCTGAGTAATTGGAAGCATCTCGCATTCCTGTGCAATTTCAATGTCTGATTTGAATCCCATAATTGTTTTTCTCCTTTCGTTTCCGCATAACATGAAAAACTTCTGTTGCTGTTCACTCCGCGATCAGCAACAATTATTAATTGAAAGAAGTATCGGCCGGTCTGTCTGACATTCCTGATTTCTGCTCCGGAAATTATAAAAAAAGGCCAGTATCTGAATACTTCAAATACTGCCCAGACGGTCGGCTCCCACAAACCTCCGACTCCACGTGGTTTGCACTCCACTCTTTCCGTCAGTACTCGAAGGTTCTTTCAATTGATGAATACAATATATCATTTTGAGAAAAAAATGTCAAGAAATTTTTGTTGAAACGTCAAAAAATGTGAGTAAACTGGATAAAAGTTGTGCAAATTGATAAGAGAAGAGAATCGTAATCCCTGGTCATGAAAGAAAATACGTTTTCTCAAGGAAAGAAATTGTTAAAAAATAAACACAGTTTTCCCTGATAAATGAAGAAAATATAAAAAGCGGGTAAAGCTAGAGCGTGTCTGAAAAATCATTCCCGCAATCTGCACGCCCCACTTTGCGGGATATTTCACCCGAATTCAGTTGCCGTAGCCCGCTACGGCGCCCTCATCCGGGCAAAATATCCCACAAATTGTGACGCACATCTTGCAGAAAGCCTTTTTCAGACACGCTCTAATCTTGTAAAACATTGTAGCATTGTTTTGCCGAAAAATAAATAATATTGTACAAAATCAATAAAAAATTATGCGATATGTATGAAGATTGTTAATAAAATACCAAAAAACATATAACGATGATCCCCTGGTGCATTGATGGAAGTATTATTTACGAGGGTTGCTATAGATTGGTTGTGAGTTATGGAGAATGGAATAAACAGTGATGGGTGTGGAAATGGGAAACAGAAGAGAATATTCTATAGAAGTAATATATGTGAAATGATATAATGATTTTCAGTCTATTATTGACTGTCAGAAAAAGAGAAAAGATGAGATAAAAAATGTATACAGCAGAACGAATAGAAGAATTGGATGAAAATAGGAGCCTGATAAAAGTGACAGATTAACAGCCTGATATTTTGACTGCGAAAAGTGAATAATCATAAGAAAATCTTAAGAATTTGTCCCTTTCATATTAAGATGCTTCGATTATTCTAATAGCAGAAACACAAAATAAGAAGCCGGGATGTCTGTACATGAGAGATTTCAGACAGGCATTTCGGATGATGAGGGAGGTGTGTAAAGTGGCGAATATTCTGGTCTGTGATGATGATAAAGACATTGTAGAGGCAATCAGTATTTATCTGGAGCAGGAAGGGTATGTGATTTTTAAAGCATATGATGGTTTGGAAGCAATCAATATACTGCGCAGTCAGCCGGTGGATCTGCTGATCATAGATATTATGATGCCGAAGCTGGATGGCATCCGGGCTACTTTGAAGATAAGGGAAGAGAATCCTCTTCCGATCATTATTCTTTCTGCAAAATCAGAAGATGCAGATAAGATCCTTGGATTAAATGTAGGAGCAGATGATTATGTGACAAAACCTTTTAATCCGCTGGAACTGGTGGCAAGGGTGAAATCACAGCTTCGCAGATATACAAGGCTGGGAGCAGCAATACCTGTGGAGAATGCTCATATCTACGAGACAGGAGGTCTGAGCATAAACGATGACCTGAAGGAAGTCAGGGTGGACGGTGATGTGGTGAAGCTGACACCCATTGAGTACAATATCCTGCTTCTGCTGATGAAGAATCAGGGAAGGGTATTTTCCATTAATCAGATCTACGAAAACATCTGGAATGAGGAAGCAGTTGCAGCAGATAATACAGTGGCAGTGCATATCCGGCATATCAGAGAAAAAATTGAGATTAATCCAAGGGAGCCAAGATACCTGAAGGTTGTGTGGGGACTTGGGTATAAAATTGAAAAAATTTAACCGAATCAAGTAGCGAAGCGGATGATTTTATCCGCTTGACCCGAGTCAAGCAAATCTACTGCAGCACAATTATTCGATGTAGAGCTGCGTAGCAAAATGGATGATTTTATCCGTTTGACCAAAAGTTTTTATAATATCAGGAAATGGGTACTATGTTTCACGTGAAACATAGTACCCATTTCTCACTGACAGATTATATTTCCTGCTGGTAATATTCCAGAAAATCTCTGATTTTGCCGGCTGCTTCTTTTAATACTTCTATTCTTGGTAAATAAACCACTCTGAAGTGATCCGGCTGATGCCAGTTAAATCCACCGCCATGTACAAGCAG
>ERZ840057.1840-NODE-1840-length-16180-cov-8.943752_pt1 | contig 16180 bp, 15 predicted proteins | sample MGYA00519907_ERZ840057 | MGnify/ENA primary metagenome ERZ840057 (study PRJEB31850, sample SAMEA3708862) | human gut metagenome | biome: human gut; feature: human-associated habitat; material: faeces | place: China | collected 2014 ...
ATTACAAACTTTTAAATCAAGAATCAGAAGATGTTTTCAACTGCTGATTCGCATTTTTTATAAAAGGGATTACATTACCTTTTATGGAAAAACATATAGTCTACGTTGGAAGATGTCATTATACAGATTTGCAAAATATTAATAAACGTGCAAAAGAATACTTCACCGATAAAAGACCAAAGATTAAGAATATGTTTAAACGTTGGGGAAAATATGTGTATTATAGATATTTTCCTGATACAGACAATGATATGATAGATAAGAATGAAGTAATGTTAATCCGTGCTATTAAGCCAGATTTTAACGAAGACATTCCTGATAAATTAGATTTTCAACCAATAGTAAAAGCTTTTTGATATGACTAATATTCCAGCAATAAAAGGACAGATAGGTAATACTATTTATTACATAGCGAATCTGACATTCTCTCAGATTGCAACAATGGTAAGTAAAGTTGATGATGAATTACATACTGCAAATTCTATAAAAGAGCAGATACAACGTTCATTGTCTGACAATTATATTAAAATCAAAGATTATATAATTAAACGTGAAGATCATTTTTTTGATAGTCTTGTCTTAGCCGTTTATGATGGAGACCCACAATGGCGAGAAATCAGATACGAAATAGATGGTCAGACTTATCCTAATATCGGGTTATTGGAGCTAAATGGTGAAGAAAAGATTTTTCCCGTTGATGGACAACATCGTGTAGAAGGTATTAAAAAGGCTTTAGAGTATAAACCAGAAATAGCCGATGAAACTATTAGTGTCGTTCTAATCGGCCATAAAAACACGGCAGAAGGCAGAGAGCGTTCTAGACGTATTTTTTCTACATTAAATAGATATGTAAAACCTGTAAGATTAGGTGATATAATTGCGCTTGATGAGGATGATACTGTCGCTATTGTTACTAGGAATATGTTGGAGAGTTATCCTTTGTTTACTGGTAATAGAATAAAAGCGACCAATAATAAAGCAATACCCGCAAGTGATAAAATGGCTTTTACGTCTCTAATGACATTATATGCGTGTCACATAACTTTGTTTAATACATTTATCTCAATCAGAAATGATAAGAGATATACTCAGTCTCAATTGAATGAATACTTAAAATTTAGGCCTAGTGATGATGTGATTGAAGCTTTTGAGAACTTCCTGTTAGAGTTTTGGGATTTGATGCGAAATGTATTCCCCGAATTTAATGAATTTATCAATAATGCATCTCCTAATACAGCAGCTGCAGAAATGCGCTCATCTGTATCTGGCGGGAATATATTTTTTAGACCAATTGGATTATTACCTTTTGTAGAAGCCGTGTCTAAAATACGACTTGAAAAGATGATAGAATTTGCTGAAATATTACATTGCTTTGAGCACATGGAACGTATCGTGTCGCGTAGTCCTTGGAACAAAATTTTATGGAATCCTATGACGCATAAAATGGTTATGAGAAATCAAGCGTTAGTAAAATATCTTCTTCTATATTTATATGATAATACAATTCTTTCTGAGGCTGATATGAAAAAGATGAGGGTTAAATATGCCGCAATTTTTGACATCGATACTGAAGAGGAAGCTATGAATCAAATTAATAATTTGAGTTTAAATGCTGAAAACTGATGTGATATGGCCGGATAGTAGGCGTTTTATGTCGCGAACAGAGTGGGAACCTTTAGGTTTCTTCTCTGAAGCCTTATGCAACGCCACAACATTCGATATTAAACTTGGATTTTTCTCTTCTTCGGCTATAAATGTATTGGCAGATGGCTTTGCTGCATTTCTTTACAATGGAGGCAGAATGAGGATGATTATCAACGATGTGTTATCTGAGGAAGACCGTAATGCTATTATGGTTGGTGAATCGGACGTAAACACACCATACTTTGACCTTAATGCAATAGAACGTATATCATATACTCTTTCGAAGCGTGATGAGCATTTTTTTGAATGCTTGTCATGGCTTATTCGGAATGAACGCATAGAGATAAAGATTATTACACCCAAGGTTGGTAATGGCATAGCACATTCTAAGTGTGGTGTATTCTCAGATGGCATTAACAGAGTGGCTTTTGATGGTTCTTGTAATTTCTCGCGAATGGCTCTTATAGAAAATATTGAGAGTATCAATGCTTTTTGCGATTGGGATGGCGAACGAGACAAAGAGCGTATAAACGATATTGTCAATGATTTTAATCGTACGTTTTCTGGTGAAGACGATACGGTCAAATATCTTAAAGCAAATCAAATCATCACTCATATTACAAAGACATACAAGCATAAAGATATAAAGGAACTATTAGAAGACGAACAACGTATTCTTTGTAATAGGGCAGAGAATTGTACATCTGATTCAATTCGTATGGTTTTAGAACGAGCAAAAGCTAAAGTCACAGCAATTGTAGATACCTTAAACAGAGAAAATGTAAAAAATGATGAACAATCTGTAATATTTACTCCTAAGTTTCCATTCCCGGAACCAAGGAAATATCAGAAAGAGGCTTTCAATAATTGGAAGGTTTCACAAAAAGGGCTATTTGCTATGGCTACTGGAACCGGAAAGACTTTGACCTCTCTGAATTGCTTATTACAGATTTATAATAAGTTTAAGTTCTATCAGGCATTGATACTTGTACCTACTATCACTCTTGTAGAGCAATGGGAGGATGAATGTAAACGTTTTAACTTTAGTCACATTATCAAAGTAAGTTCTAAAAACCACGGCTGGAGATCTGAGATTGATGACATAAAACTAAAAGAAAGTCTGGCAGAGGACGATGAATTGCCATCATCATTTATTATCATTGCCACGTATGCCTCTTTCTCAAGAGAATCAGCTTTTAAGCAACTCATGTCATTAAGCAAGAAAACACAGCGACAAATGTTGTTAATTGCAGATGAAGCTCATAATGTGGGGGCACCAAATATTATATCAAAGTTGGATCGAGTAAAGATTCTACGCCGCATAGGTTTATCTGCTACTCCTGAACGACAATTTGATGACAAGGGGAACAAAGCCGTTATGAAGTTCTTTGGTTGCGATGATAAATACACATTTGAGTATTCTATGAAGGAGGCTATAGACAATGGCTTTCTTTGTCGATATAAATATTATCCGCATGTAGTACGCTTAAATGAGTGTGAAATGGCTGAATATAAGAAAATTTCATTGCAGCTTGCCAAGTTCTATAATATAGATGAAGGCACTTTTTCTGATGCGGATGATATTGTGATGCGTCTATTGCTCAAACGAAAGAGAATCATTCATAAAGCTCAGAATAAAGAAGACATATTCTGTCAAATAGTAAAGCAACGCTTTGAAGAATGTGGAAATCTCAAATATATACTTGTATATGTTCCAGAGGGTATACAACTTGAAAATGATGCTCAATATGCAATGACGGATAATCCTATAGATGAAGTGGATGTGGATAAATTGATTGATAAATACACTCAGATTATCCAAAAGATTAGCCCGACAACCACTGTAAAAAAATTCATATCTGGCATTCAAAATAGAGATGAAGTACTGAAAAAATTCGCTAATGGAGATATTGAAGTGCTTACATCAATGAAATGTTTGGATGAGGGTGTTGATGTTCCGAGAAGCGAACTTGCAATTTTTTGTGCAAGTACAGGAAATCCGAGACAATTTATTCAGCGTCGTGGTCGTATATTAAGAAAACACCCAGATAAGCATATTGCAATAATCCATGATCTTGTAGTAGCACCGGAGTTTGATTCAACAGAGGAAAACTATAATATGGAGCGCAACTTGTTAAAAGGGGAATTGCAAAGAGTCAAGGATTTTGCGGGACTGTCCGAGAATCCTGCTTTTGCATACAATGAATTAGAAGAAATAACAAACTATTATAATCTGTCAATATTCTAAAAATGATATTTATGACAAATAATGAGAAGATACTACAGGCTGTCTTGCTTGATGAGAAACTAATGGAGTTCGGTGACTACACAGCGGAAGATATTGGTAATATATATCAAGCAATAGATTCTGACAATTGTGTCATCAGCACCGTGGCTCAGATTATTAGTCGCACAAGCGATGGAGCTACAGAAAGGGAACTTTGGAAAGAAATTAATGATTATTTAAAACGTACAGTATGAGAATTAAATCAATAGATATTAAAAACTTCAGAAGCTATTATGGTGATAATAACCATTTTGAGTTTTCTGATGGTCTCACACTGATTCTTGGCGACAATGGAGATGGTAAGACCACCTTTTTTGAGGCATTAGAATGGCTGTTTGATACAACATTAGAGCGCGCCAATATCTCTAATGTTTCAGAAATGAGAAAATCTAAACTGGAAATTGGTGAACGGGATGATGTTTATGTAGCCATGACGTTTGATCACAATGGTGAGAAGATTGTAGAAAAATCTTTCTCTATCACAAAGACGGGACTAGATACCTATAGTGTAAGCAATGCTTCTTATCATGGATATGAAACAAATGGAATTGAACGCGAGTCTGTAGATGGTAAACTATTGATAACACGCTGTTATGATTCATTTATTCGTAGATTTAGTATGTTTAAAGGTGAATCCGACTTGAGTGTATTTGATAATGCGGCTTCGTTGAAAACATTGGTAGACAAGTTCTCAGATATTCATAAATTTGATGGACTTGTGGTTTATACAGAATCGTTTGAGCAAAAGGCAAATAAGGCTTTATTACAGGAAATGAAGTCAGATGATAAGATTTCAAAAGAGACAAAGTCTCTTGAATTACAAATGACGCGTCTAAGTGGAGAAATCCGTCAAAATAGAGAAGATATTAAGGATAAGGAAGATGCAATTGCTACTTTTTCATCAAATCTCAACAAACTAGAGCAGAATCAAGAGACATCTGAAAAGTATCGTGATATACAAGAACGCCTTAAGGCTAAGAATTCAAAGAGAACTCAGCTTTTGGCAACAATTAAAAGGAAGGATTATAATCACTGTCTTCTTGATCAATACTGGGTGTTAGCTCCTTTTGGGGATATTTTGACAGAATTTAAACAAAAATGCGCTTCACTTAGCAAAGAAAGGCGTACCCAAGAGAAGAATTTTGATAAACAACAAGCCGCAGCTAAGGCTAAACTTGAAACAATCAAAGAAATTCAAGGAGCATTGGCAAATGGGGCAACAGAACTTCCATGGTATCTTCCTAATCAAGAAACAATGGAAGATATGATAAATGATCATATATGTAAAGTGTGTGGTCGTGAAGCCCCTGAGGGTTCTGAGGCATATAACTTTATGGTTCATCGTTTAGAAGAATACCGAGCACACGTTGAAGCTAAATGTAAACGAGACGCTGCAATAAAGTCTATTGATGAAGAGTCCTTATTTAAAAATGACTATATCACAGAATTACATTCACTCAGTATTTCACTTAGTGGTCCCGAAGAATCCAAAATTTTCGGTATTTCACGAGAAATCAGCGATTGGCTTAATCTTGTTGCCGTACGGAAGAATGAGTTGAAAGATGTTGAAGAAGAAATTCAGGACTTGCAAGATGAAAAGGCACGTATCCTTATTCAGGCAGGCAATGTGTCTGAGAGCCTCCTTGAAAGCCAGTTCAATGATATCAAGGGGTGGTATGAGCAGAAGGAAAGAGCATCAGTCAGATTGAGTCAACTGGAAGAAGAATTAAAGAATAACAGATTAAAAATGGATGAGCTGAAGGAGCAGATGAATAACCTTAATCCAGCCAACTCTCAAGTTAAAGTTCTAAAGAAAGTTCATAAAGTTCTTGAGGAGATTAGCAATGCCTTCTCTCGTGCCCAAAAGGATAACTTACGTAGATTCCTTACAGAACTTGAGAAAAGGGCTAATGACTATTTGGATAAACTAAGTGCAAATGACTTTCATGGAAACGTACGCTTAGTACAGACTGCTAACGATTCAACAGAAATTCATCTTTATAGTTCAAATGGCACTGAAATCGTTAATCCTTCAGGTTCTCAGCAAACGGTAATGTACATATCTGTTCTCTTTGCTATTTCAGATTTTACTCAGGAAAAAAGAGATGAAGATTATCCTTTATTTTTTGATGCTGCGACATCGTCATTTGGTGATTCAAAGGAAAGTGAGTTCTATAATGTTATAGACAAGATTGACAAACAATGTATAATTGTGACCAAGGATTTTATCACTCGTGGCAAGGTGCGCGAAGAAGATGTAAATAAATTAACTTGCTCTGTTTATCGTATAAACAAGGCTGATAGTTTTGATAAGACTAATATGGCAACTATACGCACTATAATCAATAAAATTAAGTAAACAATGGAGTCTTTATATGAAGCATGGGCAAAACGTAATCCTTCGTGGGAAAAACGTTATCAATCAACTGTCGTGGATGTGTTTTGCGATTATGGAAAAGGTGTGAGCAATTTCTTGGAAGCTCGTGGTAAAATTTTCGGTGCCGGTTATGAAATTTTTATCATCGCATTCTTTATCGGACTATATCATAATCGGACAAAGCCGTTGGTTGAAGATAGGGAAAAGAAAAAAGTATTTGGTCAAGCAATTCAGTATTGGGGTAATATAGAGAATCGCATCGGTAGAACCTCATATGGAAATTTACGTCGTTACATCTTTGCTGCATTGATAGCTAAAACAGATATCGATTTCATTGCATTAGACAAAGGAAAACTCACATTAAGAACCGTCGTTGATAAAATGATGGAAAAAATGGAAGAGTATGCAAATTATGGCTTTGATTACATTGAAGACAAGTTGGCTAATGACCCAAATTATTATTTTAGGGATATAGCTTTTTTGACAGAAATAACCAATATGCTCAATAACTCAGAAACAGCAGAGGAGGATGTAGATGATGAAATGCCAGAATCTCTTGATTAAGTAGTGGAGTCAATCATAAAAATTGGGATATTTCTGGCAATATGTTTTTGAAATTATGGTGCAAAATATAGTGATACGAAATAGTACGGCTGAGTTTCTCATCTTTATGCTTGAAGGCAAAGAGGAAGGGATTCAAGTGATGTATAAGGATGAAACCATTTGGGCGACACAAAAGGCGATGGCACAGCTTTTTGATGTGGGAGTACCTGCAATTAGCAAACATCTTAAAAATATTTTTGAGAGTGGAGAGTTGAGCGAAAATTCAGTTATTTCCAAAATGGAAACAACTGCTTCGGATGGCAAGAATTACGATACGACATTCTATAATCTCGATGCGATTATCAGTGTAGGTTATCGTGTTAATTCTGTTCGTGCCACTCAGTTCCGTCAGTGGTGTACATGTGTGCTTCGTCAGTTTGCCATCCGTGGTTATGTGATTGACAAGAAGCGAATGGAGAACGGTTCGTTTATTGGTGAGGATTATTTTGAGCATTTGCTTGCCGAGATTCGAGAAATACGATTGAGTGAACGTAGGTTCTATCAAAAATTGACGGATATATATGCTACGGCAATAGACTATAACAAGGATGCACCGACTACACGCCTCTTTTTCAAGAAAGTACAGAATAAAATGCACTATGCAGTTCATGGACATACAGCAGCTGAACTTATTGTTGAGCGTGCCAATGCGGAAAAGGAACATATGGGATTGACTACATGGGAGAATGCTCCGCATGGTAAAATTGTGAAGCCGGATGTAAGCATTGCAAAAAACTATTTGAAAACTGTGGAATTGGAAGATATGGGTCGTTTGGTCAATTCTGTGTTGGATATGGCAGAGAGAATGGCAAAGCGACATATCCCCATGACGATGGAGGATTGGGCTAAACGAATTGATATTATCCTTGAAGCCGGTGGTGATGCGGTGTTGACTGATGCTAGGAGGATAACGGCAGAGTTTGCCAAGTCTTTTGCAGAATCTGAATTTGAGAAATACCGTATCATTCAAGACCGTCTTTTCCAATCTGATTTTGACAGGTTCAGTGATGACAACCTTCTTCCGATTGAATAGAAGTGTAGATAACCATTTGTCTGAAGGTATTAGAATAATTCAAATATCTTCGGATAAATGGTCTGATAATATTTATATCTATTTCAGCTCTTTGAGAAGTAGAATCGTTATCGCAATCCCTAAAACTGCCACGGCAGAACACCCTGCCACAGTTTTCCAAATCACTGCCGAGTGTAAAATCTCGGCATTTGCCACGATGATGCAGACGAAAAAAGAAGATAGGGCGACCAGTATTATAATGGTGATGTAGAATGCGGTAGCCGGGATAGGAATGAAGTTGGCAGCTTTCTTAATCCTCCGCTCGGCTTCTTTGCATTTGTCCTCTATCTGACCGACAAAATTACAGAGAAGAGTAGCTCCGAATTTTAGTGCAAGATTCTGCATTTCGTCTGAAATGTATGGTTCACATCTCTGGATGGAGCCGGACAGGTTTTCAACTTTCGTCCGCAACTCATGCACATTGTCATTCAGTTTGGCCAGTTCCTTTACGTTTAAATCAAGCAGGCGGTCTTCTTCCTCTAAAAATTCGCTGTGAGGATTGTTCCTTACCGTCTTCGCTTCATTCATTTCTGCCGTGAAATCAAATTTCTCCCTCATGGCTTATCGTTTTAATCCTGTTTTCGTTTTCTTTCCAAGAGTACGAGTGGTAGCATGGGCGCATCTTCGTGCCCATTGCAAATCGTCCTCGTCTTTATCTCTCCAAGGCAAATCGCTTTGAGAACCTCCGCCACTGCCTCCAGTCGCAACATTGGGCGTTTCAAGCAGTCCGATGAATAGAGCAACAGCCATATCGGTGAGTTCCTGACTGTTCTCTGTATCTCTGTAATCAAACTCATCATTGAAACATTCAAGCACTTTTTCAGGAATATAGAAACGCTGTTCTTGTCCTGAATGAGTGAGGGTATAAGAAACCGTATCAGGGCGATAGCTGGTATAATAATCCACCAACCTTGCCGATTTGTCTGCCAATGTAGACAGAGTAGGCTGCTGGATATTGTTCATAGCGACATTTGGTTGATGATGTAACTTCTGCCAAGTATGTTGCAGTTTTGAAGACATAAGGTTTCGGGCAACTCCCAATTCCGAAGCCTTGTATTTGGCATTCCCTTTTCGGATAACATAACCACGAAGCACGCCTTTCTTGTCCAACCTTTCATGTACAGTATATCCTTTTTGTATGAGGGCTGCTTTGTAATTTTCCCAAGACCACTTTGGCATTGCTTTCAAAATATTCATGCAATCCCGATTAACTTGATGAATGTTGGTAATCCTTACCTCGGCAGCCGTTGTCCAACCTCGTTTCTTTGCTACTCGCTCGGCAGCACACTGCGCACGAAGATGAATGTTGTGGTCGTTGTTGATATTACCGTCTTCATCTAAACGGCAGACAGCGGCATGAAGGTGTGGTACTTCACCGGCGGATTCGGTATGTAGCCAAACAGAGTATTTGCTGTTTGCCAGATAGGTTTGACAGGAGCGGACTTTTCCATCCTTGCCTGCAAACACTTGTTTGTCAAATTCAGCAACAAAATCCTGCCAAAGCTTTTGCCAATCTTCGATGTCGAAGAAACGGGTATGTTCGACAGAGGGGCTTAGCTCGATTCTGATGACTGAGTTCCTGATAGGTTTGAAGCGTGATAAGGTCAGTTGCATTGAGTTCCATATACCCATAGCATCCAGATGGGAGGGTAGTAAGTTGTCCAATACACGATGGATTTTCTCGGGGTGTTTCTTTTGGGCAGATTCACCGGTGATGTAACGAATATCGTTTATTCCGTGCGATATTGCTTTAGCCTTTGCTATCATAGTTCTTCGGATTTTTCGTTAGACGGTATCTTATTTCTCTCTTTTACGGCATTCAGAAATTGGCAGACACTTTCAGCAATATTGCCAAGTTCTTTGAGCCAGCCGACCATGAACGGTACCTGATTGAACAATATCATTCGTTGCTTTGTGGACATTCCACGAAGTGCGGAAGTGTATTTTACAAGGTCAGACCGACAGTTATCCAGATTCTGTAACAGGTCTGTTTCTGCTTTTGAAAGCCTTGGTTTTGGCCGGTAGTTGTATGCACAGGCAAGCAAGTAATTACTTACAGTCATACCGCATTTTTCAGCCTGTGATTTTATATACTCCTTCTGACTTGGAGTTACTTTAGCTCCGATAAAGACGTTTCTTGTTTCTTTATCCTCCTCTGCGGATTGTGTTTGTATTTCAATATTTTGTTCCATATAAATAGCTATAATTGTTACGATTAGGTGCGAGCCTGCGAGTACCGCACCTGTGAACTGAGTGAACAGGCGAGAACGCCAATGTACAACCATAACGCAGTGAGGTTATACCTTGGCATATCTCGCAACAGATACCTGTTGTTTTCGTCTTACCTGACTTCTTGGATGTGTACAAAGAATAGGAATAGAGACTGAAAATCTGAGATGAAAATTAATTTCTATCAGCCAGCTACGCTTTATTCCTATATGTACGTCCCAAGAATAAAGTAAAGTCGAATGGTTGTAAGAATTGTAAACCTTGCGCACCTTTAGTAATGGTAATCCCGGTTAAAACAATATTCCTTTCCATCTTTGGTGACCATTCGCTTATTGCTTAAAAAGGTGGCAATTCTTACGGCTTTGTTATAGCCGAGTTTTACGCCCTGTTGAGCATAACCGTCTTTCAGTCGTTGCACATAGTCAGCATAATTGGCGATACTGCCATTGGAGAAAGTGGCATCCAATGCTGCCCGATGTACAGATTCGGTGATGTCTCTGTACGGATCAAACTCTTCTTTGGTTGGTCGTCCTCTCTTCTTCTCTTTGGCAATATAGGATTCTACCAGTTCCGGTAAGGCGGCTTCGTTGATGCGGAATGCAAAAGGTTCAAACTCGCGGTCGCGGATATGGATGGCTTCTACCACGCTGATGGATTTGTCTTCTTTGTCCACTTCCACCTGCATCACAGTCTCGGCTTTGTTGTTGAGTTCCGTGCCAATGTGCCCACGTGCGTGTTCATCATTCTTGTTCTGATGAAGAATGGTGTGGATATGAATTTGGTAGTCATCCGTCCACTGCATAAACTTGGATATAATCTCCGTGGATTCATTGGGCGAATTGATGTCGTAGAGAAAATCACGAATGCCATCTATGATTACCAATCCTAATTCCGGGATTGAGTCAATGGCTTGTCCGACTATTGCCAACCTCATTTCTGGAGAGTATTTGCGCAAACCAAGCATGATCAGATTGTCCGCATTTTTATCATTTGGGAAATCTGCCATTTGTAAAATGCGAGCCAAGACTTTTTTGCAATGATATTCTGCCTGTTCTGTGTCAATATACAGAATCTTCCGTTTGCCTTCAGGGAATGATGCTTTGTAATGAAGCACAGTGCCATTACACAATGCAGAGGCGACAATGGCAGAGACATTGAAAGTCTTTTTACTTTTCGCCTTGCCAATAGAAGCACTGAAATTTCCCAACGTTCCGATAGTGGCATCACCGACCATCAACACAACAGGAGGCTGATCATACACATTGGTTACACTCACCACTGATTCTTTTATACAAGTGTTCAGTTCCTCTGTGGTAGGAATCTTCTTGTTTGTCTTTTCCATACCCTACCAGTTTTTAGTCGCAGCCTTGTGTCGGGTTGAAGCCAGTATTCGTGCGTGCTCCTCTTCTATGCTCATTGGGGCATTTCCCTTCCTGCCGGTTTCCAACCACTTGTCCAGTTCATCACGATAGATAAAGAGATGCTTCCCCTGTTTGATGACAGGAATACCGCCATGCTTGGCTTTGTAGTAGAACGAGGATTTGGAGATGCCGAGATAGCTGCATACCTCTTCTACTGTCATAGGAACGTGAGTGTTCTCCTTTACTTCGTGTTGCTGATTAAGTTTATCTTTCAGCAGATTTTCCATACTTGCGATTCTCTCGCACAGTTCGCCTAGCACTTCGGGTAGGTCGTTAAACGTTAATTTTTTTGTTTGCATGTCATATAATTTTTGAGATTAAACATGCTGCAAAACAATAGAATGATGTTACGCAGGGAATCGTCAGTCAGAAGTAATTGTGTAGTTCCGAATTAAATCATTTTAGTTGATAGAATAGGGCTGATTATTCTTGCTCTTTCATCATACAATTGAAATGATAGTCTCCATTTTTCGGAACATCAAGAGGTATTTTACAGTTATCTTGGGTACGCAGATTTTTAGCCAAATAGTCCAATGTTGCATCTTTCAGTTCGTGCGGAAAAAGGATGTGTATAAACATTGCCCTGTTTTCCAGTTTTAGATTCAATCGTTCACCGATATTCCATGTGTAATGCCTTATATCGATGGATTTGATAGGATTGTCCGATTTTGACCGGATGGGTTTGTATAAATCAGTTTGACCATGTGCCAGATACTCGATATTTTTGTGAAGGACGGCAAGGTCTTCTTTTGTAAAATACTCAGCCATTACAAAGGTGGTGTATTCGTGGATGGCATTCAAAATCTCCTTCTGTTTAGCGGCTTTCTCTCGTTCAACTTCGGCAAGTCGTTCCTCATAATTATCAACAAAGGTGTGGAGCGCAGTGTTTTTATTTGCTGTCGGCTCTTCAACGATGGGCGTTTCTTCAATGATTGGTATTTCTTTACAGATAGGCAATTCTTCAGTAACGGATTTTTCTATCGGCAGTTCCTGGATAGCCGAGTTTGATATGATTTGCCTGCCAAAAGAAACATCCATGTCGATGAAGGCAAGAAATTTCTCAAAATAGCGTTGCACTATTGCACAAGTGAGTATTATCCCGACCGTCCAAAGTATAACAGGAGTGGTATAGTCCATCAGATTTACCTGAGAATTCTTATAAATGTAGGTGGCGATTATTGCGTACAGGATAACTGCCACGGCAAAAATAGAACTTGCCTTTTTTGTGTGATTTTGATTGCTATGTGTCATAAACTAATACTATTTGAATTGATTGGTAGCACAAAGTTAGACACACAATTTCAAATAGTTATAAAAGAATGCAGTTAAGCGGTGTATTTTTAAGAAAATATAGGCTTAAAGTATAAATCATACTCAATAATCATACTCTAAGCCTATTCGGTGTAATAAAATCAGGATGTTTTTAGCCTTTTCGGATCAATGAAATTTTCTTGCTTGCTTCCACTTTGTTGCTGTCCACGACCTTCATATAACGCTGCGTCGTAGTAATGCTCTTGTGTGCCATATTACTTTGAATGGTACGAGGATCTGTACCGGCTGCTGCTTGAAGAGTTGCGTATGTCCTGCGGAATGAGTGAAAGGTTATGTGTTTGGTAATTCCGGCAGATATGAGCCATTCTTTCAGAGGAACTTGTGTCCAGCATTTTTTCAATCCTTGGAACACCAAACCTTTTTTCTCAGGGGAGTAGCCAATCAACTCCAACGTTTCTTCGCTGATGGGAATAATATCTTCTGTTTTAGTCTTTTCCGTAATGGTGTGAACACATTTGCCTCCGGCAGGAAAATCAACGATTTCTTCCCAAGTGAGGGTGAGAATATCGCTGATTCGCAGGCTGGTTAATATGGAAAAGAGCGAAGTTGTCTTTAGAACAGGTATCTTGCATGGCGTTTCGGCAAGACGGTAAAGTTCCTCTGCACTCAAAGCCTCTTTGGGAATATCTACTGTTTCTATCTTCTCCAGGAAGTCATTGACATTGGTCTTTATCATCCGGTTGCGGTAGAGGATTTTCAAGAAGCCTCTGAATGTAGACCAATAGCCGGAAGCCGAATTGCGGCTGACAGGTCTGTCTCGTCTGAGCTGTTTGGCGTGAAGCAGATATTCACGGAATTTATTGCATAAGTCCACATCAATATCTTCAAAGGTACATTTGCCATGCACGAAGTTACAAAAGTGCTGATACACGAACTCCCATTTCTGGTCGTGCTTGCGAAGCTGCTTACGATAGTATTCCAAGAAGTCTGCTTTGTACTTGTGCTTGTCGAAAAAATCATACCGCTCGTTTACGATGGATTCAAAGCGACGGCATCGGATGGCTTCCGCCTTTTCCGACATGGCGGCATTGAAATCTCGTTCACGCTGGTTCTTGGGATTGGCATAGATATAGATGTTCAACCCCTCGTGACGGATGGTCTTCATCGTCTCCATGTCACGATAGCCCGGATAATAGTCCAGATAGAAAGAAAGCATCCCGTGTTTCAAAGGACGTGTTCTCAATGTTACTGTTTTACATTCTGACATAATACAATTATTTATAGTTGTTATTGAAATCTGTTGCAAAAGTGCGTAATGGCTTGATGCAGACATCGTTCATATTGGAATCATTGTCTGGTTCTGCATCGATTCATTTTTTTGCACCCATTATGCGGTCGAAATCCACTTTCAGGAACCTGACGAAACGTCCTTTCTTCTCTCGTTTGATTTCGTGGAATTGCAGAATGCCATAGACAGAATCCCGTGTAAGATTGTATTTCTTCATGGCTTCCTGCACGGTGTAGTATTCCGAAGCATTGTCTTCGGCAGTCTGCTTGGATAGGTCAAAATGTAGCTTCGAGTAGAATATCTGACCGTGTTCTTTCTTGGACGGGATGTTGTTGCGATAGACATGGGAGCGGATGGCAACCCGACTCATCCTATACTGTTGTTCTATTTCTTCGGGTGTGTACCATTCGGTCAGATCATTATCTGTCTTGTATTTGGCAAAAGCTGCATCAATATGCTTTTTGCTGTAATAGTTGAACTGACGGATTTTTACTTTTGGCACATTATGCTCCCGTGTGTAAGTCCATACCCATTTGGTGTTGACTTTGTACTTCTCTGCGATTTCCTCAGCAGTATAGTATTCTGCAATATCGAATTCGACTTTTGACATCACACGTTCATAAGGTTTAGATTTAAGCAAAAGTTCTATATCAGCTCTTCGAATAAAAGACATTCGTGAACTAATCCGACTTGCTCTCAACTTATCTTCTTTGACTAATTTGTAGATGTACTGACGAGAAACTCCCATCAATTTAGCTGCTTGTGAAAAGGTAAAGTACTCTTGATTTTCCAGCATCTTCTTTGCCTCCAACAATTCTTGGCTCTGAATGAGTTCCATTCTTCGCTCTTTCATTCGATGTTTGTAGCCTCGTTTAGAACATTGAGGACTACAATAATTGGTGGTGGTTTTCTGAGCTATAAAAGGTTTACCACACCATTGACAAATTCTTTTTACTTCCATGTTGTTTTCTCCATATTTTTAGTGAAACCATAAAGATTTAATTTCCCTTTTTGTCTCTCTACGTAAACCATTGTTCACCCATGTCGCCAAATGCGTCACTGTGACATCGGGGACAAACCCCAATTTGTTTCGCGGTAGAAATACGGTAGAAAAATATGGTGAAAAACGGTGTCCAATCGCTATTTACTGGACTATGGACAAATAAAAAGCCGCTGAAATTCAGCGACTTCGTTATAGTTGATTCTAATTCGTTGCAGTTAATTACAAGCCATCATTTGCCGATGCAAAGATGTTAGTAATCTGTATGTCAGTTAGTTGGGTTGTATTGGAATGGTATTTGAGCCATGATTTTATTGTTGGAAATAGGAGTTTAAGTAGTTGTAAATCAGCTTATTATGTACTATATAAATGTTGCTTTCTTTTGTTTTCACAAGTTACTTACCAATACATATTTGTTATATACTTGATTGTCAGATGATTAACGGCTATTTGGCTCGTATTTGAGCCATTACTTCCACTTACTTGCAAATGTTGCTTATATAATTGATTATCAGTCTTTTATATTATACATCTGCAATCTGAGTGTGTAATCGCTGGTTAAATCTTCTTTATTCAGCTACTTACCCACACAGTTATATAAACAGTCTGATGCTCAATGTGATACAGCTAATTGAATCATATTTGAGCCATTAAATTTTACGTTTCTATCCATTTGGAAATATGAACGGTTCTGATTTTCTTATAAGTTTCAATTTTTTCATCATTTTCCTGATTTAGATGTGATTTTATTAGAGTTTAATATTTAATAACACAGATGCGAATGAATTTATCTCTAATATGCATCTATATTTTGCAAAATTAGGTAATTATCAATTATTTCGCATAATATGTATCGAAAATATTTCTCAATATCTCATCTGTGTTTATTTAGTCGCCAATTATTTCAGCAAGGAGAAAAAGGTATTCACATATATGGTTCATCCGACATTTCGAGTGATAGTATGAATTAAAAAGAAGAAAACCGCT
>ERZ840057.1841-NODE-1841-length-16177-cov-3.111649_pt1 | contig 16177 bp, 8 predicted proteins | sample MGYA00519907_ERZ840057 | MGnify/ENA primary metagenome ERZ840057 (study PRJEB31850, sample SAMEA3708862) | human gut metagenome | biome: human gut; feature: human-associated habitat; material: faeces | place: China | collected 2014 ...
GGCGCGCGTCTGGGAGCGACTTTGGGTTATTTGCCGTCGGAAGTATATAACAGTAAGATAAAAATGGTAGGAGGCAGCTTCGACTACCTGCTGAATATATCTTCTCTTACATTCGGATACAACGAACAGCGCAGGTTCGAACTTTTGGGTATAGCGGGAGTTGAAGCCGGCTATTCCAGAGCCAATGACAATTCGGCCGGTGATAATCCGGCTGTGAAGAATGGACATGAGTTCTATTATGGTGTCCGTATGGGATTGCAGGGGAATATCCGTCTTTCACGGACACTCGATTTATTTGTCGAACCCCGAATCGGATGGTATAACGATGGATTGGGGCATACCGAAAGTTGGAGAAAATATAAGATGGGAGGATCGGTCTTGGTGGGTCTGACCTATATGCCTGCTGCGGCGATGGGCAGGAAGATTCATTTTGACAACTTCGATAACAGCTCATTCCTCAATCATATGTTTGTCTCGTTGTCCGGTGGAATCAGTACGCTGAAAATGCCGGGGATAAAGAATACACTCAAAGGATTCGGACCGCAGTTCTCTGCCGGAATCGGTAAATGGTTCAGTCCGTCGTCGGGAGTACGCTTGTCCGGAACCGTTGGCTACAGCGATACGCCTGCCGGTAGTGCGAGCAGCTATTTCAAGCATGTAGACCTGCATGCCGATTATTTGCTCAATATCAATAATATACTTTGGGGATATGACGAACAGAGGCTTTTCACTTTGATCGGTATAGCCGGTGTCAATCTGTCCGGGACAAAAGGAGTGGCGCAGACAGCCAAGTATGCACCGGGATTGGGTATCGGGCTTCAAGGAAGTTTCCGGTTGAACCGTTCCGTAGATTTGTTTGTGGAACCCCGCCTTAATGTTTATCAGAAGAGATATGCCGGTGGATGTGGTTTCGGTAGTACAGACCAGCTCGGAGAACTGAACTTCGGTGTGACGTATCACACAATAGACCGTGCAGCCCGTCCTCAGAATGGATTCTCAAGCAATCATATTGCCGACAATCTATTCATGACGTCGGGTATCGGGGCACAGTTATTCCTGAATAAGACTAATCTGAAACATCTCGCTGCATGGGGACCGCAACTTTCCGCTTCTATCGGAAAATGGTTTACTCCGTATTCCGGTCTGCGACTGGTAGGGACGGGAGGTTTCTTCTCCAATTATTTGCTTCCGACAGATATGGAGGCGGAGAGACTCAGACATATCACCGTAACCGGAGGATTGGATTATTTATGGAATATCACTTCTACTATGAGCGGATATGATCCGGAACGTATTTTTGAACTGATCGGTTCGGTAGGATTTAACCTGGCTTATACGTCGAACTCAGAGCATAAGTTCCAGCCGGGACTCAATGCGGGGGTACAGGGAGTATGGCACATCAATGATTTCTTCGGTTTGTATCTCGAACCGCAAATCCGCCTGTATCGTGATAAGTTTATCGAAGGAAATCTGGGTTTCATGCAGAAGGATGTGATGGTGGGGATCAATGCCGGTTTCCATTATCGTTTTGTTCCTTATTCCAAAGCGGCCAATCGCAGTGTGTTTGAGAAAGATGACAAACGGTATTTTATATCGGGAGCATTGGGCGTAAGCAGTCTGCTGGTTGCCAATCGGGATTTGGTAAAGAATATGGGTGTGGAAGCTAAGGGTAGTATCGGAAAATGGTATACTCCGCTTTCTGCATGGCGTGTGAACGGAACAATCATGTATAAGGCGAAAACACCGGATAAGTTGAATCTTCATTATGCGGGGTTAGGAATGGATTATATGATGAGTCTCGCTACTTTGGCGAAGGGATATAGCCGGGATCACGTGATAGATGTTGTTCCTTTTGTCGGAGTGACAGCCGGATTGGTACGTCGTAGAGGTGAGTTTAAAGCTGTTCCGGGAATTGACGCCGGTGCGCAAGTCAAACTGAAACTGGGCTCTTCCCTCGACTTCTATGTGGAACCCAAAGTAGGCATTCGCACGGACACGTATGATGGTATGGATCAGGGAAGACCCGACCGCGTTGCTTCTATGGTGGGAGGATTGATTTACAAGTTTAAAATGCCTACCTTTAAATAAAGTTAGCATTCTACTTACAAAAATACAGCTGTATATTCGATAAAAACAAATTCAAGAGTGAAAGTTTTGTCGCTCTTTACTTGATTTTGTCTGCTAACTGTTATCTTTGTTTCAAAATAATAGTGGAGTAGGATAAGGGGATTTCATTTTTCGTTCGTACTAATAATAGTACTACAAAAAAGAAAACTATGAAGATTCGAATATGCATATTGATTATTATATGGGGGATATTATATCCGGAGTACCTGAGCTCGCAGGAATCCCCTTACGTATTCCGGCAAATCGGAGTTGTCGAAGGATTGCCGGATAACTATGTCAAGAGTGTTTTTCCTATTCCCGACGGACGTATCGGGGTGAGAAGCACTGTGTTGCTAAGCCTGTATGACGGTGCGAACTATTCAAATCAATATTCATGGTGAATATCCCATAGTATATAACCACATCATTCCCGAACAATATATTGATACCGATAAACGTTTGTGGATGAAAGAACGTAAAAGCCTGCGCGTTTTTGATTTGACTACCGAACAGTATATCTATAATGTAGATTCGCTGTTTCTTCAGTTCGGGCTGAAAGATAGGGTGGAGGATCTGATTATTGATTCCGAGAAGCGTTATTGGTTTCTCACGCCGGGATCTTCCGTCTATACGTATGATACGGAAACGAAATCGGCAGAACTGGTTTGCAGGAATGATGAGTTTATGGAATATTATGGCGGACTGTTGGGAATAGAAAGTCACGGCAACTATAGTTGGATGGTGCATCAGAAAGGGGCTATCCGCTGCTATGACTGGGAGAAGAAACGTTTTATTCAGGAACTCGATTTCTTGAAAGGCCAGCTGAAACCGGATGACCGTGTTCTCTTACGGATACTCGATAACGGTGACTTCTGGCTGATGTGGGATCGGGGGATAGGTTACTATGATGTTTATAATAAAAAATGGAACCCGATTTCAAGTATCCGGTTGGGACATTATTCATGGTTCACCTCAATGGATGTGGATAAAGGTGGAAATGCATGGGTAGGAACCGTTATTGATGGATTTTATGTAATTGATATGCATAATTTCTCCGTAACTCAAACACTGGATATACCTTTGTTGTCGGGCAATAGAGTGAGAAATGCAGTTCAGAGCATTTATTGCGATCATGAGAATAATTCCGTCTGGATGGGGCTTTACAATCAGGGAATGTGCTATTATCATCCCAGCATGAACAAGATAATATTGTGTAATAAGAAAATGATTCGCGGAGACTGGAAAGGAGAGGAGATCCGTTGTATGTTGGAGACTTCGAAAGGCGAGATTCTTATGGGAACCACTTCGGGACTGTATCGTTACGAACCGGCAACACGGAGCTTGAACAGGCTGCATGATGAATTCAATCAAAAGAATTGCCGTGTCCTCTACGAAGACAAAGAAAAACGTATCTGGGTGGGGACCTATCATGACGGATTATATTGTATAGAACACGGGAAAGTAAGATCTTATGACTATCCGGACACGGATTATCAGAATGAGTTGGATTTCAGTAATATACGTGTTATGGTCGAGGATCCTTCCGGACGGTTGTGGGTGAGTATATACGGAGGTGTAGGCTTGTTCAATCCGGAGAATGGACAGATAAACCTATTATCCGAACAGTTTCCCGAGTTGAAGAAATATAAAGTAGCCAATGCGTTGGCTATTGACGACCGGTCCCGATTGGTAGTGGGTAGCGATAATGGCTTGTATATCTATGATCCTGCAAAAAATACAATCTGGATATCCGAACAGGATGGACAAGCCAATTCAATCTTTAATCAAGGAAGTATGAAGTATAACCAGATATTGAAAGATCATGAAGGTACTTTATGGTTTGCTACCCAATACGGTTTGAATGTCCTTACCTATCATGGGCAAAGTTATACATTGGGGAAAGAAGAAGGGTTGTCACAAGCTATCCTGAATGTGGTGGAAGATAAAAATCATGATATATGGATATCGACAGTCACTTCTATCTATAAGATAAAAGTAGACCGTAAGACGGATAAATACAGTTTTCACGTTGTCAGTTATTTGTCCGAAGATGAGATCCGGCAGGATGATTTATATAGCTTTCCTTCCCTGATAACCCGTGACAATCAACTCTTCTTAGGCTTGATGAATGGATTTATTGTCTTTTCTCCTGAGAATATGGTTGATAACCAATGCCTCAATCGGCCTTTATTCACTTCATTCCGCTTGTTCAATGTTCCGGTAGTGTCGGGAGAGGAATATAATGGCCGCATATTGTTTGACAAAGCATTGAGTTATTCGGATGCAGTGCAATTGGAATATGATGAGAATTATGTAACACTTGAATTTTCGGGACTGAACTTCTCTAATCCTTCTCAGACTTCTTTTCGTTATCAGTTGGAAGGTTTTGATAAAGAATGGATTGAAACATCGTTTGAGAATGGACAGGGACGTGTTGTGTATAATAATCTTCCGTCAGGTGAATATGTTTTCCGTGTGTCCGCAGCCGGAAACGACCGGGTATGGGGACCGGAGTCTGAATTCAGAATTGTGATTCATCCTCCGTTTTGGGATACATTGGCTGCCCGCATCCTCTATGCCGTTTTGGGTATTTTGTTGGTCTTCGGTCTTATTTATGTGATTAACCGCCGTAATCGGCAGAAGATGATCCGTATGCAAGAAGAGGAAGCTTTGAGGCAGAAAGAAGAGTTGGACCAGATGAAATTTCGTTTCTTTACCAATATCAGTCATGAGCTGCGTACTCCGCTGACACTGATTATCACTTCGTTGGATATGATGATACGCCGTTTGACGGATGAGACGATGAAAAAGCAACTGAATACAATTTATAAGAATGCTCAAAACCTTTTGTCATTGGTAAATCAATTACTGGATTTTCGTAAACTTGAAATGAAGGGTGAGAGATTGCATTTGATGAATGGCGATATGGAGGAGTTTATTGTTTCTGCCTACAATAATTTTATGCCGATGGCTGTAGAGAAGCATCTTAACTTTGTAAACCAGTCGGAACACAGAGCGCTTTATATGTTTTTCGATCGGGATAAAGTACATAAAATTGTAAATAATCTCTTGTCTAATGCCTTTAAGTACACTCCGGAGGGAGGAACCGTGAACTTATTACTTGCGACGGAGGAAGTGGAAGGGAGAAACTATGTGAGAATATCGGTATCCGACACAGGAATCGGAATATCCGAGTCCGATCTTCCCTACATCTTTGACCGTTTCTATCAGGTTGGCAATGAAGGGGATGAAAAGATAGGCAGTGGTATCGGACTCCATCTGGTCAGGGAATATGTGAATATTCACGGTGGACGTATAAAGGTTGACAGTCAGATGGATCGCGGGTCGGTCTTCACCGTTTGGTTACCTATGGATTTGACACCTGAACCGGATGAACTGCCGGATGAAATAGCTGAAATGGAATCGACGGGTATGAAAGAAAAGGAAACCGTTGTGCCTGCGTCAGATGAAAATATGAAGAAATTGTTGTTGGTAGAAGATAATCAGGAATTCCGTACTTTCCTGAAAGAGCAGTTGGAGGATTTTTATCGGATAGTGGAAGCGGCGGATGGTGAAGAAGGGGAAAGAAAGGCGATTGAAGAAAATCCCGATCTCATTATCAGTGATATCATGATGCCGAAAGTGGATGGTATCGAACTTTGCCGTCGTATCAAAACGAATGTGCAGACTTCTCATATTCCTGTGATATTGCTGACTGCCCGTACGGCTGACGATATCAAGATAAACAGCTACGAAGTAGGAGCCGACTCTTATATGTCGAAACCTTTCAACTTTGATATGCTTATGGTACGCATTGAGAAGTTGATAGAACAGCAGGAAAGGAGGAAACAGGAATTCCGTAAGAATATAGAAGTAAATCCGAGCGCTATCACAATTACTTCCGTAGACGAGCAATTGATACAGAAATGCTTGGAATACATAGAAAAAAATATGGATAACCCGGAATATGGTGTAGAGGAGTTGAGTGGCGATTTGGGGATGGTACGCATGAGTCTTTACCGTAAGCTGCAATCCATAACCGGACATACCCCGACGGACTTTATCCGCAGTATCCGTTTGAAACGGGCAGCGCAATTATTGCAAGGAAGCCGATTGCCGATCATCGAAATAGCGAATCGGGTAGGATTCAGCTCTTCCAGTTATTTTTCGAAGTGTTTTAAAGAAATGTTTGGGATGTTGCCTAAGCAATATGCAGAAGAGTCTGGAAAAAAAGAATGACATTATAGTTACGTTTATTAGTTTAATTATTACATTTGTGCCAATTTATAATAAATAGCGATATGAAAGTATTAGTTTTAATTTCATTGGTAGGAGGTTTGTTGTTGTCCTCTTGCGGAGGTAGTTCAAAAAATAGTGCGAACGGTCAGGAAGTGAATCCGGCAGATACCATCTATCTGGGTGATTTGCGTGAAAAGTTTGCAGGGGACAGTCTTTTCTTTAAAGTAGTGGCTCCGGACCTGATGTTGATGGATTACCAGTATTTTTGGCCGGCAACGGAATCGGATGCAATAGAGAAAGGGCTGACAAAAGAATATTATAAGCGTGTCAAGAAAGAAATCACCGAAACAAATGAGGCCATTAAAAAAGGTGTCATGAAAGGTGCGGATGTGAAACGTATTCCGGATTTTCAGGCTGCGCAGTAAAGCAAATACCAGAGATAATCTGCATCTGTGGCGAATCATGCCACAGACTTATGCAAAGTACAGAACAGGGGAGCCGCCAAATGTAACGGCTTCCCTTTTTTTGTTACTATGAAACCTGCATTTATGCCGATGGAATGGGGATATTTTGCAAAAAAACATGCTTGTTACCATAGTTTTGTTTTCTGTTACTTTTGTGTTATTTGTTTTTTAAACTTGTTCTTACTTTTGTAACATCGTTAAACGGATAAATTTAATGCCATGAGTAAACAACAAGCTACATTTGACGACTTCTTTTCAGAATGCTACCTGAAATATCGGGAGTATATCAAAAACTATATCGCTCTTCGTATTTGCCGTCCGTATGAAGCGGAAGATTTGGCACAGGATGTTTTTGTCCGCTTGTGGGAATACAGAACGTTCGTAAACCCCGACACTGTCTGGTCTTTGCTTTTTACGATTGCCCGTAATATTGTGACTGATCAGATACGCCGTTATTATAAGCAGGAAGATTTTGTTGCTTATATATATAATAAGGTGAACGACTCTGATAGAAACACGACGGAAGATGTAATCTGTTATCGCGAATTGAAAGAAAAACATGAGGAGGTGGTGAAAAGTCTTCCTGCCAAGCGCCGCCGGATTTACGAGTTAAGCTTCAATCATGAACTATCTTGCCCTGCTATTGCAGGAAAATTGTCTTTGTCTCCTCGTACGGTAGAGTGTCAGTTATTGTTGGCGCGTAAGACTGTACGTGGTTGTTTGCGGAATGAATTTTCCCAAGTCGGTTAAATACCGTCTCGGAATAAAGCATATTAACTTTAATAATTTAATAGTATTATGGAAATTAAATCCAAATTCTTATGTAGTAGAGGAGTTGCATTGGCTTTTGCCATGTTGCTGGGTGGTTCACCCGGTGTATTGCTCTATGCGAATGATTCTGTAGAAGAGAGTTTGATTGTAGCCCAGACAGGACGTACTATCAAAGGACTTGTCACAGATGTGAATGGCGAACCGCTGATTGGTTGTAACGTAGTGGTTGTAGGAAGTAATGCAGGAGTAATTACCGACATCGACGGTCGGTTTACATTGAACGTGCCTGCGGATGCTAAGCAAATAAAGATTAGTTATATCGGTTATGTAGACCAGATTATTACCCTTCATGACCGTTCGGATTTTAAGGTTGTACTGAAAGAAGATAATAATGCATTGGACGAAGTGGTGGTTGTTGGTTACGGTACACAAAAGAAAGCAACTTTGACGGGTGCGGTAGAACAAGTAAGTAGTAAGGTTTTGGAAAGTCGTGCCATCACCAATGTCGGTGCAGCTTTACAAGGAGCTACTCCAGGTTTGGTTGTTACCCGTTCCAGTTCACGTCCGGGTAATGAAGGATTGAATTTCCAGATTCGTGGTGCGACATCTGTAAATGGCGGGAAAGTCTTGATTATAGTGGATGGAGTTCCTACACTGAATGATGCCTCTTTCCAGAATCTGAATCCGGATGATATAGAAAGTATCAGTGTGTTGAAAGATGGTTCTGCTTCTATTTACGGTGCTAAGGCTGCCAACGGTGTGATTCTGGTAACAACGAAAAAAGGTAAGGGAAAGGTGACAGTAGACTATAATTTCAATATGCGTTTCACGACTAACGGTATCATGGCTTTCTCTCCAAGTATGGAGGAATATGCTACTATGTGGATTGAAGCGAATAAAGAACAGAAAACAAAAGACTGGTGGAACTGGACTTCTGAAGAGAATATGTTGAAAATGCAGCAGGGAATCTCCGGTATTTATCATACGAATGCTAAAGACTGGGGATATGATCTCTTCATCGGAGATGCCAATCGTTTGGAGGAGATGTTTGCGCGTCGTTTTTCTTATCAGCATAATTTAAGTTTATCAGGTTCTAATGAGAAAACAGATTATCGTATATCTTTAGCATATGCAGATAATCAGGCAAACTTGGCGACAGCGTATGATGGTCAAAAACAGTTGAATCTGCGTTTAAATTATGGAATCAGACTTACTGACTGGTTTAAATTGGAAACATCGGCTAGTATGATTAAGACTAACACTGAATCACCTTCTGCCGGTATTGATACATCTTTGTATGGAAACGAACCTCCGTTTTTCCCTGCTAAAAATCCCTATGGGCAGTGGTATGCCAATTTTGGTAAAGTTGGAGACCGTCAACCTGTAGCTGCAACCTCTGATGGCGGGCGTGACGAACGCATGAACTTGACTACTCGCGTTGATGTGAAAGCCATTGTTGATATTTGGAAAGGAATCAGTTTTGAAGGTATGGCTTCATTCCAAAATGAAGAATATCGTCGTGACCGTTATGTGATTCCTGTACAGACATATGATTGGTTTGGAAATCCTGCCGATAAAGTTGTGAGCAATACAAATCAGTCATTGATTTATCCGACAGATGTATTGAATATTAAGGATATTCATAATCCTGCTTATTTGATGCAGGCCAATAATATGCAATATCAGTATTATTCTGCCTTACTGAAATACAAACGTACTTTTGCGAAAGTGCATAATGTTGAGGCGATGGCTGGTATCAATGCTGAAAAGTGGGTACAGAAAAAGATGGTAACAGCCCGTGAGAAGATGGAAGATACAGGTGTGTATGATTTGAATCTTGCTTCCGGTGCACAAGGAAATGGAGGAGGTAAGACCCACAACGGTTCTTACTCTTACATTATGAAGTTGAATTATAATTATGCTGAAAAGTATTTGATTGAATTGATCGGACGTCGTGACGGAAATTCTAAGTTTGCAAAGGGACATAAGTTTAAAAACTTTGTTTCGGTATCCGGAGGTTGGGTCTTTACAGAAGAGAACTTTTTAAAAGCTATTACTCCTGTTGTTAATTTTGGAAAATTACGTCTCAGCTACGGTAACTCCGGAAATGATGCGGGATTGGGAGATTTTGACTATTTGGTTGCTGTAACACAAGGAAGTACTGTCTTTGGTTATTCTCCTGCAGCACAGGTAAGTACTGGTTTGGGGAATAATGGTATTATCAGTCTTGATCGTACTTGGGAACGGGTAGAGCAGAAAAATGTTGGTATTGACTTGCACTTTTTCAATAGCCGTCTGACTACTTCTTTCGACTACTTTATTAAGGATAATATCGGTATGCTGTCGGAAGTCACTTATCCCGGCGTACTGGGAGGTAAATCTCCGAAAACAAATAGTGGACATCTGAATGTAAAAGGTTGGGAATTTACCATCGGATGGCGTGATCAGATTAAAGACTTCTCTTATTATGCTAATTTCAATATCGGAGATACTAAAAGCAAATTGGAAGAACTGACCGGAGCAGACGGATATGGAGCAGGAGTGAATAAGACTGTCAATGGTTATCCTTTGAATTCATTCTTCCTTTATCGTACAGATGGATACTTTAAGGATCAAGCGGAAGTAGACCGTTATTATGCGTTGTATGCCGAGCAGGTAGGAGCACTAAATAATGTAGGAAAGGGAACAGTTGCCGAACTTCGTCCCGGTGATACTAAACGTCTTGACTTGAACGGTGATTATAAAATTACTGATCTTGGTAATGCCGACAGCGACCTTCAGTATATTGGAGATGCCAATCCACATTTTGTATATGGTCTTACAGTTGGCGCATCGTGGAAAGGTATTGATGTCAGTGCAATGTTTCAAGGAGTTGCCAAACAATATATTATGCGTAATGACTGGATGGCTTATCCTTTCCGTACAATCTATACAAACCAGAATCCGACTTTTCTCGGACAAACTTGGACGGAAGATCATAAAGATGCCAGATATCCGCGTCTGACAAATAATACAAACCGCTCTGCCTGGAATTACCAGAATAACGACTTCATGTTGCAGAATAGTCGTTATATCCGTCTGAAGACATTGGTGGTAGGGTACACATTGCCACAGATATGGACACGTAAAGTGAAATTGGAGAAAGTCCGTCTTTATTTCTCAGGTAACGACCTTTGGGAGGCTACTAGTATTCGTGACGGTTTTGACCCGGAAATGGGTTCCGCTTCCAATACAAGCGGATATCCTTTTGCCCGTACTTGGTCATTCGGACTTAATGTTACTTTATAATCAACCTAAGATATAGACTATTGTATGAAAAAGATAACTTATATATTGGCTTGTGCTTGCATGATGGGATTAACTTCTTGTGCAGATACATTCCTTGATTTAGAACCGTTGGATTCAAGAACTGATGCGGTTTATTTTAAAAAACCGGAACATTTCCGTGAGTTTGCAAATGGATTTTACGGACAGCTGCTTGGCTGGCGTTCGGGTATAATGGAACACATGGACCTGCAGTCTGATTTAGTAAACAGCCGTAATGGAAATCAGGCTTATTTGGGATATGGTACATTGACCCTCGGTTATGATGATGCCCGTTGGGACCATTATAATAACATACGTACTTGTAACATATTGCTTCAACGTGGGGAAGCGTATAGTGGTAACCAGAGTGAAATTGATCCCTATCTTGGGGAAGCGTATTTCTTTCGTGCTTATAACTATTTTTACCTGTTGAAATATTTTGGAGGCGTGCCTATTATTACAGCTCCTCTCGATACGGATTCACCGGAATTGCAAAAAACGCGTAACAGCCGTTATGAGGTAGCGGACCTGATACTTAGTGACCTTCAAAATGCTATCAGCAGATTACCGAAAGAGCAGAACATTGCTACGTCGGATAAAGGACATATAAGTGAGCAAGGGGCAAAAGCATTTAAGGCTCGTGTGTTGCTGTATGAAGCTACTTGGCGCAAATACAATAAAACATCTACCGATTATGAAGGCTCTGCAGGTCCGAAAAGTGATCAGGTAAATGAGTTTTTGGAGGAGTCAATATCTCTTTCTAAAGATGTATTGGATGATGAGGTATTTAGAATTTGGAACCATAACAACGAACTTGATAATTTGAGCAGTCGTTATCTTTTCTGTTTGGAAGATGGAAGTCAGACAGGAGGTTATGGAAAAGATAGCAATAAAGAGTTTATTATTTACTCTGTTTTTGACCGTGTTCTGAATGCAGGTGCATTTTCCTTGAATAATGAAATGAATTATATTTATCCTACCCGTAAGTTTATTGATATGTTTGTGTGCACCAACGGAATGCCGACAACTAATAATGAACAGTTTAAAGGATATCAGAATGTTACAGATGAGTATCAGAATCGTGATTACCGCCTGATGGCATATGTAGGAGGTCCGGCCGAATCTATTGGTAGCACTTCAGGGTATGGTGACCAGAAGTTCCGTAACCCTATTGTGGGTGATAAAAAAGAATCAGCCAATTATCCGGTACTGCGCTTGGCGGAAGTCTGCTTGAATTATGCGGAAGCTATAATGGAACGTTATGGTGAAATAACGGATGCTCAACTAGGGATATCAATCAATAAGTTGCGTGATCGTGCCGGAGTGGCTCATCTTACCAATGCATTGGTAGAGAAGATTAAAAAACAACTTAATTCAGAAAAGGAGCTTTCTGAGATTATGTTGGACGAGATTCGTCGTGAACGTACTGTAGAGCTTTATATGGAAGGTTTCCGGTATGATGATTTGAAACGTTGGGGAATCTTGGAAGAAACGTTGAATCAGTCCCGTTTGGGAAGAGTAGTCGGAGAAGCAGGATATAGCACTCCGTTTAAAGATGCATCTGGAAATCCAACTTCTAAGTACGATGCTAAATCGTATGTTTATGGTGAGGAAACAGTAATAACAGGAGATGGAAAAGAACATGCTTGTGTTGTGATTTCTCCTAAGGCTAATAGTACTGTACGTAAAGCACATTACCTTTGGCCGATACCTCAACATCAGATTAATCTGAATCCGAATTTAAAACAGAATCCGGGATATTAATTAGCCGAGATCTAATAATCTATTAATTAAAAATAGGATATATGAAACATTTATTGAGAAATATGATTGGAATATTTGCGGTAACATTGTTTGTGTTGCTGTTCTATGCTTGCGAACAAGATCCGCAGATAAAAAAATATGAATATCCGATGCCGGAAGTATCAGGAATCTCTCCTAGTGTTGGATTTGTCGCTTCACAAGTGGTTATTACCGGAACTAATTTTGGTGATCGTACAGAGCCGGTAAAAATATTTTTTGGAGGAGTACAGGCTAACAAAGTATTAATGTGTAAGAATAATCGTATAGCTGTAGAAGTACCCGAGGGAGCGGTTACAGGTGATGTAACGATGCAAATTTGGACTAATGATGCAGGCGTGATAGGAAAATATCAGGTATTGCCTACGCCGGTACATATTTCTACTACTTCAGAAAATAGTTTAGGGTCCAATATTGCGGAAGCAGGTGAGAAAGTTACTATAAAAGGGCAAAATTTTGGAGATGTCAAAGAAGATATTTCTGTCAGCTTTAATGGAACGCCAGCTGTGAACTTTGATTTGCTTGATTCTGAAACAATAAAAGTAGAAGTTCCTGAGGGATATGCTTCCGGTAGTATTATTGTTACGATTCATGGTTATGAATTAGTGTGTGGTGCGATGATGAATCCTGCTGCAAAGGGAGATGTGACTATATTCTATTTGAAGAATTATAAATATCCGTTTAAAGTACATGACTTTGTCGGAAGTCAGGCTGGTTCAGGTAATGAGATGGGATGGTTTGCTATTCCTACTGATTGGACTGTTTCTGATGAAATCAAATGTATGGTGAATAAAAATGCATCGGCTGATGATGGGAAAGTTGGCGGTACGGTAAAAGGTTATCTGGGTGCACAAGCCGGATGGGGTGGCAATGGTAGTGCGAAAAGTATTACAAATGGAAAAATCTATCAAACCATAACATTGCCTGCAGGTGAATATGACCTTGATATATCGTATTTCTTAGGAAATGTTGGCGACCAGCAAGTGTATGCTGTATTGGCGGAAGGTAACACAATACCTAATCCGAGTGAGGTGGATCCTAAGTCAAATCCTAATGTCAAGAAGGTTTATAAATTAGAAGACTATGATTCTATTGGAGCGAAAACTGTGACATGGAATTTTACATTGAGTGAAGCAACGGAGTTATCATTAGGATTTGCAGTGACTGTTGGTGATAAGAAATATTTTGAAGTATCAGAATTTAAATTGACATTAAAGTAAAAGCTGATTATTATGAGAAAAATATATAATTATATATTGTCTGCATTCTTTATATCTTCGTTGGTTGCTTGCGACGGACAGGATGAAGAAATTATCCATATGCAGAATCAAGATCCTGTTGTAACTGTTACATCTATTTCGGATGCTGTTGGTTACGTAGGAAATGAATTTACGATTTACGGGACAAATTTTGGTATAGTGGCAAATGATGTAGAAGTGTATGTCGGCAATACAAAATTACAACTCATATCTTGTGAAGATGAAGAGTTAACTGTAAAGATCCCGGAAGGTACTACTGCAGGGCGTATTTCCGTAGTAGTTTATGGACAACGTGTAGATACGCAATTGATGTACGACGTACTCGGAGTTCCGGGTATTAGAACGGTGATTCCTTTGTATGGTTTTGTCGGTGATGAGATTAAATTTAATGGTCACGATTTAGGAGTTCCTTCAGCTCATTATAAAGTACTGTTTAGTGGAAAAGAGGAAAGTGCTGCATTTATGGCGGAACCGGAAATGGAAAGCTTTTCTGTGAAAGTACCGGAAGGTGCGCAAGGTGGTGCTATTACTTTGACAATTGCTGATGTACCGGTAAATGTTTCCGGACAGTTTACAGTTTTGCAGCATGCTACAGTAGATAAAGTGCAAAATACTGCGGGAGAGGACAGTAATCAAGGATTAGCCGGCTGTATATCTGTTATTACTGGTACAAATCTCAAACCTGAGTTATTGGAATCTGATATTGAACTTCCAGGAACATGGAAAGTTGAGTTTTTACAAGGTACGGAGATTATCGCTACGGGTATTGTTGATATGGAACAATTGTCGAATGAGAAAATTACATTGAAAGTACCTGAAATGTTGACTGCTGGAAATTATAAAATTGCTGTCTCTACTCCGTTTGAGGAAATAAAGACTCGGTTGGACTATACTATATTACCTAAACCTATAGTCACAGGTATTTCTAAGACGGAAGGGTATGTAAATGCGGAAGTTGTTATTAGCGGTACTGATTTTGGAAATAAAGCGAGTGATATCGAAGTTAAATTCGGAGAGACAGTTTGTGAAGTGCCTACGTTTGACAAAGATGGAAATATTGTTGTTAGAGTTCCTGCAGGCTTACAGGCAGGAGCAAACACATTAACATTGACTATTCAAGGTGTTACGATTTCAATGGGTGAATATGGGGTATTTGAGGTGTACGATACACCGGAAATAACTTCAATAGAAGGTGCATATAATTTCCCGTATGGAATATTAGTAAAAGCCGGTAGTAATATTACGATTAAAGGTAAGAATTTTGGTACTGATGCAAATGCAATAGTTGTGATGCTTGGAGAGGAACAGATTGATATTAATGGTAATGTTACAGCAGATGCGATTTCTATAACAGTCCCTAATGACTTTACTTCCGGAAAATTGCTGATGAAGATACAAGATGTGGATGTAGATATCGAAGGACCTGAACTTGTGATAATGCCGGAAGATGGCGATATTACTCAGTATGTGTTGAAAAATAGTGTACAGCCCTTTAAAGGCTATGGGTTCGAAGGAAAAGAATGGGATCGTGATGGATTACATGATTGGAAGAAAACTAATATAAAAAATGGAGGTGGATTACAATATCCAAATAATGTTACTGGAACAGGGAGAGACCCGAAGGGTTGCATTGCTTTACATCAGTGGGGACAAACTCAGAATTACAATGGCAAAATGTGGCAGGAAACAAGTCTGCCAAAAGGTAAATATCGTGTAAATTTGGGTGGTATATCTTTAGGTCGTGACAAGGGGTCAGTAAAGGCTGTATTTGTTGTTTGTAGAGGGACTAAAGTAGAAGATATACCAGAATATGATAATGGAACTTGGAGAGAAAAACAAAAGGGCGTAGAAGGTGAAATTGTAATGGAAATAGGACACTCAGAGGATGACAACATTGTATTAGATCTAGTTGAAAATATGAATGATCTTATTGTCAGTTTTGTTGTATGGGCTAATTCCACAGCATGGGCAAGTTTCACTTCAGTTACAGTTCATCTGGTAGAATAATATATTTCAATAAAAAATAGGAACATTATGAAAAAATATAACTATATCGCTATAACATTCGCATTCCTGTCATTGACAGGATGCGGTGATGGCATTGATTTGCCGAGTTTAGGTGTAGAAACCGATTTAAATAAAATTATTTTGCCGGACAATAATATCAATCTTATTCAAGTTGAGCTGAAAGACAATTCAGTACCTATGGAAAAGGTTGGTATACATTCTGAA
>ERZ840057.1842-NODE-1842-length-16173-cov-11.461844_pt1 | contig 16173 bp, 14 predicted proteins | sample MGYA00519907_ERZ840057 | MGnify/ENA primary metagenome ERZ840057 (study PRJEB31850, sample SAMEA3708862) | human gut metagenome | biome: human gut; feature: human-associated habitat; material: faeces | place: China | collected 2014 ...
ATACAAGAAGGGCGTTCTCTTTTTTGTGGAGACTATGAATTATTCAGGCTAAATAAATTTGACTCGGCTTCCGGCTTGCACTATCTTTACAGAAGATAAGCGGCGCCTCAGCTGTAACCAAATAAATTTGACACAGCTTTCGGCTTGCACTATCTTTGCAAAGACCAACTGAAAAACAGTATTCGAGATGGCTCACACTCTTTTTGTACCCCTGATGCTCACCCTTGGCGCCGGCCTGGCAACCGGTATCGGCAGCACAATAGCCCTTTTCGCTCACCGTACCAACAAGCGACTGCTTTCGTTCTCGTTGGGACTGTCGGGCGGCGTGATGATCTACGTTTCGTTCGTCGAACTGTTCCAACAGGCACGGGAGGCTATCGGAGCCATCTACGGACCCCAAACCGGGATGGGTATTACGACCCTGGCCTTTTTCGGCGGCGTACTGCTGATCGGCGTCATCGACCGGTTGGTGCCTTCGGTCGAGAACCCGCACGAAGCCCATATGATCGAAGAGCTGGAGAAGAAACCGAAAAATGCCAAACTGATGCGCATGGGACTGATGACCGCCCTGGCTATCGGCATCCACAACTTCCCGGAAGGCATCGCCACCTTCGCCACCGCCGTCGAAAATCCCACGCTGGGTATCGCCATCGCCGTCGCCATTGCCATACACAACATACCCGAAGGTATCGCGGTTTCGATCCCCGTCTTTTACGCCACCGGCGACCGGATGAAAGCCTTCCGCTATTCGCTCCTATCGGGTTTGGCAGAGCCGGTCGGCGCCCTGCTCGCCTATTTTATCCTCATGCCGTTCATGTCTCCCGTCATGATGGGCTGCATCCTGGCAGGCGTCGCCGGAATCATGGTTTTCATCTCAATCGACGAACTGCTGCCGGCCGCCCGCGAATACGGCGAAGCCCACATCTCGATCTACGGCGTGATGAGCGGCATGGCGATCATGGCCCTCAGCCTGATCCTGCTCGGATAAAGTATGCGGCGCGATTATATACTTTAATGTACCTCTTCGAAAGCACAGCACCCCAAATCCCCTCCGGGAAAAGGATGCAGGCAAGGGGCGAATTATAAACGCGGCCACAAGCCCGCGAATAAACGTCCCTTCGGATTCGACGCTGCAACCGTCGAATAAAGGGCCACGAAAGATATATCTCAATCAATATACTGCCCTCCGATCCGAATCTGACCGACAATGCTCGGACGTTTCTCGCGCCCTCCCAAGAAAAAAGTTCAGGGTGAACCCGACATCGAATAACGGCCCGCAAAATTGCGGCTACCGCCGAATTCAAAAAAAACGGTCGCATATAATACCATAATTTAACAGATCTCGGTAAAGCCTTTCGGCCTACCCCGTACATTTCATCCTCAACGCCCCCTGCCCCGAATCATCGTAAAATTTCAATTTTTCAGGCATTTTATTTGGTTTATAAAATAAAGTAGTTTATATTTGTAATACCAACAAAAACCGAAAGCTATGGAAACAACTCGAAAAATCGATGCGAAAGCCGCACGCAGAAAGCGCCGGCTCATCCGGGAATGGATAACATACGCAGTAATTTGTGCATTTCTGGCCGGAGTCAATGCCCTCACGACGCCCCACTATTGGTGGGTGCTGTGGGTCATGGCAGGCTGGGGGCTCGGTCTTATTCTGGATCTGATATTCCACCTGACAAAACTCTCGGACGATGACGATGCGGAGTGATCCGCCGACGGTCGGACCGCACGAAAAAACTCGATTTCCGATACGGTCGGACAACAGCCCGAAATCATTCGGGGCGAGGGATGCCTTGTAAACACAGTCAAAAACGGCTGCCAACGAACGGATACCCGAATCTGCAAAGAAAAAAGCGGCATGCTAAAATATATAATCATCAAAACTCACTGCGTATGGAAGAGAGAAAATTAGACGCACGAGAGAGTATGGAACTCATCTCGCGCATGATTCAAAACACCCGCAACCGGCTGGAAAACCATGCGGGACGCCCGTTCCTCGTATGGGGCTATACGACCGTCGGGATCGCCCTGCTCAATTACTGGTTCAACATCGCCGGATGCCATCCCGCCTGGTGCTTCACCTGGTTTCTCATTCCCATCATCGGCTGTCTGCTGATGCGGTTGTTCCCGGACAAGAAGCCGACGGAGCCCCGCACGGAGATCGACCGCATCGTCGGCAAGGTCTGGTTAGTATCCTCATTATCATTGATTCCGATCTTCCTCTTTTCGCTATTTCACGACTCTCCTACCGACACAGTCTTTTCGAACTCATTACACTGGTGATGGCTACGGCAACGGCAACAACCGGAATGATCGTTCGTTCGAAAATATACATCGTCGCAGGACTTACCTGTATGGCTCTTTCAGTCCTCTTCCCTTTATACGACTATTTCCTGAAAAAAATCGCAACTTCTGACGGAATTGAGATAACCGCCGGACTCCTGAACAACGAAATCCTTATCTTTGCCGGCGTATTTTTCATCATGATGGTCGTCCCGGGACATATCATCAACTACCAATCGCACAAAAGATGTTCAAGGAACTGAATCCCCTGCTGCACTCGGAACTGCGCCTGGCGGTAATGTCGATCCTCCTCGGGGTCGAAGAGGCCGACTTCGTTTTCATCCGGGAACAGACGGGAGCTTCGGCGGGCAACCTGAGCGTACAGATCGACAAACTGCAAAAAGCCGGCTACATCACGGTCGAAAAGACCTTTCGGGGAAAAATGCCCCGCACGCTCTGCCGCATTACCCCGACAGGCGTGGATGCTTTCGAGGAGTACGTCGAAGCGTTGAAGAGCTACATAAAAAAGTAGGAAGGAAAACAGATTCTCGGCTCCGGCGGCGACAACGACCGGTTCGGAATGGGGCATAAAGGTCGTTATGCCCCATATTTTCAACCCCGACCTCGAATCCGGCCGAATCGCCAGCCGGCAATCTCCCGGCGGGCCTCCTTGCTGCAACGACCGGAAAGGCGAACAGCGTAAATCAGCCGCAGCCCCGCAATTTCGGCGAGTTTCGGATCCCGCCATACGCAAACAAGCCCGGAGTTTCGCTCCGGGCTTGTTTGCATCTATTCTTCAAACGATTAGTCCTCGAACTTCGCCGAGAGGAACTCCCGGTTCAGACGGGCGATGTGCGAAATCGAAATCATCTTCGGACACTCGGCCTGGCAAGCTCCCGTATTGGTACAGTTACCGAAGCCCAGTTCGTCCATCTTGGCCACCATCGCCTTGGCGCGGCGGGCACCCTCGACACGTCCCTGCGGCAGTTTCGCGAGCGACGACACACGGGCGGCGACGAAAAGCATCGCCGAGCCGTTCTTACAGGTCGCAGCGCAGGCACCGCAACCGATGCAGGCAGCGGCATCCATCGCAACGTCGGCATCGGCCTTCGGGATGGGAATGTTGTTGGCATCCTGCACGGCATTCGTACGGACCGAGATGAAGCCGCCGGCCTGAAGAATCTTATCGTAGGCACTGCGATCCACCACGAGGTCCTTGATTACGGGGAAAGCCGCCGAACGCCAGGGCTCGATGACGATCGTCGCCCCGTCTTTGAAACGGCGCATGTAAATCTGGCAGGTCGTGGCGCCGTCGCCCGGGCCGTGCGCACGGCCGTCGATGTGCAGCGAGCACATACCGCAGATACCCTCGCGGCAGTCGTGGTCGAACGCCACGGGCTCCTTGCCCTCGTGGATCAGGTTGTTGTTCAGAATATCCAGCATCTCGAGAAACGAGGTGTCGGCGGAGATGTTCTCGACTTTGTAGGTTTCGAATGCCCCTTTTGCCTTGGCGTCTTTCTGGCGCCATATCTTTAACGTGAAATTCATAGTTTCAAATTGTGTATTAAAGTTAGACGACAGAAGAATTAGTCCTTGTAGTTACGCTGTGCGGGGTGTACGAACTCGAAGTTCAGCGGCTCCTTCGTGAGCTCCGGCGCTTCGTTCTCGCCCTTGTACTCCCACACGGCGGCATATACGAAGTGCTCGTCGTCGCGTTTGGCCTCGCCCTCTTCGGTCTGATGCTCGACGCGGAAATGTCCGCCGCACGACTCCTCGCGGTTCAGCGCGTCGCGTGCCATCAGCTCGCCCAGCTCCAGGAAATCGGCCAGACGCAGCGCCTTCTCCAACTCGACGTTGAACTCGTTCGCCTTGCCTACGACCTTCACATCCTTCCAGAACTCCTCGCGCAGCGCCTGGATCTCGACGATCGCCTTCTCGAGCGACTCCTTCGAACGCGCCATGCCGACGTTCTCCCACATGATGTGTCCCAGCTTCTTGTGAATATCGTCCACCGACTGCTTGCCGTTGATGGAAAGCAACTTCGAAATCTTATCCTTCACACCCTTCTCTGCCTCGTCGAAGGCCTTGGTATCGGTCTTCACCTTCGGAGCCTGGATCTTGTGCGACAGGTAGTCGCCGATCGTATAAGGCAGCACGAAATAACCGTCCGCCAGACCCTGCATCAGCGCCGAAGCACCCAGGCGGTTGGCACCGTGATCCGAGAAGTTGGCCTCACCGATGGCGTAGAGACCCGGGATCGTAGTCATCAGGTTGTAATCGACCCAGATACCGCCCATCGTATAGTGTACGGCAGGGAAGATCTGCATCGGCTGTTCGTAGGGATTTACGTCGGTGATCTCCTCGTACATGTCGAACAGGTTGCCGTAACGTTGTTTGATGACATCCTTGCCCAGACGCTCGATCGCGGTCTTGAAATCGAGGAACACGGCCAACCCCGTTTCGTTCACGCCGAAGCCCGCGTCACAACGCTCTTTGGCGGCACGCGACGCCACGTCGCGCGGCACGAGGTTACCGAAGGCCGGATAACGGCGCTCCAGGTAGTAGTCACGGTCCTCTTCGGCAATATCCGAAGGTTTCTTGGCACCCGAACGGAGGGCTTTCACATCCTCGATCTTTTTGGGAACCCAGATACGGCCGTCGTTACGCAGCGACTCCGACATTAGGGTCAGCTTCGACTGCTGATCCCCGTGCACCGGAATACAGGTCGGGTGGATCTGCGTGAAACAGGGATTCGCGAAGCCGGCACCCTTGCGGTAGCACTGGAAAGCGGCCGAACCGTTCGAAGCCATCGCGTTGGTCGAAAGGAAGAACACGTTGCCGTAACCGCCCGAAGCGATCACTACGGCGTGTGCGCCGAAACGCTCCAATTCGCCCGTCACCAGATTGCGTGCGATGATACCTCTCGCCTCGCCGTCTTCGATCACGATGTCGAGCATCTCGTGACGGGGATAACTCTTCACCGAACCGGCAGCGATCTCCTTGTTGAGTGCGGCATAAGCTCCCAGCAGCAACTGCTGGCCGGTTTGGCCGCGGGCATAGAACGTACGCGAAACCTGCGCACCGCCGAACGAACGGTTGTCCAGCATACCGCCGTACTCGCGTGCGAACGGAACGCCCTGGCCGACGCACTGGTCGATGATGCAGTTCGAAACTTCGGCCATGCGGTAAACATTGGCTTCACGGGCGCGGTAGTCGCCGCCTTTGATCGTATCGTAGAACAGCCGGTAGATCGAATCGTTGTCGTTGCGGTAGTTCTTGGCCGCATTGATACCGCCCTGCGCCGCGATCGAATGCGCACGGCGCGGAGAGTCCTGGATGCAGAAAACCTTCACGTTGTATCCCAGTTCGCCGAGCGAAGCGGCTGCGGAGGCACCGCCCAGGCCCGTACCTACGACGATAATATCCAGTTTGCGTTTGTTGGCAGGGCTTACTACCTTGATCGCCGCCTTGTGGTTGCTCCACTTTTGCGCGAGTTCCCCGGCGGGTATTTTTGAATCTAATTTGAAAGCCATATCTCTATATTTTTATAATTCAACGTAAGATGTTAGCAGACACAACCGCAGCAAAGACTCCGGAAGAAATAGACCAGCACGACCACAGCGAAACCGAGGAACACGACGGTCGCCACGATGTTGGCGATACATTTCAGGCGCGGATACCAGATGTCGTTGCCCCAGCCCACCGACTGGAACATCGACCACACGCCGTGCGTAAGGTGGAACCAGAGGGCGAAGAACCAAACCAGGTAGATCACCACGTAGTACCACTGCGAGAAGGTGTACTGAATCAGCGCAGCGCCGTCCTGCGGCGAGAAGCCGAGCGAATTTTCATGGTGTCCCAGCACCTCGACCAGCTGCATCTTCGACCAGAAGTTGAACAGATGGAGCAACAGACCGCCGAGGATGATCCATCCCAGCGCAAGCATGTTTTTCGATGCCCACTGCACACCCTTTTCCTTCACGGTAACGGCATAACGCTGCGAACCGCGCGCCTTGTAGTTGTTCACGGTCAGCACCAGCGCATAAATGAAGTGGATCAGGATACCGGCGACCAGCACCAGCGTTCCGACCAACGCATACCAGTTGGCACCCAGGAATGCGCAGACCGTGTTGTACGCCTCGGGCGAGAAGATCGCCACGATGTTCATCGACATGTGGAAGAGGATAAAGAGCACGAGGAAACAACCGGTAATGCTCATTACCAACTTCTTGCCAAGAGAAGAATTAGTTAGAAAACAGCCCATAATGTTTGAAATTTGTTTATTTTTGTTAAAAATTTGTTTGCGCTTCGGCAAAGATAGTCATTGTTTGCATAATAACAACACAAAACAATTCGAAATTTACGCTTAAAATCAGGCATTTTATGACCAAAACGGAAATCCGGAAACAGATGAAAGGGCTCAATACGGCCCTTTCTTCGGAACAGCGCGAAGAGCTTTCCGCACGTATTTTCAACGAAGCGGAGAGGCTTCCGGCCTTCGCACGCGCCAAAGTGGTGGCCCTTTTCGCTTCGCTCAAAGACGAACCCCTCACCGCCCCGGCACTCGAACGCTGGAGCCGCTCCAAACGGATCGTGCTGCCCCGCGTGGAAGGCGACATAATGCGATTCTACGATTACGATCCCGCCTCGATGAACGATTCCGGCTCGTTCGGCATTTCGGAACCGGAGGCCACTGCGCTGTGCCGCCCCGAGGAGATCGATTTTATCATCGTGCCGGGTGTGGCGTTCACCGCCGCAGGCATGCGCCTGGGACGCGGCAAGGGATTCTACGACAAATACCTGTCGCAGCCGGGTTTCCGGGCTTTCAAGGCAGGCGTATGCTATCCGCATCAAGTCGTGGAGGAGCTGCCCGCCGATCCGTTCGACGTTCCGGTCGATCACCTTTGCTGCGGACGGTAAAACGAGTGCCGACTTTGGTCCCATAATCAAATCCTACCGTTCCCACGTGTTCTCCGGCCCGAAGACGTACCCCTTCGGGATTCCGCCATCGAAAACCGGCAAACACCGGTTACGGCAAAGAATCGTAAAAAGAGAAAACACCGCATCAAAGAAGCCTGCATCTACCGATGCAGGCTTCTTAACTAATATCATACAATATTATTATCGGTAGAGATACTCTCCCGGAATGCGGTGGCTGCGCCGCCCGATCGGAACGCCGATGCCGAGCGTCACGTTCATCGAAGTCGAAGTGACGGGCAGGAACTGCGGCGTATGGCTGCAAATCAACATATCGGTCGCCAGGAAGAAGTTGATCCAACTGGGGCAGGCATTGATCGCCACACCGAGGGCGTGCCCCTGGCCGTTGAGAAACGAATAACTGGTAGTCAGCGTAAACCAGGGAATCGGGTGGAAGTTCACCGAGGCGGTCAGGTTGTGGAACGTCTTCACATCCCAGACACGTACGTTGTAAAGCAGACCCAGGCCGATCTTGTGACGCCAAACCTCGTACTCGGCCCCCAGATTGATCGAGGTGCGCAGCATCTCGGTCTTGCCCTTGGAGGCCTGCACCCGGTCGAACTCCAGCTCGCCGAAATCGAACTCCGGATCGTGAACCTCACCGTCGATGATCTCCACGCCGGTAAAAGATTGGGATTTGGTCATCTGCCCACGCTCCAGGTATTTCTTTCCCCACGAAATGAAACCCAGGTCGTTCACGGCGAAAGAGAGCTGCAAATCGGGAATCACGTCGTACGTCACACCCAGATCGACGGCAAAACCGTAGCCCGCAGGTCCTTTGTAGGAAGAAACGTCGAAATCGTCGAACGAATAATATTCCGACCCGTCGGGACGCTGCATGGAGCTCATCTCAAGGCCCGACATTTCGAACGAACCGTCCGCATCGATATTCCAACTATTCTCCTGCAATTTTATATCGAGCCGGTCGATCGACGTCCGCGCACGGGCCGCGCCGACGAGAAACTTACCCCGTGCACCGAGGTAAATCTGATCCGTCAGCGGAAAAGAGTAACTGAAAGCGGCCTCGAGATAAGCCTGCGTCGAGGCTTTGATGTCGTTGATAACGGCCTCGTTCCGTCCGTTCTTGAGAAAGTCGAACAACGAATAGGGCATATTGGCCTCCGCTTCCATACGCACATTCAGGTCGAACGACCAGAATGTCTTATGATCCTTGCGGAATGCACCGAAACCGACGATATTGATCCGGGCATCGGTTCCGAGCATATTTTTCGAGCGCAGATTTCCCAACGCCTCGGCCGCAGAAACATTCTTGTCGAACAGCGTTACCAAACTTCCGTTCACCGGATAAAAAATATCGCTGACGGAGAGGTTACCGGAAACGTTGACCTGCACACCGCCCAATACGGGAATATTCACATAGCCGCGCAGCGGAGCGAAAGCCGGGTTAAGCTGGCTGCGGAAAGTCGAACCCTCCATAAAGTAGGCACTCGGCGTCTGTGCCACGGCCGTACATGCGACAAATGCCGCAATCAAAGTATATATGATCTTTTTCATATGAGGAATCCGGATTAAAGGTTCAGATTAAGACCGCCGCGTTTCTTCAAATGCAGCATCATACGAATCGACTGGCTGTCGCTGAATCCGATGCGCGGATAATATTTCTGCGGCATAAAATCGACATTCAGTTCGAAGAAAGAGAACAAACTCCGGATATCATCCTTGTAAAGCCGCACGGGAGCGATGTCATTCTCTTCGTCGGGTTCGACCAGGAAAGGCGCGATAGCCACGTTCGTTTCGGAAAAATCCGCAGCTACTTCGAAGCTCACCGGCAGACTGCTCCGCACCTCGCCGTACAGATCGAGCGTATTGACCGGATCGACGGTACCCTCGGGATCGAGGTTGACGGCAAGCATATCGATCAAATCATCGTCGACATCCAACGTCGCATTATAAGTAATCGTATTGATTTTAATCTGGGAAAGAAATTCCCGCGCCAGCTCGCCCATCGTATCGCGCAACGCTTCGCCAGCCTCGTTGTCCTCGCCGAAAAACTTCTTGAATTCCGCCTTGAAAAGCTCCTCGCTATCGGCCGGAATCAACGCCGTAAAACGCTCGCGGTAACCTTCGTTGGACCAAATCAGATCGACCACTTCGTCCATTTTTTTCGATCCGGGAACGAGCATCTCGTCGATAAGAGCCTCCAGCATTCCGTCCAGATAAGTTCCATCGCTCGAAAGACGGACGATATCGACCCACTCCGCATTGCCCGGGAGCGTCGTCGGCAACCAGATATCGACCTCGTCGAAAATAGCGCGGATATCCGCACTGCCGTCCTGCAACTCGTCCATTCCGACCGTGATCTGCGCCAACGGCATAATCCATTCGCTCTGGTCGTTGCCGATGGTTACATCGCCGGATTCGATCTTGTTCAGATCATACGCCTTGTCGCACCCGAAGCAGAGCGAAAGAATACATAACAGGAATAAAAAATTTTTCATAGGCAGATTTTGCTCAATAAAACGGCCCAAAGGTATAATGTTTTCGACAAATAATCAAAATATAAATACTTTTCAACCACGAACAATCTGTTCAATCGACGACTTCTGCCGAAAAACTCCGGCTCATTCTCCGATTCAGCGCACGGCAGAGGTCTTTGTTAAAATTTTGCTACTTTTGCGACAGATGGACAACGTAAAAAAATACGGGTTGAAAGAACAGGTGGCCCTGCTGCCTCTGTCACCGGGCGTATATCAGTTTCTGGACAAGAACGGGACGATCATCTACGTCGGCAAAGCCAAAAGCCTGCGCAAGCGGGTCAGCTCGTATTTCATGCAGAACAAGGAACACAGCGCCAAGGTACAGGTACTCGTGAGGCAGATCGCTGCGATCCGGCACATCGTCGTCGATACCGAAACGGACGCCCTGCTGCTCGAAAACTCGTTGATCAAGACCCTCCAGCCGCGCTACAACATCCTGCTCAAGGACGACAAGACCTATCCCTGGATCGTCGTGCGCCGCGAACCGTTCCCGCGCGTACAGTCCACCCGCATCCTCAACCGCGACGGCTCCCAATATTTCGGTCCCTACGGCTCGGTAATGATGCAGCGCAGTATCCTGGAGTTTATCCGCGAGGTGATTCCCCTGCGAACCTGCTCGCTCAACCTTTCGCCGGCGGCTATCGCCAAAGGGCGCTATTCGGTCTGCCTGCAATACCACCTGGGCAACTGCAAGGGACCTTGCGTGGGAGCGCAAAGCGAAGAAGAATACGACGCACTGGTCGATATGACGGTTTCGATTCTCAAAGGCGACCTGCGCCCCGTGCGTACCTATCTTGAAAAAGAGATGGAGGCAGCCGCCCGAAACCTGAAATTCGAAGTCGCACAACGCTACAAGACACGCCTCGACGCCCTGGACAACTATTCGAGCAAATCGGTGATCGTCAGCGCACGCATCGTGGACGTGGACGTCTTCTCCCTGCTGGTGGACGACGATGTGGCCTACTGCAATTTCCTGCGCATCCGCCACGGTTCGGTCGTGGGCGTCTATACGATACGGCTCACCACGGGCATCGACACCGATCCGGCCCAAATGCTGACCCTGGCCATCCAGCACATCGCCGAAACGATCGCCGGAACGCTGGCCAAAGAGGTCATCGTTCCCTACCTCCCCTCGGCCGCGCAACTTTTCGACGGAGTGACCTTCACCGTTCCCAAACGGGGCGAAAAACTCGATCTGCTGGAGTTCTCGCTCAAGAGCGCCCGTATCTATCGCGCCGAACAACTCAAGAACCTCGAGATCAAGAATCCCGAGCGGCATACCGAACGCCTGATGGCCACCATGCAAAAGGAGCTGCACCTGGACCGTCCGCCCCGCCACATCGAATGCTTCGACAACTCCAACCTGCAGGGGACCAACCCGGTAGCTTCATGCGTGGTATTCCGGGACGGCAAGCCTTCACGCAAAGAGTACCGCCATTTCAACATCAAAACCGTCATCGGCGCAGACGACTTCGCCTCGATGCGCGAGATCGTCTTCCGCCGTTACAGCCGCCTGATCGCCGAAGGAGCCGAACTGCCCGACCTGATTATCGTGGACGGCGGCAAAGGACAGCTCTCCAGCGCCTATGCCGTACTGTGCGAACTGGGAATCGAAAAACAAGTCCCCATCGTAGGCCTGGCCAAGCGGATCGAGGAGATTTTCTTCCCCGGGGATCCGATGCCCTACTACTTGAGCCGCACGGGCGAACCGCTCAAAGTGGTGTGCCACATCCGCGACGAAGCCCATCGCTTCGGCATTACCTTCCACCGGCAGAAGCGAAGCAAGGCCTTCATTCACAGCGAACTGGAAAATATCGAAGGAATCGGTCCGAAAACCATAGAACTCCTGTTGCGTCATTTCCGTACGGTGGAAAAAATCCGCACGGCCCCCGCCGAAGAACTCTCGGCTCTCGTCGGACCAACCAAGGCCGCCAGGCTCCTCGCCCACTTCGGCAGACAGTAAGGCGCAGAAAAATGCGAAAAAAATTTGGAGTTCCTCGATAAATCATTACTTTTGCAGAGCAAATCACCGATTTAGCAGCCCGGATGGCGGAATTGGTAGACGCGTTGGTCTCAAACACCAATGACAGCAATGTTGTGCCGGTTCGATCCCGGCTCCGGGTACTATTCAAAAAACCTCAAATGACTTATAAACAATCATTTGAGGTTTTTATTTTGGCTGATATGTCCGCATTTTGTCCGCATTTTTTTGTAAAGTTGAAAATTTTTGTTTATTGAATATTGGATTTTAAACAAAACGGAGGCCGATGAGCCTCCGTTTTTTACGTCAAATGGGATTGTTCCACTAAAATAATATTCGTAGCTTGCAATGATTCGTAAGTAAATATAGTTTCTTTTCAACGATTCATCGCCGGTAGCTATCTATCAATAATAGTTGACGAATAAAATCTTGATTTTCCCCAATGTAAACGACACAGCAATACAACAGTAAGAAAGCCACACAGGACACTAAGGATAATGCTCCAAAGGTTCCATCCGCAGCACCATTGATATAAAATGTAGGTTATCAAACCGCCCCAAGCCAATGCTGCGAAAAAAATAAAAATTCCGGTAATTTTCTGAGTAGAGACAAAGCCTGGCGCATAACATTTTGATTTATTGCATCGAAAAATATTCTTAATACGTTTCCACAAACTCTCTTTCTGAGGACGTTCCGGTTGGGCAGTGTAAACATTAGGATATACATCTTTATTAAGTACCATTTCTATACCCTGTACCACTTTAATCCAGTGCTCGTTCCACTTACGGTACCCGAGCAAGGCTCCGTACCAACAAAGGGAGGCGATCCAACCGAGAACGGATATAATCAGGGGCAAGAACCACTCCTGCGATTCTGCAACTGCCGCAGGAGCTTTGCCGCAAACCGGTTTGCATGCGCAACATAGCGTTTCGATTTCGCTTTTCGGCCAGATCGAGTAAAGAGCGACGAATAAAGCGCCGACGAAGATGGCATAATAGTTCATCCAGATGTTGTAGCGGCCTACCTGAAACTGATAGCCTTCAATTGCTTTTTCATAAGCTGTAAATGTATTCATCTTTTGAGTATCGTTTTGGGAGTTCTCAATAAATGCATCGGGTGACAGTTGCTGTCCATTCGATGGTTGAGTGTTGGAATTTGTACACATAATTATTGATGTTAAAAAGCTAAAAATCAACTTCTTCAATTAAATCAACTTCCCAATCAGAATAATTTGCTGTACATCCGGTTGGAACAATCAAATGATTTGGATACGAGCCTCTATATCTGTAAGCATTATAGATGTCATACTGTCTTTTCCTGCTCCATCCCGGTTGTCTTTCGACGATTTCTCTTTTAATAAATCTCTTATCTGAAATCGTCGTTTCTTTCAGCCCAAATGATTTAATAGTAATCGTCGGCGGTAGTGAAGATTGGATATATATTTTGGAAAAAATAGCAGAATAATAAGTATCGTCGTATATAATACGATCATAGTAGTCCATATCGGGATCGGTGGAGAGCTTTTCTTTTTCTTGTATTATTTCTTCAGAATCAATGCTTTTTACAAATGCACAATCTCCAATTGATGTAATGTTTGGACCAAGAGATAAATACCCATCAATTTTAGAGCAACCGAAAAATGCACGAGCCCCAATTGATGTTATGGAATTAGGCAACTTAAGATTACCTGTAATGCTTGAAAGATTTTCAAAGGCAGACTCGCCAATAATATTAACCCCTTCAGCTATAGTGAGTTTAGAAAAATTACGGCAATCATAAAAACAGGCAAACGGTATATTTATACCACTATCAATCGTGAGATGTCTATTGAAGCCTACATTCCCACTAAATGCAGAAGCGCCTAATGACGTAACTGTTACAGGTATTGTTAGATCCCCTACCAATGATTGGTTCCCTCCAAAAGCAGACTCACCAATAGTTTGTAATCCATTGCCGAGTGTCAAGGTGCCGTTAAAAGTACATGATGTGAAACAGTAGTTGCCAATTGAGGTAGTGGCATCAGGAATTACAAGGTTCCCTGTAATAGATTTACACTGATAAAATGCATATTCTCCGATAGTCTGCACTGTTTCGGGAATGTATATCGAAGTGATTGCTGCTTGATAAAATGCACGATTTGGAATCGCAGTAAGACCAAGAGGCAATAAAACTGTCGAAATATTAGTATTAGCTAAGCAACTTGCCGGAATAGTCGTATTGTCGGTCTTTGAAAGATCAAGGGCTTTAAGATTTTTCATCGTTCTGATAAAGTCGAAGTCGAATGTGTTGATCTTGCCAGTAAGGGTCAATTCCTCGATGATGTCCTTATCCTCAGAATTGATAAGTTGATCGAGGGTTCCGGCCGTTGTAACATGAACGGTTTGTGAGGTTCCAGATTTTTGGGTGATAAGAATCGTTTCTGATGTTATACCGAGGTTATCGACCAACCGGATTGTCGAATAACGAACTGTAAGAGCCGAATTGGAGGCTACGGTAAATGTCAGGGTTTCATCACGCATAGCGGCACGGGTACGTGTATCAGCTACGGAAATCCACGATTTATCGGCTTCGGGTATTTCGACCGTATAGTCGATATTGGTCGAGAGATCGACAGTAACCGTACCGCCATTGTAACCGACCGTATAGGATTTGGTCGTTACAACGATAACTCCTTCGACAAAGTTGATCGAACGCATAATCGTCCGTTCCTTACCGTCGGTGACGAATATCAGCACCTCGCTCGGCAGAATCGTACTCGGAGTAGTGATTTCGATGGTTCCAGTTGCATTGTCCGTCTTTTTTACCACAGCCCGAAACCCGTCTTGTGCCAAAGCCTTGATAACGGTATTTTCATCAGCTCCTGTAATGGTATAACCGATCGAGTATGTTTTATCCGCCAATACCCGAATATCCTCGGTTTCGGAGAATGTGATAGACAGCGGATGATGTTTGGGCACGGAAATAACCGAATCATCCTGCAATTTGAAATGGATATAATCTTCATCTTGGGTAATTTCCTTGAAAATCGAAACGGCATCAGTTCCGTCAGTCCCATCTTCACCTGTGGCTTTGCCCAACTGTGTCCAGTTTGTTCCATTGTCATAGGAAATGTACCAATATCCCTCTCTGATTTCGAGTTTGGGAGTAATGCCGTCTTTACCGTTCGCTCCGTCCGTTCCATCTTCTCCATCTGAACCGTCTGCACCATCTTTTCCGTCTGTCCCCTCGGCTTTGATTTTATTACCACTATCATCCGTCAGCCACTTGCCGTCAAGCGTCCAGTAATAAACGCCGTCAGTATCCTGCTTTACGCTGATAACAGGAGTATGCCCGTCTTGTCCGTCAGCCCCGGGCTTGCCATCCGAACCATCTGTCCCGTTTTGGCCATCTTTACCATGATAAATAGTAATTGGATTACTTTTATTGAATCTGATCGTATAGCCTATTTCTATCCCATCTTGCATAACAGGGGTAATCTCTGTAATATAATCATTATTTTGCAGAGCAGTAACAATCGTTTGTAAAGACGAAATGTTGGTATTCATCTGATTACAGAGTGTTTTCAGAGCCTCGAATGCCGACCACGTGGGCAATTTGATCTGCGTACCGTTAGACAACGTAAAAATTACATAGTCGGTATTGGTTTCATAGTCAATATCCGTAAACATCGGATCACCGCTAATACCGTCCTCTCCATCTTCACCGGTGGCTTTACCGAGTTGTGTCCACGTGGACTCGTTGTCATAGGAAATGTACCAATAATCGTTTTCGATTTTGAATTTAGGGGTAATACCATCTTTGCCGTCCATGCCGGGCTTTCCGTCCTGCCCATCATTCCCGTCTTCTCCATTCGACCCGTCCGTACCATCCTTGCCATCGGTTCCCTCTGCTTTGATTTTATTGCCGCTATCGTCCGTCAGCCAGTCACCGTCGAGTGTCCAATAATAGCTCCCGTCAGTATCTTGCTTTACTCCGATAACGGGAGTATGTCCGTTCTTTCCGTCTTCACCGTCAACTCCGGGTTTCCCATCCTCTCCGTCAGTTCCGTTTTGTCCATCCTTACCATGATAAATGGTGATCGGATTACTTTTACTGAACGTTATCGTATAGCCAACCTCTTTCCCATTCTGCATGATGGGGGTCACGTTCGTAACATAGTCGTTCTTTTGTAATGCCGTTACAATAGTTTGTAACGATGAAATGTTGGTGTTCATCTGTTTGCAGAGCTCTTCCAATTTGGCCACCCGATTTTCCAAATTATCTACGCGCCCGGTCAATGCCGAATCGTCATACTCATCGCTACAACTTGCAAACAGCAATGTAGCAATATACAACACCGATAGAATTTTTTTCATAGTAATTATTATTTGAATTCATTAGTGTCCACTAAAAAATCATAAGAGTACTTTGAAATTATTGAAATTC
>ERZ840057.1851-NODE-1851-length-16096-cov-15.776011_pt1 | contig 16096 bp, 14 predicted proteins | sample MGYA00519907_ERZ840057 | MGnify/ENA primary metagenome ERZ840057 (study PRJEB31850, sample SAMEA3708862) | human gut metagenome | biome: human gut; feature: human-associated habitat; material: faeces | place: China | collected 2014 ...
ATCATGACCGTACTGGCCTGTCAGGCCTGCAATACGGACACCGTCATTCTCACCGGCGCCATGACCACCATGCCCCAGGCCGTGGAGAACTTCCAGAACTTCCAGCGCCTGTTCGGATACCAGTATGTGATTCCGGAAAACGCCACCTTTGCCACCGCCATCGGTGCGGGGCTGTGCAGTCTGCGGCAGAAGTCCGTCAAGTAATTCCACTTTTCAGCAATTGCTGTTTCAGCCATTTTCGCATACAAAAGCACACCCCGGCACCTGTGGTGCCGGGGTGTACTGCATTTTATTGCTTACTCCTGATCGTCGCCGTTGTCCTCGGGCTCCTCGTCCAGAGAAGAGAGGTCAAACTCCAGCTTTTCGCCGCAGTTGGGGCAGATCACCTGACCGTCATCCAGAACGGACTCATCGAAATAGATGGTCTCCTCGCAGGTGGGGCAGGTGGTGGCATAGCAGTCCTCATCCTCGTCGGCGTCGTCCTCGTAATACTCGTCGTCGAAGGACTCGTCATCCTCGTCCTCGCCGTACACGGTATCCTCAACATCCTCCAGGTCGTCGCTGACAACGTCCAGGCCGTCCTCCAGCTCGCCCTGTGCGTTCCACAGGTCTTCCAGCTCCAGGCCGATGTCCTCCAGAATGTCCACCATAGCGGACAGGATCTTGCCCTCGTTGGTCTCCGTGTCGATCTTCATGCCTTCCATCAGGCCCTTCAGATATGCAACCTTCTCAGTGATCTCCATGGTAATAGCTCCTTTCAAAAATCAGTTTGGGAAATAAAGGGGGGACGGCAGTCCCCCCTTTCATGCATTTTATTCCTTCACGCGGCCCAGGTACTCGCCGGTGCGGGTATCCACCTGGATCTTCTCACCCTCGTTGATGAACAGAGGCACCTTGATGATAGCGCCGGTCTCCAGCGTAGCGGGCTTGGTGACGTTGGTGGCGGTATCGCCCTTCACGCCCGGCTCGGTAGCGGTGACTTCCAGCTCCATGAAGTTGGGAGCCTCCACGCTGAACACGCTGCCCTTGTAGGACAGGATCGTGCACTGGTCGTTCTCCTTGACGAACTTGAAGCTGGCGTCGAGAATGTTCTCGTCGACCGGCGTCATTTCGAACGTCTCCGGATCCATAAAATAATACAGGTTGCCGTCGTTATAGGAATAGTCCATCTTTCTGCGCTCGATGTAAGCGGTGGGATACTTGTCGTTCGGGTTGAACGTCGTCTCGGTAACGCCGCCGGTGATGACATTGCGCATCTTGACGCGGACAAAGGCTGCACCCTTGCCGGGCTTGACGTGCTGGAACTCGATGATCTGCATCACCTTGCCGTCCATGTCAAACGTAACGCCGTTCCGGAAATCACTGACTGAAATCATTGGTTTATCCTCCTGTGTTCCTCTCGAATACCATATCTGTTCCGAAGGTAAAAAAATGCGTTTCTATTTTAACCGATTTGTCAAAGAAATTCAAGTCTTTCGGCAAATTTCTCTGAGTTATCACCGCTTAAAGGATGGTCAGCTCCTTCGGGCTGTGCGTGATGACCTCGCAGCCGCCCTCGCGGAAGATCACGACATCCTCGATGCGGACGCCGAATTTGCCAGGAATGTAGATGCCCGGCTCTGCGGAGCACACAGCGCCGGCAGGGATCGGGTTCTCGTTGCGCGGGGTGCAATTCGGCGCTTCGTGGATCTCGAGACCGAGGCTGTGGCCATAGCTGTGGCCGAAATACGGGCCGTAGCCGGCCTCCGTGATGATGTCGCGGGCAGCGCCGTCGATGCTCTTGCCGCTCGCTCCTGCGTGGCTGGCCGCAATACCGGCGAGCTGGGCGCGCAGGACGGTGTCGTAGACCCTGCGCATCTCCTCGGTCGCATGGCCGAGGGCGACGGTACGGGTCATATCGGAGCAGTAGCCCTGATACAGCACGCCGAAGTCCATGGTCACGAAGTCGCCGTCCTGCAGGACGCGGCTCCCGGCGACGCCGTGCGGCATGCTCGTGTTCGGTCCGGAGACGACGATCGGGTCAAAGGACAGGCCCTCTGCGCCGTTCTTATACAGGCAGTAGATCAGCTCGGCCTCGAGCTCCTTCTCGGTCATGCCGGTGTGGATGCGAGTGCAGACCTCGGTGAAGGCGCGATCCGTGATCTCCTGCGCCTTGCGCATGCGGGCAAGCTCCCAGTCCTCCTTGCTGGCGCGGAAGGCGTTGATCTCCTTCTGCAGCGGAACGAACTTGACGGGAAGCGCGGCCTCAAAGCCGTTGAGCTCTGCGACGGTGAGATATTCGTCCTCAAAGCCGAGCGTCTCCACGCCGAACTCGTCCAGCGTGGTCTTCAGCGCCTGCATCATCGGATTGTTCAGGCCGATCTCCACGACCTCAAAGCCCTTGAGGTTCTTCTGCGCGGACTCGATGTAGCGGCTGTCGGTGAAATAGCGAGCGCCCTGCGCGGAGACAACGGCAACGCCCTCGGCGATGTCAAATTCCGCCGCATACATGCGGCTGTAGCGCGAGGTCAGCAGAAGGCCCTGCACGCCGTCGTGCAGCAGAGAACGGTATTTTTCCAGATTGGTCATGTTTCTACTCTCCTTTTTCGCGCCATGGCGAGAAACGGCAGCTCCAGCAGGTGCCGCAGCTTCAGCCAGACGGTATGATTATGAATGGATCGCACGGCGATCGCCGTGATCCCGGCGCGCTTTGCGCCGAGCACATCGGTATAGATCTGGTCGCCCACGAGTGCGGTCTGCTGCGGAGCGGCTCCGTAGCGGGCCATGGCCTCCCGGATGCCGCGTGTGCCGGGCTTGGCGGCATGCGTCACGCAGGGAACGTGATATTGCTGCGAGAAATGCGGCACGCGCTGCTTATGGCTGTTGGAGACGATGCAAAGCGTGATGCCTGCATCCTGCATCCCGGCGATCCAGTCCAGAAGCGGCTGCTCCGGCCGGTCCGTCGTGTAGGGAAGCATGGTGTTGTCAAAGTCCATCAGCAGCAGACGGATGCCGTGCTCACGAAGAAACGCCGGGCGGATCTGCGTGATGGTTTGGAAAATGAAGTCAGGTAAAAATGACAGCATATTCTCCTCGGGTATTCCATAGGTTGATTCTGAGGTTCCCATGTTCAGGTTCTCCTTATTATAGCACGCAGGGGGAGGTTTGTCTATTGCCTGTTCCGGTGTATTTGGCGGCAAATTGTAAAGAAATTGCAACATTTACCGGCCGGGCCGCCGTGCTCGGCCTCGGCTTTCTGCCGGATGGCGGGGCCCGCATCCCGGCGTGCCCGCTGCAGGGACATATGGCCGTCATCGACGACGCCGTCCTGCCGCAGCGCGTTCCGGAGGAGACGCTGGACCGGCTTGCGGCCCGGTGCGGCGGGGGGTGTTGTCTGGATTTTCTGCGCACGCCCGGCCCCGTGCACCGCGCCGTGGCGCAGGGCCTGCAGCGGCGGCTCGGGAATGCCCCGATGCTGCTGCCCGCGGCTTATCACGCCTTTGCGCCGGAAGCGCTGCCGGTCCTCTCCTGCCTGCGGCCCTGCAATGCATGGGACGGCTTTGTCCGGTCGGCGGAGCGGCGCTTCCCGAACGGCTGGGCGCTGGAGCTGACGCCGTGGGCGGCAGAGCTTCCGGCCCCGCCGCTCCCCTATCCCGGCGGCATGCTCCCGGCCGCGCTGTGCAGCTGCGAGAAAAGCCCGGCGGGCCTGCGCTACTTTGACACGCCGGAGTCGCTCCGGCAGAAGCTGGCGCACGCAGCGGCACATGGCTGCCGCTGTGCCATTGGCCTGTGGCAGGAGCTCCAGCCGTTTTTCCCGGAGCGGGATGGATAAGACCGGGATGCGGCTGCGCGCAGCTTTTCCGTGTGCGGCATAGAAATGCTCCCCATATGAGGATGGTGATCTTTACTTCACTGTCTCTCATAGAGGGAGCATATTCTGTTTCGCGCTTTACGCAGAGATGGACTTGGCTCAGCCGATCAGCTCGCAGACGAGATCCGTATAGGCCGTCGGGTCTTCGAGCGGGAGGTTTGCCATCAGCAGGCCCTGATCGTAGAGAAGCTCAGCCAGCTTTTTGGCGCGCTCCGGATCGGATTCCCTGCTCTCGGACAGACGCTGCAGCAGCGGATGCTCCGGGTTGACCTCCAGAATGCGGCCGCAGTGATAATCGGACGACGGGTCGACCGTGTGCATGTACTTCTCCATCTCGAAGCTCATGCCGCCGTCCGGGACCATAGTCACGGCATGGCTGCCCAGCTCCGTCGAAACGCGTACGTCCTTGACCTTCTCACCGAGGCTCTCCTTCAGGAAGTCCACGCCGGACTGGAAGGCCTTGGCCTTCTCCTCGGCGGCTTTTTTCTCCTCCTCGGTCGCAAGGTCGAGATCGTCGGTCAGAATGTTGCGGAACTCATGCTCGGCGTAGGTATTGAGCGTCTGCGGAATGAACGTGTCGACCTGCTCCGTCATGAGCAGCACGTCGAAGCCGCGTTCACGCAGCAGCTGGGTCTGCGGAAGCTGCGAAAGGCGCGCTGCGCTGTCGCCGGTGGCAAAGTAAATGTGCTTCTGGGATTCGGGCATGGCGTCGCAGTATTCCTTGAGCGTGATGTCCTTCCCCTCTTTGTCGGAACGGAACTCCACGAGATCCTGCAGCAGGTCCTTGTGCATGCCGTAATCCGAGACGAGGCCAAACTTCAGCTGGCGGCCGAAGGCGGCATAGAATGTCTCATATTTCTCACGGTCGTCCTTCAGCATGCGCTCCAGCTCGGCCTTGATCTTCTTTTCGAGGTTGGCGGCGATGACCTTCAGCTCTCTCGTGTGCTGCAGCATCTCGCGGCTGATGTTCAGGCTCAGATCCTGACTGTCCACAATGCCCTTGACGAAGCTGAAGTAATCGGGCAGCAGGTCGGCGCACTTCTCCATGATGAGCACGCCGGATGCGTACAGGGCCAGACCCTTTTCATAATCCTTGGTGTAGAAATCGTAGGGACGGTGGCTGGGCACGAACAGCAGGGCATTATAATTTGCAGTGCCCTCGGTGCGGCTGACGATGACGCGGGCGGGGTCGGTATAATCGCCAAACTTTTCCTTATAGAAGTTCGCGTACTCCTCGTCGGTCACTTCGCTCTTCTGCTTTTTCCAGATGGGCACCATGCTGTTCAGAGTTTCCAGCTCGGTGTAAGTCTCCCATTCGGGCTTATAGTCCTCCGGCTTGGGATCGGGTTCCGGCTTCTGGCGCTCGTGCTGGCGCTCCATCTGGATGGGATAGCGCACATAGTCGCTGTACTTCTTCACGATGGCCACGATGCCGTACTCATCGAGGAAGTTGTCGTAGTGGTCCGTCTCAGTATCCGGCTTGATGTGCAGGATGATCTGGGTGCCTGCGGTGTCCTTCTGGGCGGGGGTCATTTCGTAGCCGTCCACACCGGAGGACTCCCACTGCCATGCTTCATCCGAGCCATAAGCCTTGGAAATGACGGTGACTTTATCGGCTACCATGAAGGAAGAGTAGAAGCCGACACCAAACTGGCCGATGATATCGATGTTCTCGTCCTTGTTGTCCTTCTTGAAATCCAGAGAACCGGAGTGAGCAATGGTGCCCAGATTCTGCTCAAGTTCCTCTTTGGTCATGCCGATGCCGTTATCCTCAATGGTCAGGATGCGGTTCTCCTTATCGCGGGTGATGAGGATGCGGAAATCGCCCTTGTTCATGCCCACAGAAGGATCGGTCAGGCTCTTATAATAGAGCTTATCGATGGCATCCGATGCGTTGGAGATCAGCTCGCGCAGGAAAATTTCCTTATTGGTGTAGATGGAGTTGATCATCATATCCATCAGCTTTTTGCTTTCAGCCTGAAATTCTTTCTTAGCCATAATGCAAAACCTCTTTTTATCTGTATTCGGCACCAAGCACTCGGAATAGGACATTACTTTTGAATACTTAGCACTCGTAACTTTCGAGTGCTAATATACACCGACAAAAAGCAAAAATCAAGGGCTTTCATAAAAAGTTTAAAAAATGGTTCGTTTTGTGCTATAATGAACCGCAAAGGATGCTGTAAAAGGAGGAAATATCATGCAGCTGAAACAGCTGGAACTGGCCGGCGGTGGGACGCTGACCGTTTATCTGCGTGATTGCTGTGAGCGGATGCCGAATGTGCTTGACCGGCCATTGGTGCTGGTGGTGCCCGGCGGCGGCTATACCCATGTGAGTGCCCGCGAGGGCGACCCGGTGGCGCTGCAGTTTGCGGCGGCGGGGTACCACACCGCCGTGCTGGACTACGCCATCTGCGAAAAGGCAAAGGACTACATGCCGCTGCGCCAGCTGGCCGAGGCTATCGGTCTTGTGCGACAGCACGCGGCCCAGTGGCATATCCTGCCGGAAAAAATTGCCGTGTGCGGCTTTTCAGCGGGCGGCCACCTGGCCCTTTCCGGTGCTGTGCTGGACATTCCCGGCGAAGCGGCCCAGCCCCGGCCCAATGCGGTCATTCTGGGCTATCCGGTGGTCACGGCAGGGCAGTATGCCCACCGCGGCAGCTTTGTGCAGCTGGCGGGCAGCACCGACCCGGCGGCACAGCAGGTGTTCGGGCTGGAGGATAAGATCACGCCGCAGATGCCGCCGGTGTTCGTATGGACCACCATGGAGGATGCCACCGTTCCGGTGGAGAACACCCTGATGCTGGTGAACGCTCTGCACCGGGCGGGTGTGCCATGCGAGGCGCATCTGTTTGAAAAGGGGGTGCACGGTACCAGCATCAGCACGGCAGAGGTGGACCAACCCAGCCGCCACCGGCATCACTGGGTGGAACTGGCAGTGGAATGGCTGGGAGACACTTTTGCCTTTTCCGTCTGTTAAGTCTGGATATATTTGAACGAACCTACAAAAAATTCACAATTAAACTGTTGACTTGCATAAGCCTTTGACGTATACTGGTCAGCAGGGACAAACTAAAGGAAGAAGGAAATACCTATGGTTATGGACCCGACCCTGCCGCGCATCTCTGTGCGCGACCTGATGATGCAGGCTTTTCTCACCGGATGGGAGCTTTCGGACAAGACAGTTTCGCAGGACGAATACCTGCAAAGCTCTATTCAGGTGATCGAAATGCTGCAGGTGGAACCGGAAAACCTTTATGCCGAAGAAGGCCTTGGCCTGCCGGACGGCGAAGAAGTGGATCATCTGGACGACTGGCTGCGTGCCGACGGCCAGTGGCTGTACTACGGTGTAGAGGAAGAAAATTTCTTCCTGATCCAGTGGTACCCAGACGAAGCTGCCGCAAAGGCAAAACTGGCCCAGCTGGAAGAACTGGGCGACGGCAAGCAGTATCTGGTAGATTTTTCCCTCAAGCGGGAGAACCCTTCCAGTGCAGAGAACTTCGGCAATTCCAATCCGGTCCAGCTCCGCTCCTGAAAACATCACCTTAAAGCGAAAGGAAATTTTGCAGCATGCAGCTTTCTGAGATCGAGCGCGAACAGCTTTATGCCATCGTTGAAAAATACGATCATCACCCGGATGTGCAGCGGATGCGGGAGTACATCCAGCACGGCTCTGTCACCACCTACCAGCATTGCAAGAATGTGGCGCTGGTGAGCTTCTGGCTCAACCGCCGTCTGCATCTGCACGCTGACGAGACCTCGCTGGCAGTGGGTGCCCTGCTGCATGATTTTTATCTGTACGACTGGCACACCACCGGTACCTTTCACGGCCTGCGCCGCCTGTTTGAGATGCACGGCTTCTCCCATCCGGGTTATGCCTGCGTCAATGCAAAGCGGGTGTTCAGCATTACCAGAAAGGAACAGAGCATCATTGCAAGCCACATGTGGCCGCTGACCTTCCGTCATGTGCCCACCTGCCGCGAAGCAGTCATCGTCTGTCTGGCCGATAAGTACTGCGCCGTGGTGGAAAGCATGTTCCAGCGTTCCCGCGCCGGTGCCGTGGTGGACGGCAGCGTGGACATCGACGGCGAAGAGTGGTAAGCCTGTTTTTACCTTTATCATTTTATCAATGGACAAAAAAGAACTCCGCAGCCTCAGGGCGCGGAGTTCTTTTGCATCTTACAGCTTTTTATAGCCTTCCGGTTCATTGGCGGCAGCGCGGTATTCCATTAAGAATGTGTCCAGCCAGCGGCCGTGACAGTCGCGGGCAATGCGTTCCCGGCGGCCCACTAAGCGAAAGCCGCATTTTGTGTGCAGGGCGCGGCTGGCAGCGTTGTCCTGCAGCACGGTGGACTGCAGTGTCCAGTAGCCGGCCTTTTCTGCCTGATGGCACAGCTCGGTCAGCAGGTGATAGCCAAGGCCATGGCCCCGGAACTGCTCACCCACGTAAATACTCACCTCGGCAACGCCGCGGTAGCACCAGCGCGGGTCCACCCGACGCAACGCCGTCCACCCGGCGATCACGCCGTCGGCCAGCAGTACCAGTCGGCATTCTTTTGCGTGGGAAGCATCCCACGCAGAATACGGCGGACAGGTGGTCTGAAAAGTGGCATGTTCTGTAGCAATGCCCTCCAAATAAATTCTGGAAACAGCGCTCCAGTCTTCCGGCTCCATGGGCCGGATCTCGATTTTGCTCATATTTCGATCCCGGCGGAAAGTGCATAGCTTTCCGCGCCCTCAACTCTCAAAAATATCCGGCTCCAGTATAGCAGAATTTGCGGTGCGGTACAAGCGCCGTACTGCACAGAAATTTCTTTGACAAGCGGAAGGTTTGTGATACAATAAATCATAACAAAGAAAAGCACGGCAGGATACGCCGCTGCAGAATGGAGGATGTCCCAAAATGAAGTGGATCAGAACGATGGTGTGCGCGCTGGGAATGCTGGCGTGCGTATCGCTTTCGGCATTTGCTGCAGAGTACGGCGAGCCGAACATCACAACAGAGACGACCATGAAAGAGCTGCGGGAGAACCCCAGCATCAAAGGCTCCGGCTACTATACCTATTGCAACGAATGGATCGAGGGCAGCACGCAGTACGATGATACGCCCATTGAGGGCTATGTAAGCTACGCGGCTGCCGAGGATGCCGCCGAAGGCATGAACCTTGTGATCGAAAACTACAACAGGGGCGTACAGATCACCTGGCAGGTGTATACCCCGGAAGAAATTGCGGAAGATTCTTCTCTGGGCATGGTGCAGCTGTATTATTTCCCGGCTAAAACAGCCAACGCAAAGTACGCCATCGTGGTGCCCGGCAACGGCGGCAACACCACCGCAGAGCTGAACGAGGGCGCATCCATTGCCAACCAGCTGCACGAGCTGGGCTATGCGGCTTTTGTGCTGCGGTACCGCTCTTTCCTGAATGCATCCGACAATGCGCCACTGTACGATATTGCCAATGCCGTAAAGTACCTGACCGAAAATGCAGATCAGTTTGGCGTTCAGCGCGAAAACTATGCGCTGATGGGCTTTTCTTCCGGCGGACACATCGTGGGCCTGATCGGCTCGGACAACGAAAAGTTCGGCTATAAGGCATTTGGCCTCCCACAGCCTGCAGCGCTGCTGCTGGGTTACCCTATCAACGATTTCTTTGAGGTGAAGCCGCTATATCAGCTGGCCATTGACCCGCTGGTGCTTGGCTGGCGTTACTACTGGACCGATATTTCGGATGTGGTGAACGAAAACTTTACCCCTACCTATTTCTTCTACGGCAAAAATGATCTTTATATGCAGCGCATGTGCTACTCCCAGCAGGGGCCGCTGCTGGAGCGCAAGCTCCGGGAGAGCGGGGCTGTTTATGAGTGCCATGTGTACGAGGACGCACCCCACGCCATTGGCCCGGGCCGCCACACCGATGCGGACGGCTGGATCCTGCAGGCAACGGAATTCTGGGAAAAACAGTGCAAATAAAGAGATAAATGGGGGATTGCTGTGAGAAAACGATTGCGCACGGTGATGTTTGGTATTGGCCTGATGATCCTGCTGGCACAGCCGGCGTTTGCGGAGGAGCTTGGTCAGGCCAACATCACACCGCGCACCAAAATGGCAGAGATCCGCTCCAACCCCAGCATTGTGGGTGCGGGCATCTACACCTACTCGCTGGATCAGGACCGTGTGCTGGACCGGATGTACTGGGACGCGCAGCCGCTGAGCCGCCTTTCCAATCACTGGACGGCACAGGATGCGGCGGATGGACTGAACTATCTGATCCGCACCTATAACGCTGGGCAGCGGGTGACCTTCCCGCTTTATACGGCGGAGGAGATCGCGCAGGATACCAGCCGGGACGGTGTGGAACTGTATTATCTGCCGGCAGAAGGGGCGCAGGCGAACCAGAAATATGCGCTGGTGATCGGCGGTAATGCGATTGTGGTCAGTGCGGAGATCCGCGAGGGCATTTCCACTGCATGGAACCTGCACGAAATGGGCTATCCGGTGTTCGTGCTGCGCTACCGCATCGGCATGAAGGCTTCCAACAATGCGCCGCTGCAGGATGTGGTCCGCGCGGTGCAATACATCACGGAACATGCAGGACAGTTTGGCGTGCAGGCGGAGGATTATGCCATTGTAAGCTATTCCTCAGGCGGGCAGATCGCCGGACTGTTCGGCACCGACGCGGTGGGCTACAAAAATTACGGCCTGCCAAAGCCCGGTGCCATGCTGCTGGGCTACCCGGTAAACACCTTTCTGGAGTTCAAACCGGTCTATAATATCCTGCTGGACCCCGGCGTGTGCAAGCAGCGGTATTATAAAATGACATTGTCTGATTACATCACACCGGATTACCCGCCTACCTATCACTGGTACGGCAAAAACGACATGACCCTTATGACCATGTGCTGGTCGGCGCAGGGGCCTGTTCTGGAAAAGGCACTGGCCCGCAACCATGTGACGCATATCTACCATGTGTATGATGATGCTCCCCATGCAGTGGCCGCAGGCAAGGGCACCGATGCGGATGGCTGGCTGAATGAAGCCGCTGCCTTCTGGGAGGAACAGGTCGGCTGAAAAGGAGATGTTGAGTTGAAACACAGGATATGCACCGCAGCAGCCTGTATCTGTCTGCTGCTGATGATGGCGCTGCCCGCATTTGCAGCAGAGTATGGCGAGCCGGATATCACGCCGCAGACCACCATGGGCGAGATCCGCTCGAACCCCAGCATCCTTGGCGCAGGCGTTTGGACCTATTCCAAGGAGCAGAACCTGCCCGGCACCGAGGACTGGTGCAATGACCAAACGCTGGAAAAATATGTGAGCAGCCATGTGGCACAGGATTGTGCCGATGGTCTGAACCTGCTCATCCGCAATTACAATGCGGGCGTGCAGATCACCTATAAGCTCTACTCGGAGCAGGAAATCGCCGAGGACAGCTCCCGCAACAATGCGGAGTTCTATTACTACCCGGCCAGCACGCCGGATGCAAAGTATGCGCTGGTGCTCTCCGGCAACATCTTCAACCGCACGGCAGAGTTAAAGGAGTGCATCTCCACAGCTTACCAGCTGCACCAGAAAGGCTATGCGGTGTTCGTGATGCGCTACCGCGCCTACCCGGATAACGACAACAACGGCCCCATGGAGGACATTGCACGGGCGGTGAAGTACATCATCGGCCACGCACAGCAGTTCGGCGTGCAGACGGAAAGCTACGCCCTGATCGGCTATTCTTCCGGCGGACATCTGGCGGGCCTGTTTGCATCGGACGCTCTGGGCTATAAAAACTATGGCCTGCCCAAGCCCGGCGCAGTGATTCTGGCGTATCCCATCGTGCAGTTTTCCGAGATCACACCGATCTACCGTGTGGGCATCGACCCCTTTGTGTGCGGCCGGTTCTACTATGAATACAGCCTTGCCGACCTGATCACAGAGGACTATCCGCCGGTGTACTTCTGGTATGGCAGGGATGACCTGACCTTGAACCTGCTGTGCTGGCCGCTGCAGGGGCCGGCCCTCAGCAAGGCACTGGCCGCGCATAGCGTACCTTACAAAGAAGTGGTATATGACCACGCAGCCCATGGCATCGGCCTTGGCCGCGGCACGGCTGCGGATGGATGGCTGGACGAAGCCGCTGCCTTCTGGGAAGAACAGACAAAATAATATAAAGTACGCAGATCCGGGCTTTGCAGCTGCACAGCCCGGATTTTGCAATAGGAGACATTATGGAATTTTTAGCGTTTCTTTACACGGTGCTTCTGGTGGCCATCTGCCTGATGATGGCCCTGCTGCTGTACCGCTCGGCAAAGCCTGCCGCAAACCGGGACGATGCAGAACGGAAGGAATGGCTGCGTCAGCAGCTGGAAGCGCAGAACCGCCAGATGGACGCGAAGCTGGCAGAGATGGCGCAGCAGAACCTTGCCGCTATGGGCCACATCAGTGAAACGCTGCAGGCTTCGGTGCAGAGCATGAGCACCGCCCTTGCCGCAGGGCAGGGCACCCAGCAGCAGACCATGGAGCAGCGCCTGCAGGGGCTGGAAGCCTCCAACGCCCGCAAGCTGGAAGAGATGCGCCGCACCCTTGCCGAGGGCATGACTGCCCTGCAGGCCCAGAACGCCCAGAAGCTGGACGAGATCCGCCATACGGTGGACGAACAGCTGCAGGATGCATTGCAGAAGCGGGTGACCGAAAGCTTCAAGGCGGTGAACGACCAGCTGGAACAGGTGTACAAGGGTCTTGGCGAAATGCAGAACCTTGCCGCTGATGTGGGCGGGCTGAAACAGGTGCTTTCCGGTGTGAAGACCCGCGGCATCCTGGGCGAGATCCAGCTGGGAGCCATTCTGGAAGAGATCCTTGCCCCGGAACAGTACGACACCAACGTGGCCACCATTCCGGGCAGCACCCAGCGGGTGGAGTACGCCATCCGGATGCCCGGCGCGGACGGCGGCACGGTGTGGCTGCCCATCGACTCCAAGTTCCCCGGCGACACCTATGCCCATTTACAGGATGCGCAGGCATCCGGCGACGCACAGGCCGTGGAGAACGCCCGCCACGCACTGGAGCTGGTGCTGCGGGCCGAGGCCAAGGACATCCGGGAAAAATATGTGGAGCCGCCCTACACCACGGCCTTCGGCATCCTGTTCCTGCCCTTCGAGGGTTTGTATGCCGAGGTGGTGAACGCGGGCCTGCTGGAAGTGCTGCAGCGGGACTATCAGGTGAACATTGCAGGCCCCAGCACCATGGCAGCGCTGCTCAACAGCCTGCAGATGGGCTTCAAGACCCTTGCCATCCAGAAGCGCTCCGGTGAGGTATGGCAGCTGCTGGGTGCGGTGAAGACCGAATTTGACAAGTTCGGGCAGGGACTTTCCAAGATGCAGCAGCGCCTGCGCCAGACCGACGAAGAGCTGGATAATCTCATTGGCGTGCGCAGCCGTGCCATCAGCCGCAAGCTGCGCGCGGTGCAGACCATGGACGAAAGCGCTGCTGCCGCTCTGCTGGAACTGGATGCTGAGCCGGGCAAACCGGTGGCGGCACGTCTGCCGGAGAATGGGGAAGAGCTCTGATGTGCAGAATATTCCCACGTTATCCCTTGCGATTTTTCTGACGATGTGGTATGATAGGAACTGTTCTCAGAAACAACCGCCGCAGAAACGCGGCACTGCATAAAAATATAAATAAGGAGACCGAGCATTATGAGCGTAAACAAGATCAGTGAAGCCATTTTGGGCGTTGGCGTGGATGATACCACCATCGACCTGTTCGAGAGCCAGTATCCGGTGCCCACCGGCGTGAGCTATAATTCCTATGTCATTCTGGACGAAAAGACCGCCGTTCTGGACACGGTGGATGCCCGCGCTACCGAGCCGTGGCTGGAAAACCTGACTGAAGCTCTGGCAGGCCGTAAGCCGGATTATCTGGTAGTCTCCCACATGGAGCCGGACCACGGTGCCAACATTGCAAAGCTGGCGGCACTCTACCCTGAGATGCAGGTGGTGGGCAACGCCAAGACCTTTTTGTATATGGACCAGTTCTTTGGCGCTGATGCTGTGGCAAAGGAGCGCCGTGTAGTGGTGAAGGACGGCGAGAGCCTTTCTCTCGGTGCACATACCCTGACCTTTGTGTTTGCCCCCATGGTGCACTGGCCGGAGGTCATGGTCAGCTATGAATCCACCGAAAAGGTGCTGTTCTCCGCGGATGGCTTTGGCCGCTTTGGCGCTGTGGCAAAGTTTGACGAAAAGGCCGACTGGGCCAGCGAAGCCCGCCGCTACTACCTGAACATCGTGGGGAAATACGGCCCGCAGGTGCAGGCGCTGCTGAAAAAGGCCGCGGCTCTGGACATCCAGACCATTTGCCCGCTGCACGGCCCGGTGCTGACCGGAGATCTGGGCAAGTACCTGAACTACTACGACATCTGGTCCAGCTACAAGCCCGAGGAGCCGGAAAAGATCCTTGTGGCAAGTGCTTCCATCCACGGCCACACCCGTGCAGCAGCCCACCTCATGGCAGAAAAGCTGCGTGCAAAGGGCGCAAAGGTAGTGGAGATGGACCTGACCCGCACCGATGTGTCCTATGCCGTCACCGAAGCCTTCCGCTGCGGAAAGATCGTGCTGGCCTGCGCCACCTACGACGGCTTCCTCTTCCCGCCGATGGAAAATCTGCTGACCCACCTCAAGACCAAGAGCTTCCAGAACCGCACGGTGGGTCTGATGGAGAATGGCACATGGGCACCCATGGCCGCAAAGCTCATGCGCGCCGAGCTGGAAAGCATGAAGAACATCGCCGTGTGTGATACTGTGGTCACCATCCGCAGTGCTGCCAATGCTGCTGCCGAAGCGCAGATGGATGCACTGGCTGCAGAAATCGTGGCAAAATAAAGCACTCTGGAAAAAACGCAAGATCCTCTGCCGACTGCCCGGCAGGGGATTTTTTTATTGAACCATGTGGAAGAGTTTGATATACTGAAAAGCAGAAGTTTATGGATGGAGGAATATCATGTCTGTAGAAATAAAAGCGGATATCAGACACTGGCTGCGGGAGTTGGATAAGAAATATTTCTTTGTGATGCTGGGCTTTGCGGTGATGGTCTATTTTCCGCTGATCAGCTTGAAGCTGACGAACACAGTGGATGGTCTGTGGACAACGGCTGAGTACATGGCGGGAGCATGGGAGCTTTCCAATGGGCGATGGTTCTGGCTGGTGACCAGTTTTCTGCGTTTCAGTCTGCAGCTAGAACCCATCAATGCGGTGGTGTGCTTGGTGCTGGTTTCTCTTGGCGTTACACAACTTCATATGACCTTTAAAACTGTGCACGAGGGGAGGACATCTTGCCTTGACTGGCTCGCAGGATTGTGCTATTTGGCTAATACCGTGATCGGTTGTTACCTCTCGTTTGCACATCAATCGGTCGAGTTTGGTTTGGCATTTTATTTGTCGGTGCTGGCAGCGGTCTGTGTGATCAGAAGCCGCAGCATTGCGGCAGGCGTTGCGCAGGGAGCATTTTTACTTGCGTTGAGTCTTGGACTCTATCAGACAGACCTTGCTTGCTTCTGCATGGTGCTGCTGGCATGGTTTCTGGTGCTGTTGTTCCGAGGTGAAGAAGGGATAAAGCTCCGGTACTATATCGCAAAATGTCTGGGCAGTGCAGTGTGCGGCGCGGCGCTGTACTGGGGAATATTGCAGATTATTCTGAAGATTTCAGGTGTTGCAATGACGAATTATCAAGGCGGAGCTTCTACCTCGCCGCTGAATATGCTGAAAAGCCTGCCGCAGAGTATTGTAAAATGCTATGCCCAATTCTGGGACTACTTCTTTGGTGATACAGTACGCCATAATGTGCTGCAGAGCTTTGGGGTACTGTATGCGCTGGCGTTCCTTGTCGTGGGTGCAGCGCTTGTACGTCGGTTGGCAGTTGTTCTGCGCAGAAAGGATGCAGAAACGGCGTTTTACGCAGTGGCTGCGGTGCTGGTGATGCCGCTTGCCAGCGTGATCTTTCTGCTGGCAGCATCACAGGCGACGTTTTATATCCCAATGGCCGGAGGAACTGCGCTGCTCTTTCCGGTATGCTTCTGGCTGTTAGATTCTGCCCAGCCTGCATCTAACACAGAAACCTCAGGCAAAAACAAAGCTGGCAAGGTGGAAAAGGCTGCGCTTCTGCTGGCTGCTGCAGGCATTCTTTATGGCAGTGTCTTCATGTCGGCTATCGATCAGCAGGCGATGTATGAGGGACGCAAGGCAACAAAACAAATCGCGGACCT
>ERZ840057.1855-NODE-1855-length-16073-cov-16.795730_pt1 | contig 16073 bp, 4 predicted proteins | sample MGYA00519907_ERZ840057 | MGnify/ENA primary metagenome ERZ840057 (study PRJEB31850, sample SAMEA3708862) | human gut metagenome | biome: human gut; feature: human-associated habitat; material: faeces | place: China | collected 2014 ...
GCTGGACAACATGATTCTGGATATACGGGTTATCCCAGCCCGGAACCGTTTTATAATCCTCTACGATGGTGTCAATGCCGTTCCTGCACTGCAAAACATCCAGTGAACCCGGCAGAGGATTAGGATTTTTCTCCACGCCCAAGGCTTTCATGTAATGGTTCGGAAGGGCCTGATACTGTGACATTGCATCATCCAGATTGCCGAACCGCTCAATTTTCAAAGGCGCGGCCTGCAAATTTTCGACCACATAGAACTGCTTTACGAAAGGCTGTTCCTGTTCTTTCTGTGCTTCCAGTTCTTCCCGGAACATCGTCACAAAGCTATCCAGAATAGCCGGGTGGCTGTCAACCACCCAATCCGTGCGGAAGGTCATGCGGTCTGCATTATGCTCCGGTGTGCTGACCTGCTCTGCCCATTCCTTATTGCCGCGAGAAAAGCGGCCATCATAGCTTTTATGGTGCAGAGTATTCGCCAGAATATAGCCCACACGCTCCATACCGTACTGCCGCACTACCTGATCGACTACACCATCGCCAAGGTACATTCCGTCATAGTTGTCTGCAATCGCTTCATGGATTGCCTGCTTGCACTCACTGTTCAGCCGACAGGATGTGCGGTATAAATCCACCTCGTCATTTTCTTTGGCATAGCTGAACGGCTCGTAGTAAACAGGCACATCCGAATAGTCCTGTGCGCTGTTGTCCGGCACAGGCACAGACTTTTCAATGATTTCCGATACCACATCTTCTTTTTTCGGCATATTCCATTTTTCAGAGAGATATTTCTGCACGGCCTCCTGAAAATCTTCATCGAAGCCGTTCCACAAATCCTCTGCCACCAGCTTGCCCTGCTCATTGACTGCAACACAGGCCGCCATATCGCCGTGTTCCTCATGCTCCAGCAGGAAGAACTTCTCGCCACTGATTTCCGTTTCATCAACAGCATACCATGTGCCGATATGCCCTTCGACTGCGATATGGTCGGAATCGCCGTGGATCAGTCCGTTCCTTTTCTGCTGCTGTTCCTCCATGAACTCTCGCACGGTCAGTTCTGCACCTGTGAAGTTCAGACCTTCCTCGCCAAGTTCCAGCCGCCCGTCTGCGCCAAGGTCAAGTTCTTCTGCCATCAGAACAGATGCCGCGTGGTTCACCACCACATTTTTCTCCACCGTAATGGGCTGGCCTGGGTCATAGTCCGAACCGCGCAGATCATAGCGATATAAGCCCTCCGGCACATCTTCATCCCGCAGTCGGCCATTGCTGAAAAGACCGAGCTTATCAAAGATTTCGATTTCCTGCAATTTTTCGTTCAAAAGGTTCTCTTTCTGCAAATCCATATTCCTTTCCTTGAAAAAATCCGGCAGTTCCGCAAAACCGATACTGTCCACATAGTAGGCTTTGACCGTACTGCCATCATTGAGTACCACTACATCACTAACCGACAGCGAATGACCCGTAAAGTCTGCCGGACGCTGGATATTGAACCGTTCGTAAATGGCTTCCAGCGTATCTTTTTCCGTAAGAGGCGCGGTATAGACCAGTTCATAGTCTGCACGGTTTACTTCCATCCCGTGCCGTTTTACAAAATCCAGATTCATAAAGCGGTAGTCATGTTCCGGGTCACGGGCAGTGATCTGGTAGATGCCAAACTGTTTTTCACCGCTAGAAAGCAGCTTCTGCTCCTTGACCAGCGTATCCAGCCGAACTATCAACTCTGCCGCCTTTTCTGCAGACTCTCCCTCTGATTCCTCCACTGCGACTTGCAGCCATTCCCTGATCGGCTGAATATCCCCAGCCTGAATCTGTTCTTTCAGTGCTTCAACCGCCTGCTCTCGATTCTCCACGCTATCCTTATAGTGGTAGAAATCGAAGTCAAAGGCGAAATCATCAAGGTCTGCCGCCAGCTTTTCAACGGGTGCTTTCTCGCTGTTTTCCATTGCTTTCTGCTTGTCCTTTTCCAAATCTTCCTTGGCAATCTGGAAATAGTCACTTCCACGCTTGATTTCTTCACGCCCTGTAACAAGAACTGGCCACGGGCTGATACGGATAAGATAAATCTGCTTGCCCTCATCAAACAGCCGCAGAGCTTGCTCCCGGCTTATCACCGTCAATGCAGCGTCCGGGCGGGCATATTCATCTTCCAGATACTCTTCGTTCTTTTCCAGCAAAATCGCACTCCATGCGTCAGCCTTGATTCCGAAAATGCCATCATGCTGTTCGATCTCTTCCTGACTGGCGAAATCTCCTGCCGTACCATCCTGAAACAGCGGATAAATCCGTTCGCCCAGCCGATGCCACTCCCGTGCGCCTTCCTTTGTCAGCGGCAGAACATCATCTTTCAGATACCCGTATTCGTGCATTTCCGAAAGACCGATCATGCCATCCGGCAGACTTTCGATTTTCTCTTCCGCTTCCCACATCAGGCGGTTGACTTCTTCCTTATTGCCCAGAACCATTGCCGCCGCCAATGCGTTCACCAGTTTTTCGGTTGCCGACTGATCATCCAGCTTATACGCAAAATTCACGATGAGGTCTCGCTGCTCATCATCGAAAATCGTTTTTTCCTGCTCCTTGTCGGTAATCAACTTTTCCGCATACTGCATCGCGGTCATGCGCTCTGCGCTCCTTTCTGCGACTGCCGCTTCCAGCTTTTCCAGAAAGTCGGCTGCGGTCAATCGAATCGTATCCATCGAATCTTTCAGTTCCTTCATCTCCTTGCCGCTTGCCCAGCTTGCCACATACGGAAATGAGTAGTCCGAAGTATCAATGCCAAGTGCCGAGCAAACTGTAAATGCAATACTCTCCGCTTCTGTTTCTTTGGTAAGCTGGTCTTTTTCCTCGCCGCGCTGTTTCATCTGGTCGCTGTCATGCAGCATGGCATGAGCAACCTCATGGATCATCGTCTTGATGGTCTGGCTCTCGCCCATATCGGCACGAACACAGATTTCTTTGTCCATGTGGCTGTAATAGCCTTTTGCGCTGCCCTCGATTTCTCCAAAACGAATTGGCACAGGAGATACCTGTTCGATTGCCTCTTTCAGCAGGGTATAATCCTTGACACGGGCAGTCAGTTCATTTACTTCCAGCGTAGGCAGCGGTTCTCCGTCTGTTTGGGCATAATCGAAAACCGTTGTTACCCGGAACCGGGGAATCACCCTCTCCACCACTTCGATTTCCGGCTCTCCGTTCTCATTCAGCACCGTAAGCCCGGTGTCCTTGTCGATTTTCTCCCGCTCTTCCCGTTCCTTTACCGGAGCAGGTGCGATGATCTGGATTCCCTTTTCACCCTTTTTCACATAGCGGTTAAACTTATTTTTCCATGCGTTATACCCAGCCACCAACGTAGCATCTGGACGCTGCATTGCGATCAGCAGTGTATTATTGAAGCTATAATTATGGAACTTCGACATTGTGAGCAGGTACTTCGTATACATTTCCGAAGTAAAAATGTCCTTTACGCCCTGCTCCAACCGTTCCGTGATTTCTTTGAGCTGGTCTGCCCGCTTATCTGCCATTCATGCCCTCCTTTACAAAATCTGCCCCATCAGATTCCCTTTCGGAGATCTGACGGGGCATTCTCAGTTACAGTTCCATATCGTGACTTTTCTTTTTCTGCGGTTTCGGCTCTGCCATGCGTTCCGCCTGTTTTTCGTGAAGCTGTGCAAGAATCGACGGACGTTTTACGCTGTCTGCACTCCGCTCAATCTCACGCTTCGGCGCAGGGATTTCACTCTCCGTCACTTCCTCATCCATGCCAAGAGCCGCATCATCCCCCTTTTCATCCATGTCCAGCAGAGCATTCAGTTCTGCAAGTCGTGCAGATTTTTCGTTCAGTTCCGCTTCCTGCGGGAACGGGCGCTGCACTTCTTCCTTTGCTTCTGCCAACTGCTGCTGTAAAGTTTCCAACCTGCGCTCCACCTGCGGCAGTGTCTTTTCGATGGATGCCAGCGCATTGAGAATACGCTGGATATTGCCAGCCGGGTCACTGCCAAGTTCAATCGTATAACTGCTCTGCCGCTTGATGGTCAGCTTGAATGTCTGAGCGAACGCATCAAACCGGGAACTGATTGCAAACCCTCCCAAATCTGCGATTTGCCCCTCTGTCTTAGCGATCTTCATTGCGGCGCAGGCTGCAAGAATCGCCGATCCTGCTTCCTTGCGGTCGGTATAAACCCTGTCCTCCACCGTGATGGAGAACTTCTCCTTATCCTGTTCCAGCAACGGCTTTGCCACTGCAAGATCAGCTTTCAGACCTGCTATGCGCTCTTTCGCTGCCGTGATTTCTGCCGGATACCGCCGTGCAATATCCGATTCCAGACTGTAAATCTGGCTGGTGTGGTTGGCCCGCATCAGCTTCAGCTTGCTGACCTGAATATCCAAATCCATCTTTTCCTTGATGTAGGGATTTCCTGTTGCCAATGCTTTGATTTCTGCATAGGTCAGCGCGGTATCGTCCACATCATCACAGGCACGGACAGGAGATTTCGAGGTCATGATCTGCGAGATAAACTTCTGCTTATTTTCCAGAATTTGCCACATATACGAATCAAACGTATTCTCTGTGACGTAACGGAAAATCTTCACTTTCTGGTTGCGGTTTCCCTGACGAAGAATGCGTCCTTCCTGCTGTTCCAGGTCAGAGGGTTTCCACGGGCAATCAAGATGATGCAGGGCAATCAGCCTGTCCTGAATGTTCGTACCAGCACCAAGTTTCGGGGTTGAACCAAGCAGGATACGCACCTGCCCGGAACGCACCTTTGCAAACAGTTCTGCCTTTTTGGTTTCGGTATTTGCCTCATGGATGAAAGCAATTTCCTCACGGAGGATTCCCTTTGCCACCAGTTTCTCCCGAACATCATCGTACACATTGAATGTTCCGTCTGCTTTCGGGGTCGATAAATCACAGAAAATCAACTGGGTAGATTTGTCGGGCGTGGATTCTTCCCACACCTGATAGGCATTCTCCACACAGAGGTTGACCTTGCTTTCCGGCTCATCCGGGAGCAGGTCATTGATAAGCCGCTGATCCAGTGCCAGCTTTCTACCGTCATTCGTGATCTTGAGCATATTATCAATTTTGGGATTGACATTGCCGTTTCGCACCTGTTCTGCACGGTCGGCAAAGCTGCTCACCATTTCCTGCTGCGTTTCGCTGGGTTTCAGCACCTCATTGATGTACTCTGCTTCCGGCACAGGCAGATTCAGCATATCCGCCGTCTGTACGTCTGCGGACTCCTTGAACAGTGAGATCAATTCAGGGAGATTGAAAAAACGGGCGAACCGCGTCTTTGCACGGTAGCCCGTTCCCTCTGGGGACAATTCGATTGCCGTTACGGTTTCGCCAAACGAAGCCGCCCAGCTATCAAAATGTCCAAGATGAAGTTTCTGTAAGGTGTCATACTGCAAGTAGCGCATAATGGTATACAGCTCCACCATGCTGTTCGATACTGGTGTACCTGTTGCAAAGGTCACACCCTTGCCGCCAGTGATCTCATCAAGATACTGGCACTTTGCAAACATATCCGAGGATTTCTGCGCATCGGTCTGAGCAATACCAGCGATATTCCGCATTTTTGTGTAGAGGAACATATTTTTATAGAAGTGGCTCTCATCCACAAACAGGCGGTCAACACCAAGCTGCTCAAATGTAACCACATCGTCCTTGCGGCTCTGGTCGTTCAGCTTCTGGAGCTTTGCCTGTAAGGTTTTCTTTGTTTTCTCCATCTGCTTGACCGTGAAACTCTTACCATCGTCCTCTGCCTTTGCTTCTGCAATCGCAAAGGTAATGTCCTGAATCTGCCGCTCAATCATGGACTTCTGACGTTCCGGGGAAAGAGGAATCCGTTCAAACTGCGAATGCCCGATAATGATTGCATCATAATCGCCCGTGGCGATACGGGAACAGAACTTCTTTCGGTTGGATGGCTCGAAATCCTTTTTCGTTGCCACCAGCACATTGGCATTCGGATACAGCCGCAGGAAATCCGCGCCCCACTGTTCCGTCAGGTGATTCGGCACAACGTAGAGATTCTTCTGTACCAGACCCAGACGGCGGCTTTCCATGCCGGCAGCGATCATCTGGAAGGTCTTGCCCGCACCAACACAATGCGCCAACAGCGTATTATTGCCATACAGGATATGCGCCACTGCATTTTTCTGATGCGGCATCAGGCTGATTTCCGGGGTCATGCCCACAAACTTGATATGACTGCCATCGTATTCACGGGGACGAATCGCATTGAACCGCTCATTGTAGACCTTGCAAAGTTCCTCTCTGCGGTCTAAATCCTTGAAAATCCACTGCTTGAACGCATCCCGAATCGCTTCCTGTGCCTGCTGCGCCAGCATGGTTTCTTTTTTGTTCAGCACTCTCCTTTCTTTTCCATCCTCATAGACGGTATCGTAAATTTTGGTATCCCGGAGATTCAGTGCATCTTCCAGCAGCCGATAGCCGTTGACACGCATTGTGCCATAGGTGTTCGTCACGCGGGGATTACTCCGGTCAAGCGACTTACCACTGATATTCCATGCACCGCTGATCTCCGAATAGGTTGCCTTGATGGAACTTCCGATATAGTAGCTTGGTGTCTTAAACACCTGCTCCATGAAGTCCGTAATGTACTCTGCCTTGATCCAGTTCGCACCCAGCCGTACTTCAATCTCCGAAGCATTCAAATCTTTTGGCTGTACCCGCTTGAGATACTCGACATTGACCTGATACTCCGGGTGGTTTGCAGCAAAGGTTTCTGCCGTTGCCAGCTTTTCCCGGACATTGCCGGACAGATATTCGTCTGCCGTCACCCACACCTGTGTGACAGGATTGTGGAAGATAACACCTGCCAGTTCTTCGGTCACTTCCTGCTCTGTCTTTCCGCAAAGTTCTGCCATAAACGGCACATCGACCTTTGCTTTTTCTCCGATGGAGAGTGCCAGGGCTTCACTGGGAGTATCCACAGAGGTGACGGGTTCCGGCTTGCGAATGGTGCGCTTCGTAAAAATATCTGCCAGCCGCTTGAGGTTTTTATCCTCGTCCAGAATCTCAAGGGATGCCAACAGGCAATAGCTGCTGTCCTGCCGGAATGCCCGTTTGTTGGCAGTGCTGTTGATAAGACCGTACTGCGCTGTGAACCGCTTATACTGGTCTTTCAGCTTTCCTTGCAGCAGTTCCACTTCGGCATCCGTACCATCGTGCAACTGGCAGTCCAGCAATTTCTGTGTAGTTTCCCGCAGGGCAATCATCCCCAGCACACGCTCCGCCGTGACCGCAGGCAGGTCAACCTTATTCATGTAGGAGTTTTCACGGTAATAAACCTGTCCGTCCACATTGGTGTAACTGAAATTCTTCACGTTCGGGTCTGCCGGGAGCGGTTCTGCGTTCTGGTCAAGTTCATCGTCCGTGATTTCCGGCTCTGTGATTTCCGCATGGATGTTCTCAACGGCTGCTTTCAACTGCTGGGCAAGGTCTACGCCCTCGATGGGCTTGACCGTGGTTTCCTGCTTGCCGTACTGCGTACTTTCGGTCGTGATCTCACCTAGCACCATTTCGGGATGCTGCGCAAAATACTGGTTGATGGGGTATCCTTCCGGCGTTGTGCCAAGGTCTACCCACTCTGCCCGCTCCACTGCCGCCCGGTCACGCTTTTGCAGGAACAAAATGTCAGCTACAACACTTGTGTTCGCATTGCGCTGGAACGCATTGTTCGGCAAGCGAATTGCGCCGACCAGATCAGCACGGTTGGCAAGATACTCTCGGACAGAGGAATCCTTTTTATCCATCGTGCCGCTGGAAGTGACTATCGCCACCACGCCGCCCGGACGAACAAGGTCAAGACTCTTTGCAATAAAGTAATCATGGATGAGAAAGTTGTGGCGGTCATACCGCTTATCCGGCACTTTGTAATTGCCGAACGGCACGTTGCCTACCACACAGTCAAAGAAGCTGTCCGGGAACTGCATTGTTTCAAAGCCCTGCACGGCAATTTTGTTCTTCTGATAAAGCTGCTGCGCAATGCTTCCTGATACGCTGTCCAGCTCCACGCCATACATCTTGATATTTTCCATGCTTTCAGGCACAAGACCCATGAAATTGCCGACGCCACAGGACGGTTCCAGCACATTGCCTTTGCTCAGTCCCATATTGGAAAGGGCTTCATACATTGCCTTGATTACCGTGGGAGAAGTGTAGAAAGCATTCAGCGTAGATGCCCTCGCTTCGCTGTACTCATCTGCCGGGAGCAGAGATTTCAGTTCCGCATACTCTTTCGACCAGTCTGCATTCTTCTCATCAAATGCCTGCGGAATGCCGCCCCAGCCGACATACCGGGAAAGAACTTCCTGTTCTTCTGCGGTTGCCTGCCGCTGTTCTGCATCCAGCGTTTGCAGCAGCCGGATGGCTTCGATGTTTGCTTTGAATTTTGTCTTGGCTCCTCCTGCGCCGAGATCATCGTCCGTAATACGGAAGTTCATAGGCTCCTGTTTGGGCTGTACAGGCTGTTCCGTTTCGGCTCCACTGTCCAGCGGAAGGTTGTGCTGCCGCCGTGCATGGTTGACCTCTTCCGGGGTCATAGGCTTGCTGGTAAGAGGCTTCACAGCATCATCTGCCGCTGAACGATGGATGGCATCTGTCCGGGTCTGCACATCCGCGATCAGCTGCATCTGTTCCGGCGAGAAGTCGGGATTCAGCAGTTCTTCTAACTCGCCGCCCGATTCTGCCACCGAATAGATCACATCCATCTGCTCCGGGGAAAAATCCTCGTAAGCCACACCAGCATTATGCAGAGCCGTAAAGACTGTGATTTCCACCGCTTCTTCCATCGGTACATCTGCCTGTTCATACACATGCCGAATGTACTCCAGTGGTTCCGTTCGGAAGATCGGATACCGGGCTTCTTTCGCAAGGGTCATGTCCTGCAAACTGACCGTTCCCTGTTCAAAGTTGACCGAATTCACACGGAACTCTCTATCTTCCAGTTCGATGGTTGTGTTAATCGGTAAGTATTCCTCTCTGCGGAAATACTTTGTCTGCGCATGGGTTCCATCTTCCTGCTGGCCGGACAGATAGATACTCTCCCCCTGTTTCCAGAGCTTCATTGCCTGCGAAACCCACTGTTCACGCGGAAAACCAGATACCTCAACCTTGCCGAGTGCGGTTTCCTTTTCCAACAGCTTGCTGCCAAGAAGTTCTGAAACGCGCTTTGCATCCTCGCCGTAGAACTCAAAGTTACCGTGCTGCTCGTAGCCGACTAGCGCATCCGGGTAACGCTCTTTCAGCGCATTATACTCGTTGGCTTCATCCAGCGGCAGGGGCTGCAAGGTCGGCTCAACGGCCTTTTCTTCCGCTGCATACGGAGCCATAATGCCGCGCACCCACTGCTGTGCGTCCTTGCTATCCTGATACAGTGCAACGGCATCCCGTCTGTCCGTAATAACGTCCTGATAGGTGCGCTGGAAAATATCTTCTACCAACCAGTCTTTGAAGTTTTCCCAGTTCTGGCTTGCTTCCAGATACAGCGGAGCAGTTTTCGCATTCTGCTCTAACAGCTCGTCAATCTTGTTCCGAAGTTCCTTTTCCGCTTCATCTGCACCCACATCGCGGTCGCGGAGATACGGATAGATTTCACTCTGCTGCACCGCATCCAGCATGGTATACAGACATTCTTTGTAAACACAGCGACTATCTTTCAGTGCAGATTCCTGCCCTGCCAGAAGATAATCATTCAGCGGATTCTTTACCAGTTCTGCGTCATACTGGTTCGGTCGAATCACCCGTGCTGCCCATGCAGGACGCTCCATATCTTTCAGATAGATGAGAGAATCCGTAACACGTTCGATCTTATAAAGGCGGTCATCTTCCAGATAGAGATAATCCCCCACATTTCTGCTGTACTTTGCCGCCTGCTTCTGGGGTTCTTCAACCACTGCGGTGGTTGAATGCTCTTTCGATTCCTGTTCCTGCGCCCAAATATCGAAAAGCGATATTTGTCCTGTTTCAGAAACAGAAATCTCAACAGCCTTTTTCTTCTCCGGGAAAATCGTGTGCGTTCCCTCAACATACTGGTGAAGTTCAGCAAGCGTCTTTGATTTTTCTTCATATTCCGGGGAATCCAGCGGCACGGAAAGAAGTGCTGCATCCATCTTTTCCAGAAGCTCTACCGCCTGTTCCGGGTCAGCCAGCATGGTGGGCAGTTTCTTTCTGGCATCCTCATTCAGCAATTCCCGCTTAAATGGACGCTCTACTTCATCGGGCAGACGATGGTAGAAACCGATTACCCGATTTGCCATCTGCTCACGCTCGTAACTCGGCATCCGGCTGTAATCCGCAGGCTTCAGATACAAACTCTGGTCAATGAGCTTTGCAACTCGTTCAGCCGCCTGGTTCCAGTTCAGCTTTACCAGCGCATCCGGCTTTCCATAGATGCCCCGTGCCAGTTCAAGACCTCTGCCGTCATAGCTGGCATGGGAATTATCTGCACGGGAAAGTGCATGACTGCTGCCGCCCACACCGTATCGGTCTTTCAGAAATGCCGCGCGTTCTGCTTTCTCTGTATGGGTAAGGAAGAAACTGTACGTTGCCAGCCTGCCATCCAAATACGGCCCGCCGCCTGCAAGGAAAGCATTGATCTCATCTTCCGTGATAAAGACTTCCTGCTCATTCCACTGAAAGCCCTCTCTTGCCTGATACGGCTGGAACGGGAGGGCAAACTTCTGAAACTGTTCGGATACTTTGTCCGGGCGATAGAACGGCATCCGCATCACGCTTTTATCTTCGGCGTAGGCTTCTGCCAGTCCCAAAAGACGTTCGTTCAGGTCAGCCAGAAATTCCGGCTGGTCAATCAACTTTGCAAGTCGTTCTGTAAGTTCCGGGTATCCGCCGGAGAAGATGGACGTATCGGCAAAGACCATCTCTGCCACGCCCTCTGCCATATCGCGTTCCATATAGCTTAGGGCTTCTGCGTGTTCATGCAGAGCATTGCCACGGGCTGCATCCAGGACAGACTTTGGTGCGTACTCTCCCTGCTGCAGAAGCTGATGGATTCTGCAGCTGACATCTTCCCAGGACAGAAATGCTTTGTTTTTGGGGTCGTTCCGAACCGTATCTCCAACGGCGATCTGCATACCCAACTCATCGAACCAGACTGCATATTTTGTGCCGCCGATCTCAAAGCCCTTGCCGCCCTCGCCATACTCTTTTTTGACGAAAGCAGTATACTCTTCCGGGGTCTGTTCGGTCATAAAGTTATAGATAAGGCGGAGCTGGCTTTTGCCTCGATTGCTTCCCGTCCGCAGGATTTCATCCACAACTTCTGCCGGAATCGTGATCTCATCGGCATACTGGGCCTGCATCGGGGCTTCGATTGCCCGAATCTGCTGTTCCACGGTCGGCAGACTGGGCAGAGAAAAAGCAGAGGCAATTTCTTCCTCTGCTTCGCTCAAATCCTGTTCGGTTGTGTCAGCGGTTAGTTGTACACCAATTCCTTCAGCACGATCTCTTCCGCCATCGCGGTCAGATTGTTCTGATGTGCCACCCATGCCATCTGTTCGGTTTCCTTGTTCGGAGCCGGATACTTCTCGTTCAGGCTCTCGATCAGTTCTTCCATCCGGTTCTCCGCCTGCTCGTCGATCTGCGCCAGATGCTGATTCAGCCTGCCGCTCATCAGCATACTCTGATACCAGTTCTTCTTGTTCTCCCTCAGATAAGTCCTGCGCAGCATCCCGTACTTCCCAATGCTCATCGGCTTGTCCTGTACGGTCAGGTTCGGAAACAGGTAGTCCCCCTTGCGGTGATAAGTCAGTTCCATACGGTTTTCCTCCTTCGGTGATGTTTGTTTCGATTTCGTGCTTTAATGTGCTAAAGTCCGTACTGGTATTATACAAGCTGTCGGCAGTTTTTGCAAGATGTTCTGTAACTTCTTTTCGGTAAATTTTCTGCATTTCCCGTCCGATGTCACGGAGAGCCGCTTCACACTGTTCCGAAACAGCATTACCCAAGAAAGTCAAGACCGGAAGTTGGTTAAAATCCACGATACGGATAAAATCCTCATCGTCCAGCACTTCCAGCGGTTCCTGTCCGCAGCGTCTGGAAAGGGTATAGAAAATACTGTTGGTCATTAACTCCCGGAAACGGACACGGAGATTATCTTCGTCCAGTCCTTCCAGAAATGTGTCTGTCACCTCATATTCCAGACCATCCATCGCTTCTTCCAGATTCTCAGCGGTCAACTGCTGTGCCAGTTCCATCAGCGCAGCATTCATGCTGTCCGTCTGCGTCAGTGCATAGGTATCTGCCAGATGGTCGAGGATCATCCGCTGGTGTTCCGAATAATCAATGCGCCAGAGGATCGGCGTTTTGCCTCCCTGCACCAGATGCGTGTCCGCAATGTCGAACACATAGCGCAGCTTTGCCCGTGGGCTGGCATCGTCCAGAAGTGCAATGCCTTTTGCGCCACGGTTTACCCAGCGGTTCATTTTCTTGTTCCAGACTTCCAGCTCTGCACAGGCAGTCGCGTCAGGACGCTGGGCATGGATCAGCAGAGTGTCCTTGAACGAATAACGGTACAGCCGTGCCGCCACATCCAGATAGTTCATCCAGTCTTTCGGAGAATTGCTTACCCACCGCGCGTTCTGCTGGGCAAGTTCCCGAATATCGTTAAATTTTGCCAACCGTTCCCTCCTTACTTCTTAGCTGGTGTTTTCGGAAATTCAAGACTGTACTGCGCCCTGCCGTTTTCTATTGCCATAACAAGGTCTGCGGCAAAGGTCTTATCCTTTTTGGCAGAGTAGAAGTCTTTTACATGGGTGCGTCCTTTCTTCAAAAGGTCAGTTGCCATTTTCTTCGTGAGCCTCTTTTTCATGCCGGAAAGGTATTTACTTTCTTTCCAGAGGGCAAATTTGCAGTCGCGGTCAGAACAGTAAAAGTTCTGTCTGCCCTCACAGACGGTTTTGCCGCATACCGGGCAGTCCCCGATAGATACCTTATTATAAGTAGTCGATTCCTGTACGGTCGGAATCTGCCGGAGGTCTGCCAACATCTTATCCAAAAGTCCGTTGATTCCCTGCATGAAGTTGGCGGGTTTTGTTTCGCCCTGTTCCATCCGCAGCAGTTCATTTTCCCACTCAGCGGTCATGCTTGCCGATTTCAGGTAATCCGGGATATTTGCGATTGCCGTGACCCCCTCTGCACTGGGAAGAATCTGCTTGCCTTTGCGTTCCACATAGCCGGAAGATACCAGCTTTTCCAGAATCGCTGCACGGGTCGCAGGCGTTCCCAGTCCTTTCTTTTCCGTGTCTTTTTCAAACTCCTTGTTGCCTGCGGTTTCCATTGCAGAAAGCAGGGTATCTTCGGTAAATGCCTTCGGCGGAGATGTAAAGCCCTGCTTTTTCTCCGCACTCACCACAGGAATCACCGCGCCCTGTTCCAGTTTCTTAGGGAATGCCACATCCTTGCTTTTTTCCTGTTCTGCAAACGGAACAGGCATTGCGGTATGTCCCGCCTGCAAAACATTTTTGTATTTTGCAGTGAACTTCCTGTCCTGACAGCATACTGTTACCAGAACATCTTCATAGATGTATGGCGGCTGTGCTGCCTGTTGCATCTTCCAGACGATGAGAGCAAAGACCTTTTCCTTATCCCCGGACAGGCTGTTTGACCCACGCTTGCAGCTTTCCAGTGTCGGCAGAATCGCATGGTGGTCAGTGACCTTTTTGTTATTGACCACCTGCTTTACTCCATCTGCTTCGCCGCCATAGTGTTTGAGCAAATCTGCCATGGTCTGCTGCATATCTTCCGTGATGTACTGGCTGTCCGTTCGCGGGTATGTCACCAGCTTTTCTTCGTACAATTCCTGTACGATCTTCAAAGTCTGACTGGCGGTAAAACCATAATAGCGGTTAGCTTCTCGCTGCAAGGTCGTTAAGTCATACAGCTTCGGCGCAGACTGTTCTTTCCGTTTGCGCTCGATGCTGCCAACTACGGCACACTGTCCATCACAAGCTGCCTGCATGGTATCCGCATCCTGCTCCTGTGCCATCCGTTCCGATTCTGCCACGATGCCATTTCCTGTGATTTCTACTTTGTAATACGGCTCTTTTACAAAGTTCTGGATTTTGTTCTGCCGTTCCGTCAGCATTGCCAGTGTCGGAGTCTGCACCCGTCCAATGGTCTGCCGCCTGCCGTATTTCTTGGTAAAAGCCCGTGTGCCATTCATACCAATCAGCCAGTCTGCCTTTGCCCTGCACTCCGAAGCGGCAAACAGGTTGTCATACTCTGCGCCATCCTTTAAGGAATCAAAGCCCTGCTGGATAGCGGAATCTTCCATGCTGCTAATCCACAGCCGTTTGACCGGGAGTTTGCTGCCTGCCAGACCGTACACGCGGCGAAAGATTGCTTCGCCCTCACGCCCTGCGTCGCAGGCATTTACCACATAATCAAAATCTTTGCTTCGGAGGAGCTTTCGCAGGATATTGAAATGCGCTTTCTTATCTTCCGAAACCAACAATTTCCATTCTTCCGGGAGAATCGGAAGATCATCAAACCGCCAGCTTTTATAGCGTTCATCGTAATACTCCGGGGCTGCATACTCTGCCAGATGCCCCAGACACCAGCTCACCACGCAATCCCCACCCTCCAGATACCCGTCCTCATGTTTGTATGCACCGATCACTTTCGAGATGGAACGTGCCACACTCGGCTTTTCTGCTATCACAAGATATTTCATGTATCCTCCTGCTTGTTTGAAAAAAGCAGGGACAGTCCGAATCAGACCATCCCTGCACCACTAGATTATACGGTTTTTCTATTATTCTTCGGTTTCTGCGTCCTGCCCTGCTTCCTCATCCTCATTCTTTGTCGGCAGAGCTTCATATTCCAGATTTTCTTTCGATACTTCCGGCTCACTCTGCTTCGGCTTATAAATGTAGAAATAGAAGAATGCGCCTGCACCGCCTACACCCATAACAAATACGATTGCCAGAATCTTGGTCAGCTTTCCATCGTCCTGTTCCGGCTCTTCGATCTCGACATCCGGTTCCGGCTCAGGTTTGGTTTCCGGCAACACGACTGCCGGCTCCTCTTCTTCCTTGCCGTTGCGTTCCTCATCGGTCAGAAACTCCTGCAAATCGTACTCGTCGATCATTGAGAGCATATACACATTCTCGCTGTTCCTTGCCCGGTCGATCACCAGAAAAAAGGTGTTGCCGCCCTTGGTCTTGACCGTGAAGAACTCTTTACTGGAATCGTCCGTGATGTTATCTTCCACCTCGCCGTTGCCCGCAATGGTGAACGGAATCTTCTCTTCCTCGGTGTGTTCCTCTTCCTCAATGACCTGCACAGGCTCTTCCTTGACTTCCGGCTCTACATAGGCAAATGCCGGAGTGGAAAAGCCGACTGCCATCAGCAGGGTCAGCACTACACTGGGAATCACAACACCCAGCTTTTTAAGCATCTTTCGCAATCACATCCTCCATTTCTGCTTCTTCCGAAGTCTTGTTCTCGTGGTTTACGATTGTCTGGAACGTCACATTCCCCGCCTGGATATTTTCCAGCAGTGCCAGCAGGTCACGCCCACCCAGCTTTGTGCTGCGGATAGCCCGAACGATCTCATTGTCCTCTTCTTTTTTCTGTGCCGCCCGGACATTTCTCAGATACTCTTCCAGTTCCGCGATCTTGCTTTCGGTTTTCTCTGCATCATTCAAAAACTTCTTCAGCTTTTTGCTCATCTAGCTTCTCTCCTTTCCTTTACTTGATTCTGCCAAAACCAAGGAAGTGGTTCTGCCAGTAGGTCGAATTGATGCTGGTATAAGAAATCGGATCACCGCAGTGGATCATCATTCCGTTGCCGACATAGATGCCAACGTGCGACGCGCCGACAGTATTATAGGTTTTTTCAAAGAAGATCAAATCACCCGGCTGTGCATTTGCAGGAGAAACGTAGCTGCACTTGCCACGCAGTCCGTTTGCCGTCGTGCGTCCGACATTCCAGCCATTGCCACAGTTATTGATGACCCAGCAGACAAAGCCGGAGCAGTCAAAACTGGTGCTTGGGGAACTGCCGCCCCACACATACGGCATACCGAGAT
>ERZ840057.1859-NODE-1859-length-16033-cov-2.684629_pt1 | contig 16033 bp, 9 predicted proteins | sample MGYA00519907_ERZ840057 | MGnify/ENA primary metagenome ERZ840057 (study PRJEB31850, sample SAMEA3708862) | human gut metagenome | biome: human gut; feature: human-associated habitat; material: faeces | place: China | collected 2014 ...
ATAATTTGAAATTGCATATTCGATGCTGAACATGGATTGGCTGGATTTGAGTACAAGTTTTCGGGTTATACTCAAGTCTTCCTTTAAAATGCCGCTATCATCATCTACATTTACATCTTGCCCGTTGACAATAAGACGAAACGGAGCAATGGTATAGCCCTTAGGAATATAATTGATATCTTTTTCCTTGAAAGAAATCATGCCGTCGATTCCTCCTATAAAGATTTCTCCTTGTTGTGATTTATATAATGAACGTTCATTGATGGCAGATAGCGGAACGCCGTTTTCATGATCGTAATTTTTGAATCTCTGTGTCTGATAATCTAAGATGGAAAAACCGACATCCGTAGTAAAAAGAAGTTTGCCGGGTGATAATTCACATACATCATTCACGCAGTCGCTTGCCAGTTCATTCTTTTCTCTATCAAAGTTTATAAAGTCGTCCGTGTCATATCGGTAAAGGTCTATACCGCTTTCATTGCTGCATAGCCATAGTCTGTGCTGGCTGTCTTCGTAAATCCGGTTGATACTATTGCTGCTAAGGCCATGTTCCAGTGCATGATTATGTTTGTAGTTTGTTATCTTCTGGTTGTCAAATTGATAAGAATATACACCATTACCACCTCCGCAAATCCATAATGTTCCGCGATGGTCGATAAATATTCCAGCGGCATATGTTATTTTATAAGGTAATGTCTGGAATAATCGTTTTACTTTGCCGGTTTCCGGATTGAAAATGCAAACTCCCGCATGGCTGGCGATTATTAACTGCTCCTTATAGGGAATAATATCTCTGATGATATTGGAAGGAAGTGACTCCGGATCGTTTTCATTATGGAAATATTGAGTGAATTTCTTTGTTTTCAGATCCATCTTATTTAGTCCGCCCAGATGAGTTCCTATCCAGATAACTTCACGTAGCGGATCATAATAAAGTGCTTTCACATTATTGTGTGAGAGACTGCCGGGTAGCTTGCTGTGTCTGAACCATTCGAATTTTCTGCTTTTCGGGTCGTACTTATTTAATCCTCCGCCTTCGGTCCCTATCCATAGGTTGTGCTGACTGTCTTCCGTGATACGTCCCACGATAGGAGAGCTCAATCCTTCACTTTCTGTTTTTGCTGTTTGATATTGATGATAGATCTGACTTTCCGGATTGAAATAATTTACTCCGCCGAAATAAGTTCCTACCCATATACTTCCTTGATGGTCACAGAGAATGCTCCAGACGGACGAATGGCTCAAGCCGTTCTCACGTTTCTGATAACGTGTGAATGTCTGGCTGGAAGGGTGGAACATATTAAGTCCATTAAAGGTTCCTATCCATAAATTACCCTGTTTGTCTTCACTGCAACAGCGGATAAAATTGGAACTGATGCTGGACGGGTTTTTCTCTTCGTGCCGGAAATTGCTGATTGTTTCTCCATTCATCATGAAAAGACCTTCTTCCCAGCTTCCGATCCAGTATTTTCCGGACGAGTCTTGAAAAATGGTTGAGATATTCCCCTTAGAAATGGGATGAGATAATTGGTGGTGGCGGTCCAAACTGAACAAGCCTTGATTTTCTGTGCCGATCAAGATTTGATTGTCGTTGACGTGCAGTGCTGTAATTTTGCTTTTCTGAGGCAATTCATAATAAAGGCTGAATTGTTTGCCATCGTATATATAGATACTGTTACTGTGGGCTGCATATAATTGTTCATGATAGAACATAGCCCGTATTTCTTTTTGTATTAATGTTGTAAATGTGTCTTTTCTGATATTGAGAGCGGATATTCCTTTGGGTGTCATGAAGTAAACTTCCCCCTTTTTATTTCCGGTAATATGATTGATATTATTGTAAATTAAACTATTGGAACTGTTCTTTCGGAATTTATATACTTTAAATTCATTTCCGTTATAGAGATTGGCTCCATTTCTAGTTCCGATCCATATAAATCCCCGTTCGTCTTGGTACATCGTCATGACCGCATTATTGGAAAGTCCTTCATTGGTGGTCAGATGACCGAAGGTAATATCTTGAGCTTGTCCTTTTATGATGCAGACAATAAGAAAACAGATAAAAAGGAGGTGTCTTTTGATAATCATAGATATCAGGATACTAAAATTCGTAACGCAAATATACGTTTTTCTATTGAAATATAACTGTAGTATGAGTACATAATATATGAGCTGTAAGTACATTGCCGGTTTCTTGTGTTGTTGTACGTACAATGTATATATCTTGTATGTATGGCTCGGTAACTATTGGACAACCGCCTTTATATTTGCATCATCATTAAAAAATAAATAGAAAACGAACCGTATATGAAAGGCTCCTTTTTAACTTTTATGGGAATGATTGTCCTGATGATGACAGGATGCACTTCGAAGAACACGACTGTTGGTGATATAGTCGCTGATAACATAACGAATGCGGTATCGCAATACTCGTTAATGACAGATCAGATAGAAAAGAGCGGGCATATCTTAAATCCGAGAACATTGGATAAAAATGGTGAGGTGGTTTATGTCCCTTATGATGATTGGACAAGTGGATTTTTCCCAGGTAGTTTGTGGTATATGTATCAATTGACAGGAGATGATAAATGGGAGAAACTGGCGGAGAAGTATACTGAGGCCTTAGACTCTGTACAATATCTTACCTGGCACCATGATGTAGGATTTATGGCAGGATGCAGCTACCTTAACGGAATGCGTTTTGCAGATAAGGATTATCGTTCCGTAATCATGCAGTCGGCGCAATCGCTTTCTACTCGTTTTCGTCCGAACGCAGGCGTTATCCAGTCGTGGGATGCGGACAAAGGCTGGCAAGCGGAAAGGGGATGGAAATGTCCGGTGATTATAGATAATATGATGAATCTGGAGTTGCTTTTTGAGGCTACACGTTTGTCCGGTGATTCTACCTATTATAATATAGCGGTCAGCCATGCCGACCGGACATTAAAAAATCACTTTCGTGCAGACTATAGTAGTTATCATGTGGTAGATTATGATCCGGAAACCGGTATGGTACGTGGCAAACAGACCGCACAAGGTTATGCGGATGAATCGGCATGGGCACGTGGACAGGCATGGGCTATTTATGGATACACCGTTTGTTATCGTTATACGAGAAAACCGGAATATTGGGAACAGGCTTCCAACATTTATGATTTCATTTTTACTAATAAGAATATGCCGTCGGACTTGATTCCGTTTTGGGATTATGATGCATTGAATATTCCTAATGAACCCCGGGATGTTTCGGCGGCCGCCATAACGGCTTCGGCTCTTTATGAATTAAGCACTTATCTGCCTAATCCTAAATATAAGAAGACTGCCGATAAGATACTTGCCGCGTTAACTACATCTGCTTATCGGGCAAAAGTAGGAGAGAACGGTCATTTTATTTTGATGCATTCCGTAGGAAGTATCCCGCATGAAGCGGAAATAGATGTTCCGTTGAATTATGCGGATTATTATTTTCTAGAGGCTTTGAACCGTAAACGTGATTTAGAGAAGAATACCAATTCAGAAACAGTTAATTAATAATTTAATCAAGTTATATTATGAAAAATGGACAATTATCGAAGCGTATCAGCTTATTGTTGCTAATGCTTTGCTCGTTCACCTTTAGCTATGCACAGATATCTGTTAGCGGCAAGGTGATGGATGAGGCTAATGAGCCTGTCATTGGAGCAAATGTGATGTTAAAAGGAGGAAAGACGGGAACGATTACAGATGTGAACGGTATGTTTAAAATCTCTGTTCCGAAACAATCTTCCGTACTTGTAGTTTCGTTTATCGGTTATGCGACTAAGGAAGTAACCGTAGGAAACAAGAAAACATTGAATATCGTATTGAAGGAAGATGGGATTACTTTGGATGAAGTGGTGGCTGTAGGATATGCTACAGTGAAAAAAAGTGATCTGACGGGATCTGTTGCCAAAGTGGATATGGGTGAACTGAACAAAAGCCAGGTTTTGTCTTTTGACCAGGCTTTAGGAGGTCGGGTAGCCGGTGTGCAAGTGGTTACCAGTGACGGACAGCCGGGCGCGGAAGCGAACATTGTGATTCGAGGTAGTAATACGATCTCTGACACGTCGGATGGTACTCCTTTGTACGTAATTGACGGATTTGCTACCGAAGACGCCAATCCGGCTGCATTGAATCCCAATGATATAGAGTCGATAGATGTATTGAAGGATGCATCCGCCACTGCTATTTATGGTGCGCGTGGAGCAAACGGAGTGATTATTATCACAACTAAACGGGGTATGGAAAGTGCTCCACGTGTTACTTATGACGGCTATATTACATATCAGGCAAAACCGGATTTCCTGAATTTGCTGGGAGGACAGGAGTTTGTCGCTTTACAGCAGGAAATACTGAGCTCTTCGGAGATGGCAAAGACTTATTACAGATATGATGAGGCATTGGGACGTAACCGGGTATTGGGAGACTATGCAAATCTTCCTTCAACTGATTGGCAAGATGAAGTGTTCCGTGCTGCTCCGATGACCAACCATCATTTGTCACTGGTAGGAGGAACGAAAAATACCAAATATAGTTCCAGCATTTCTTACTATAATCAGCAGGGAATTATAGTTAACTCGTCTTATGAGAGTTTGAAAGCGCGCATGACACTTGACCAGCAGATATCTAAGAAAGTAAAGGCTGGGGTCACGTTTAATTTCTCTAATAATACCTCCAAGGGATCTGCTCCTTCGCAAGGAGGGGGAGGTTCAACTCAGTATTTCCTATATCAAGTGTTGGCCTATCGCCCTATTTTTTATTCGGATTCGGAAGATGCGGAGGATAAATTGTTGCAGGACAATCCGAATTATCCATATAATCCGGTCAAGACTATTGAGAATACCTACTCAAAAACACGTAGCCGTCAGTTGAGTATGAATGCTTATTTGAATTGGGATATTGCTAAGAACCTGACTTTCAGGGCAACGTTTGCTTATAATTGGCGTACGGACCGCAGTGAGACTTTTAATAATGCGGATACTTATTGGGGAGATCCGCGTTATTCAGCCAAACATTCAAACGGTAACTTTAGTTATCGGGAATGGGACGGTTGGTCTAATGAGTATACTTTGACTTATCGGAAGAAGTTCCGGGGACATAATATTACTGCCTTGCTGGGAGGTTCATTGAACAGCCGTACGACTTCCGTGTTGGGAGCCAGTTCTTCTATGGTACCTTGGGATGCGCTTGGCTTTTGGGGAATTTCTAACGGTACGCCTGATAAGCTGAACTCTACTAACTTTGATGATAAGATGGCCTCTTATTTTGCGCGTTTCAACTATGACTGGAAATCACGTTACTTGTTGACTGCCACTATCCGTGCCGACGGAACATCCCGTTTCCCTTATCATAAGTGGGGCTATTTCCCTTCCGGTTCGTTCGGATGGCGTATTTCAGAAGAAGCATTTATGGAGCCGGCTCGTAAATGGTTGTCTAACCTGAAACTGAGAGCCGGATGGGGAGCTACCGGTAATTGTAATACTTATCGTAATTATCCGTCACAGTTATTATATTCGGGAGACCAGAACTATGCGTTTAATAACTCGATAGAGAATCCGGCTATATATATTTCTCAAATGCCGAATAAAGAAATGAAATGGGAGACAACTTACCAGACAAATATAGGGCTTGATTTTGGCTTGTTCAATAATCGTATCAGTGGTGAGATTGACATTTATAATAAAGAGACTAAGGATTTGCTTCTGAATGCGGATGTTCCTTTGTCCATCGGTTTTGATAAAATACAGCAAAACATAGGAAGTATCCGTAACCGTGGATTGGAAATATCTCTTAATACTGTAAACTTTGCCGGAGAAAGAGGACGTTTTAAATGGACTACCAATTTCAATATATCTTTCAATAAGAGCAAGATTACGGGGCTTTCAGGAGATCAGGATTTTCTGGTATCGGGCATTCAATATCCTACTATTGATAATTTGTATATTGCCCGTGTGGGACATCCGCTCTCGGAAATGTATGGTTATGTGTATGATGGCGTTTATCAGTATGAAGATTTCAATGAAGTGTCTCCGGGAGTCTTTGTTTTGAAAAACGGTATCCCTAATAATACACAGGAACGTAATACGATACAGCCGGGAGATATGAAGTTGCGTGATATCAATGGAGATGGTAAGGTGACGGCGGAAGACCAGACTGTGATCGGACATGGTTTGCCTATCCATACCGGAGGTTTTACAAATAACTTCTCTTATAAGGGATTTGACTTAAGCATATTCTTTCAATGGTCGTACGGTAATGATGTGATTAACTATAACCGTGCCAAACTGGAGGATTTGCGCGGACAGCATACTAATCAACTGGCTTCGGCTATGAATCACTGGACGCCTAGAGTGGATAATGGTGATGGAACATATACGGAGGGTAATTATACCAATTATTTGTGTGCGGTCAATTGTAATCTTACCAATCTGAATACTAGCCGGGTGGTGGAAGATGCGTCTTTCCTACGCCTGAAGAATGTACAATTGGGGTATAATTTTCCGGTGAAACTGATCAAACGTATAGGAATTAGCTCATTACGGTTATATGTCAGTGGGCAGAATCTATGGACTTGGACTAAATACACCGGATATGATCCGGAAGTATCTACTCGTAACTCTGCTTTGACGCGTGGGTTTGATTATTCTGCTTATCCGAAAACTACGTCTTATACGTTCGGCATAAAGCTTGGTTTGTAAAATAATAGATAGTAAAAATGAACATTATGAAAAATATAATTTATATAGCCGGTTTGGCAATGTTGACCTTTTCATCCTGTGATTTTCTGGAAACGGATATATACGGTAGTTTGGATGAGAAGAACCTTTACCATGATGAAGTCAGTTGCATGGCAGGACTGACAGGTATTTACGATAAACTCGGTGCGGAAGGAACTTATGCCTGCAATCTTTGGGGGGACCTGGACGCCGGAACGGATATATTGGTTTACAACCGTGAGTATGGCAAGGATTACATACAAGTGTCCAATTATAATTTTAATAATACCGATTCTAAAATAGAGCGTGCATGGCAGGATTTATATGAAGGAATCAATCGTGCCAACGATTATATTGCCGCTATTTCTATTCGTACGGATGAAGAGTGTGGTGGAGAGCAAATGAAGTCTATGTTTATTGGTGAAGCAAAAGCATTGAGAGCTCTTTTCTATATGAATCTGGTCGCTTTTTGGGGAGATGTGCCGTTGCGGCTTGAAGTTGTGCGTGATTTATCTCATCAGCAACTGAAAAAGTCTCCGCAAACGGAAATTTATAAGCAAATCATTCAAGATTTGCTGGATGCGGAGAAGGTATGCCGTCCTGCTGATGAATTGAATGCGCCGGGACGTATCTCGAAGACTACCGTACAAGCTTTATTGGCACGTGCTTATATGTGGCAGGCCGGTTATCCGGTAGAAGCTGATACTTGGGAGGAGGCTTTGACATGGGCACGTGAGGTAAAGAAAAGCAATTTGCATCAACTTTATAAGGAGGAAGATGGTGTGAACGGTTACCGGGCTATGTTTATCAATATGTGCTCGAATAAATATGATTTGACTTACCGGGAAAGTATGTTTGAAGTGGAATTCTATGGCAATGGGCTGGATAAAACGAACGAAACCGGACGTGTCGGTTTGTATTTGGGAATCAGTCAGGGGAATCTGACCGATCCGGACTATCCTTTTGCTTATGCCTGGTATGATGGTACACGAATCCTTTTCAAGATGTATGAAGAGAAGGATACGCGTAAATGGTGGAATTTCGGTGATTATAAATATGAAACGGTAAATAATAAGGTAAGGAAAGTGATGTACACTGAGCAAGAAAAGAAGAATAAGACAGATGGTAATCCGGGAAAATGGAGGGCGGAATATGATCCTATCCGTCCGTGGGCACGTAATTGTTCTTCCATCAATTTTCCTATCATGCGTTATGCGGATGTCTTATTGATGATTGCCGAGTGTGCCAATGAATTTGAAGGAGGACCTACACAAGAGGCTATTGATGCAGTGAATGAAGTGCGTAGTCGTGCCGGAGTGGATAAAGTCAGTTTAAGTGATTTCTCAGGACAAGAAGAGTTCAGGGAGTTCATTCGCGAGGAGCGTACTAGAGAGCTTTGTTTTGAAGTACCACGCCACATGGAGTTACGCCGATGGGGAAAACAGTATTATCTTGACCGTATCCGGATGTTGAAAGATCAGTCTATAGATGAGCATGGGAGTACAATCGGTTATAGTCTGTCCAGTGTGAAGGCGGTGCCGGGTATCAATATTGCGGACAAACATTTGTATCTGCCTATACCGCAGGCTGAATTGAATACAAATCCCACTTGTGGGCAGAATGAAAACTGGTAATATAAACTTTGTAACAGAATGAAACTATGAATAAGAGATTTTTATATTCGTTGTTATTAATGGCAGGGGGACTGTTCGTCTCCTGTGATCCCGATAAGGTGGATGATATTGATTTTGATGTGAATCTTCGTAATAATGCACAGGAAGTATATGTTGGAGATGAAGTAGTCTTTGATTTTAGTGGAAATCCGGATTATATTGTTTTCTATTCGGGTGAAGATGGGAAAAAATATGCCAATAAAGATCGTTTGAAGGTGGAAGTGGAATCTATGAAACTGTCTTATACCATCAAACAGCAATATACCGAGCCTCCATATCAAAACAGGGCTAGTATACATATTTATATTTCTGAGAATTTTAATGGAGCTTATACAGCCGATGGAATTAATAAAGCTACTTGGGTAGAATTGTCTGGTACGGAAGAAGGACAGTTGAAAGTGCCTACATGTACCGGCAGCAATGTACGTGCTGAAACCGTTTCGGATGAGGCTGATTTTTCTACTTATAAAGATAAAAAGTTTTTTCTGGCATTCCGTTATGAAACTCCGGAAGCTCCTGAACTGAATAAAGACCAGCCCCGTATAGATGTTCAGCCTCTGACTTTGGTAAAGGAAGTGGAAGGTAGCATTATTACAATGACGAATCCTTCTAAAGAGTTTGGTTTCAATTATGTTTATTTGAAGGGGAAGACACAGAAGAATTATGGTGCGGATGACTCAAAGCTATTGTTCCAACCCAAAGAAACGCAAAATGAAGAGATTGACGTGTGGGCTATTAGTCAGCAGATGGATGCGGCATCAGTTGCTCCCGACCAAGGCGAACCGATTAAAGCTTTGGATATGAAATCGCCTTCTTATAGTTATACATATAAGTCTCCGGGTGAGTATACGGTTACGTTTGTGGCTTCGAACACGAATATGTGGAATTCTGAGAGTGCTGTAAAAGAGATGAAAATAACAGTAAAGGAAAGAGTGGAATGATGAAAAAGAGATGTTTATATGTCATCGTGTCTTTTTGGATTGCATTGTCTGCTTCCGCGCAGAATGCCGAAAGAATTTGGGCATTCGACAATTATCATCGTTATTATGAGGAAGGACAGCAGATTAAAGACAGCAAGAAAGAAAAGGCCATAAAGGAATATCGTGAATATTATTCCGGACATGGATACCGGGCTTATTCATTGCCCAAGAACCTGTTGGTTTCTGAAATTTTGAATAAATGGGAGGATAACGGGATATTTACAGATTTGGCGGAAACGGAAAAGGGGATCATGGAGAGTAAAAACCAGGAAAAGATAGGCCTTTTTCTTACGGAAGCATTCAATCGTATATGGAAAATTGCAGAAGAATTCCGTGCAGACCGTATGGGAGTTTCTTTGGATAAAGAAGTTTTCAAAAAATGTCAGAAGGCCATATTGTATTATGGGAATTTGGAAGTGAGCCGAAGTAACCGCGTACATCGTTTCCATGCGTCTTGTTTTGCCATTCCTACTGCCGCTGTAAATACTTATTTCTGTTTCTTTAAGCAAATGGAGGCTGTGGAAAAAGGAAAAAGTAAGGACGCAGAGTTGATAGCGGCCTGTGATATGTTGAAAGTATTAGGACTACAAGCATGGACACAGCCGTTACGAGATGATGAGACGGATAAGAATGTGGTTAGTATCAATCGTTTCCGTAATCATGTGTGGTGGGTAGGTGGAAATGCGCTGGCTTATCGTTCTTTGCTTCCTGTTGCAGTAATGTATAAATCTATTCCGATGATTGATGTTTTGGGTGAGGTGGCACAGAGAGGAATCGACTACACATCTCAGAATACATATAAGGATGCATTTTGGACTGAAGGTTGTACGGCGGATGGTGCCGGATGGGGACATGGTATGCAGTGTCTCGTTTGGGGGTATCCGATTGATGGAAATATTTATGCGCTTGACGTGCTCACAGCGTTGAAAAACACTCCGTGGGAGCGTAAGTTGAGTAAACAGAATGTGGAGACCTTATTTAATTTCTTTCGTGGAAGCAGTTGGTTCTACTATAAAGGCTATACATTACCTTATTTGGATCGTGCTACAGCACAATATAATCCGGTGGGTAAAGATATACGTACTTTATTGATGGTCCGTAAGTTATTGAAGGATTGGCTTGATTCCTTTGACAGTAAGCAACGTGAGGAACTGAGAAATTTTCAAAAGGATGCGGAAAAACATCAACTGAAAATGAATGGATATGCAGATGGATTGTATAATGGTACCCGTTGGTTTTTTAATAATGACAAGTTGATAAAGAAGAACGAACGTTATCATATTCTGGTGAATATGGCTTCTGTCCGTTGTGACGGTTTGGAGAGTGCAATCAACTTCGCTGATGAATATAATTTTTATCCGACGGATGGTATGACTCTATTTCAGAGGAAAGGAAATGAATATACAACGGTTATAGGGGCATGGGATGTGACGGCAACTCCCGGAGTCACAGCTCGTGAAGGCATGGAAAAACTTGTGCCGACAACTAACTGGCGTGGATATTGTAGCAAGCATAACTTTGCCGGGGCGGCTACTAGTGGTGGTGTGAATGCTGTGGCGGGGTATCTTTTTGAAAAGATGAATGCTGCAGAAAAAGAAGGGGTCAATGATAAGGGAAGTTCTGCGAAGAATGAGGTTCTTTATGGTGTGAAAGCTTATAAATCATATTTCATGTTTGGTGATTATATGTTGGCACTGGGAGCCGGTATCACTAATCAACATCCTCAATTGGAAGGAAATATTCGTACTACAATTGATCAGACTTTGCATGAGAGCCAGGTAGTGGCTATGCAAAACGGAAAGCAGATTCCGGTAGGTAAGGGGAAATGGTCGTTTTTTGTCGGAGGCAAGCCGGTATGGGTAATGCAGCAAGGTAAGTTTGCTTATACGGTGTTGCCGGAGTATACCAAGAATGCCTCTTTTATGTATGAGATAAAAAAGACGGAATGGGCGAAACGTAACCGTTCGAACAGTAATAAAAAGGATTTGCCGGCACAAGTGAATATTCTTCATTTATGGATAGATCATTCCCAAACTCCGGTTGATGATACTTATGGTTATGTAGTCTATGCAGGTGATGGAGTGCCTGCTACGGAATTACCATTTGAGGTTCTTCGCAATGATACATTGGTTCAGGCTGCCGGAACTAAAGACGGTAATACGCTAGGAACTGTTTTTTATCAGGCAGGGGCAACTTTGAAAGTAAATGATGTGGAACTTATGGTGTCTGCCCCATGTACGGTATTGATTGAGAAGGATGGGGTAGGAGGACGGATTTCCGTAACTGACGCTACAATGAATCCGGATTTGAAAGAAATAATAGTGACTTACAATGGTAAACGTATTCCGATACAAATGCCTCAAGGGGCTTTCTGTGGGAAGACAGTGACTGTGAATTTATAAATTAACGAAAATAAATGAGATACAATATGAAAAACTATTTGTTTAATGCCGTAATGCTATCAACAATGGCATTTGTACTCGGTGCCTGTAGCGATGATAATTCAGGAGACGAACAAGTATCACAAACACCGATAGTATTAATGGGAAAAGCATATACTTTCAATCCGGAAGATGCCGGAGAACAGTGGAAATCGGGAAAAACGGTCGGCATTTATATGTTGAAAGAGAATACGGTAGAGTGTATTGAACCCTATTGTAATGTGAAATATCAGACAACAGTAATGCCGGAAGGATATTTCACTCCGGCTGTTATGGAGGATGTGATATATTATCCGGAAGATGGCAGTAAAGTGGATATTATTGCTTATTATCCACGTAAAGACAATTTGACGGATAATCTTTATCCGATGAATGTTGCTAACCAGAAGACCAGTTCCAATTTCAGTTTTCTTTATGCAGGTAATGGTAAAGGATTAAGTAAGGATAACAAAAAGACAACGTTACAGCTTCGCCCCGTTTTATCTCAGATTGTGTTTCAATTAAAAGCTGGAGATGGGGTAAAAGATGAGTATTTAACTGAATCTGTCATTAAGGTAGCAGGAATGAAAACGAAAGCGGAATTCAATCTGTTGTCCGGGACATTTGAACCGGCAACAGAAGTGAAGACGATAGAGTTTGTGACTTTGACGGATGAGAATGGAGCGTCTGCACAAGTGCTTCCTGCTGCTTCTACCGAAGGATATGAAGCGGAAATTAAATTGCCTAATATGAACCGTACGTTTAACTGGAATCTATCAGAAGGTACAGACTTATTAGAACAGGGAATGCGGTATATTTGTACGGTGAGGGTTGATTTGGATAAAATAGAAGTGAAGACGGAAAGTGAACCGATAGAAGATTGGGAATCGGGAAGTACGAATGAAGGAAGTGCGGCTGAAAATTGGATACAAAATTCTATTGAGGAATTGCCGGTAGGAGACGTTGGAAAAAGTGCTGACCCGATGAAAGAAGCTGGTGGTTTCAGACTAAAGGAGGAGGGACTGCTGTCGTTGAATATGATGAAATAAAGGGTAGGAACGTAATTCATGGAAATAGTTTTGGCGCAGGTGCAGGAAGCTGGTTTGGGCAGGTGGTAACTTATCGTATGAAGAATGCTAACCCCCAAGTATATTCATTGCAATTTAATGCAAAAGGTACGAAAGGGAAAAATATGAGGTGTTTTATAAAGACGAATGATAATAAAACAGGAAATCGTAGTAGTAATGTTTTTATGGCAAATGATAAGATATCCAATTTAGAGAAACCCTACGCAGGATATGTTCAATTCACTCTTTCTGATACTTATAAATCGTATTCATTGGATTTCAATTTTTCAAAACTCGTGACAGCTCCTTATGAATATATAGAAACAGATATTTATAATGTAACGCCGGAAGCATTGGCAGACTTCTTTATAGGATTTTACCCGACAGGTGGGGGCGTTGAATTCTATTTGGATGATGTTGTGCTTAAAAAGAAAAACTAACCATAATTAAAACAATGCCAATATGAAAAAACAATATATATTAATGGGAGCGACCATGGTGTTCGCTGCTTTATTCGCTTCTTGTAGTCAGGAGAATATCATGGATGAAGCGTTCTCTCAGTCGGAAAAAGAAATTATATTTGATTTGGGTATTTCTCAAACCCGTACGGTAACAATAGATAAGAAAACATCTTTTGAGGATGGTGATCATGTTGGAATCTATGGATTGAAGCGTGGGGCTACAGAAGTCTTACATGATAATCTTGATTATCATTATACTGCAGATAATGGAAAATGGGTTGCTGAATATTCTATCACTTTTCCGATTGATGGCAGTGAGTTGAATTTTTATGCTTATTACCCATATAATGCTGATTTGGAAGGAACAAGTTTTGATTTTTCCGTATCTCAAGACCAATCGAAAGATGGCTATAACCAAAGCGATCTTTTATTGGCAAAGAACGAGATTGCCAGTGTAGACGACGAGTCGATAACTTTATCATTTGTGCATAAATTAGCATTGGTAGAAGCTGAAGTGATTTTGCCGGAAGGAGAAGTTATTAAAAATGTAGATATTTGTGCAAAAAGAACAGCTACAGTGAATTTGACCGAACAAACGGCTATAGTAAAGGCTTCTGAGGCAGCGGAATATATTACCATGCAACCTGTTGAAGGAAATGTGTTCCGTGCAGTAGTGCCGGCGCAAAGTATGAGTAAAGGGAAGGTCTTTAGGATTACGGCAGAGGATGGAGCAATTTATTGGTATAAGACAACTGAAAGTATGGAATTGGTAGAGAATAAAATATCAGCTTTCTCTATTGATTGTACGGGCTCATCATTGTAAAATCAAAGATTCTAGTCTATGTTGTCTATGAAATCGATAATGAACAGTATAGCTGCCTTTTTGTGTGCAGGTAGCTTACTGTTCTCTTTTCCATCTACCCTTGTGGCACAGAAATGTTATCCTATTCCCACTTTGGAGTCGTTGATTCCCCAAAAGGAAGAGTTGGATCAAAGAATGAAATGGTTTGATGAAGTGCGTTTTGGGATGTTTATTCATTGGGGTGTTTATTCTTCTCTGAGTGGTACTTGGAATGGCATACGCTATCAAGGATATGGCGAACATATTCAGCGTATGGCAAAAATACCGATTGCGGAATATCGGGAAAAAGTGGCGGGTACTTTTAATCCACAGCAATTTAGTGCGAAAGAATGGGTAAAGTTGGCAAAGGATGCCGGAATGGGGTATTTGGTGATCACAGCCAAACATCATGATGGTTTTGCCATGTATGATTCGGAGGTAAGTGATTATAATATAGTCAAGGCGACTCCGTTTGGCAGAGATCCAATACGTGAATTGGAAAGAGAGTGCCGGAAAGCAGGATTAAAGTTTGGTTTGTATTATTCTCAGGCCTTTGATTGGGGAGAAAAAGATGCACCGGGTAATGATTGGGATTATAGGAATCCCGGTGGGGATCTGTTATTGAATGGCAGAGACTGGTGGAAAAAAGATTCTCTATTTCTGAAAGAGCATGCCCGAAAATATGTGTGTGGTAAAGCAATACCTCAGTTGGAGGAACTTATTAGGAAATACCGCCCGGATTTGATCTGGTTTGATACTCCGCATAAATTACCGGAAGAGGAAAACTTGCGTATTGTTGCGGCTGTACGTCGGTTAGCTCCTAATGTGGTGATTAATGGAAGGGCTGTTGAGGCTTGTGCGGATTATGCGAGTACTTCCGACAGACCGGCTGAGTTTCATGTAATGCCTCGTTATTGGGAAGGAATCCCTACCACGAATAACTCATTTGCCTATAATGCTAACGATACAGTCTATAAATCCGATACTCACTTCGTACGTTTATTGGTAAAAGCAGCAGCTCGTGGCGGAAATATTCTAATGAATGTGGGACCTAAAGGGAATGGTGGTATCGATGTGCCGGACAGACGAATTTTGCAAGGAATTGCCCGGTGGTGGAAAATTAATGGTGAAGAGTCAATTCGGGGAACACAACGGACACCGTTGACGGTACAATCTTGGGGAGAGTCGACTTGTAAAGGTGACACGCTTTATTTGCATATATTTCAATGGCCGCATGAGGGCCGGTTGTTAGTCGGCGGATTGAAAAATCCGGTGAAAAAGGCTTGGTTGCTGTCGGATCCTTCAAAAGAACTTTCGTGGGAGAGTAAAGGAAAAGATGTGTGTTTGGCAGTTCCTCGTGAATGTCCGGATAGTATAGATACGGTCATTGCAGTAGTCTGTGACGGAGAGCCGATGGTGGATGATCGTCGTTTATTGAACGGAGATATGACTGAAACATTACGCACGTTCGATGCACAGTTGGAAGGAGGGCTACGGTATGGCAGTGAGGCGGAGCGTTTCTCTTATGTGCAGAACTGGAGAGAACTCAAAGACGCCGTGCTTTGGAAAGCTCGTTTAGCGAAAGAAACCGTTTATGATGTGTATGTGCGTTATGCTGCTCCTGAACGTAAAAAGAGTGAACTGATAGAGGGTGATGCCGGTAAGGAATTAAAAAAAGAAACTTTAGGAGGAGCCGGAGAATATGAAATACATTTTGCAAATCAGAAAATGACTCATGTTGTTTAGCAGGGAGACTTTATTCGTGAACATATCGGACAAATTACATTACCTGCCGGAGATTTGGATATTCGTGTAAAGGCTGGTGATATCAAAGGAGATGAACTTTTCCGTTTGCGT
>ERZ840057.1876-NODE-1876-length-15904-cov-4.559278_pt1 | contig 15904 bp, 10 predicted proteins | sample MGYA00519907_ERZ840057 | MGnify/ENA primary metagenome ERZ840057 (study PRJEB31850, sample SAMEA3708862) | human gut metagenome | biome: human gut; feature: human-associated habitat; material: faeces | place: China | collected 2014 ...
CGCCCAAAGCAAAAGTCAACACCTTTTTTCGAATTTTCTTATTTTTAGAAAAATACATACAATTCTGTATATTCATTATTTTGTCTAATTACTTGTTAAATGCAAAAAATCAGCAGAAAACACTTTCTATGAAAGTCCGTTTTCTGCTGACTTTTCTTCTTAATATTAGTCAAGCGGATATTCGCAATCCGTTTCGCTACTTGCTCATAACCGAATAACTGCTTCGCAGCTTATCAGGAGTGACTTGTGCCACTCCTGATACAAACAAGCCCCAACCCACTGCTTATTGCTTCACGCAATGGAAGCAGGGGACTTGCTTGATTCGATTAAATCACTTTCGTCGTCCACTCCGAGCAGTCCCATACGCTGGTTGCCAGGCCATCATAAAATTCCGGCTCATGGCAGACCATAAGAACAGTTCCTTTGTACTCTTTCAGTGCGTTTTTTAACTCCTCTTTTGCGTCTATATCGAGATGGTTGGTCGGCTCATCGAGGACAAGAAGATTGGTTTCGCGATTGATCAGTTTACAGAGGCGAACTTTTGCCTGTTCTCCTCCTGAGAGCACACGCACCAGGCTTTCAATGTGCTGTGTGGTAAGACCGCATTTGGCGAGCGCTGCGCGGACTTCATACTGGGTATAGGATGGAAATTCTTCCCAGATTTCCTGGATACAGCTGTTGGTGTTGCCTTTTGGCATTTCCTGCTCGAAATATCCGATTTCCAGATAATCGCCAAGCTCCACGTCTCCGCCAAGGGACGGGATCAAACCGAGGATACTCTTTAAGAGCGTTGTTTTTCCAATTCCGTTGGCACCGGTGAGCACGATCTTTTCGCCACGCTCGATCGCAAAGGTCAGCGGTCTGGAGAGCGGTTCTTCATAGCCGATCACAAGTTCTTTTGCAGTCACAACAAAGCGGCCCGAAGTGCGCGCAGTGCGGAAATGAAATTCCGGCTTTGGTTTTTCTTTCGCAAGCTCGATCACATCCATCTTATCCAGCTTCTTCTGCCGGGACATGGCCATGTTTCTGGTTGCCACACGGGCTTTATTTCGTGCCACGAAATCCTTCAGTTCACTGATCTCCTGCTGCTGGCGGTTATAGGCAGCTTCCTTCTGCGCTTTTTTGACTGCATAAACCTCCTGGAAGTGATCATAATCACCAACATAACGATTCAGTTCTTTGTTTTCCATATGATAGATCAGATTGACAACACTGTTCAGGAATGGGATATCGTGAGAGATCAGAATGAAAGCATTTTCATACTCTTCAAGGTATCGTTTCAGCCAGGTGATATGTTCCACATCCAGGTAGTTGGTCGGCTCATCCAAAAGAAGGATGTCCGGTTTTTCCAAAAGTAATTTTGCCAGAAGTACCTTCGTTCTCTGTCCGCCGGAAAGCTCGGTGACATCGCGTTCGAGACCGATCTCTTCAAGACCAAGTGCGCGGCCAATCTCTTCGATTCTGGAATCCAGAATATAGAAGTCATGTGCATCCATCATTTCCTGGATCACGCCAAGTTCCTCCATCATCTGATTCAGCTCGTCCTCGGAGGCATCGCCCATGGAATCGCAGATCGTGTTCATCCGCTCTTCCATCTCGTACAACCAGGAAAAAGCACTTTTTAACACATCACGGATCGTCATACCTTTTTCCAGAACGGTATGCTGGTCCAGATAGCCGACACGGACGTTTTTTGCCCACTCAACCTTTCCCTCATCCGGCATCAGCTTTCCGGTGATGATGTTCATAAAGGTTGATTTTCCCTCGCCATTTGCGCCTACCAGACCGATGTGTTCCCCCTTTAACAGGCGGAACGATACATCTTCAAAAATCGCACGGTCACCGAAGCCGTGGGACAGATGTTCTACATTTAAAATACTCATGCAGTAAGTCTCCTTTTTCTGTTCTATTGAAATCTCCTGATGATTTACTTTTTCCTATCACAATCTGAATCATTATATAGGAAAATTCACCCTTTTGGCAAGCTTTTTCTATCTTATTTACAGGCTTTTATGCCGTGCATAGAAGACGCAGCTTTCTGCCGCAAAAAAGAAGAATCCCGTTGAGGAGTTCCGTCACCGTCTCCTCTGTCAGAATTCTTCTCTGTCCTTATGTTCTTACTCCGAAATCAAAGATGCTGGGAAGTTTTAAGAACACTTCTTCTTTTGTCCATACATCCACTCCGCATACATTTCTTTTACGGATGGATACACATACTCCACAAGATACTGCGAGTTCTGCATCTCTTCACGCGTAGATTCACCGGAAAGCACAAGGGCTGCAGAAACGCCCGCCATGTTGGCGCACGCAATGTCCGTATAGAGACGGTCTCCTACAAGAACAGCCTCATCTCGGGTTCTGCCTGTCATATCAAGTGCCATCTCAATCATCCGTATGCCTGGTTTTCCGATATAAGTCGGCATGCGGTGGATCGCATGACCGATCATCTCGCAGATGGAACCGCAATCCGGCACGTAGCCGAATTCAATCGGACAAACATAGTCCGGGTTCGTTGCAGCGTAATCGAGCTCCGGGCGCTCTGTCAACAGCCGACAGATATCCGTCAGTTTTTGATACGTCAGTTCATTGTCATAGCTTGCAAGCACACACGCAATTCCTTCTTTTTCCGGATCACGGGTGGTACACACACCGAAGCTCTCCAATTCCCGGATCAGAGAGTCCGTTCCCAGTACATAGACGGGACGGGATCCATATTTCTGTTTCAGGTAATGAGCTGTCGCAACGGATGCTGTCAGAAAGTTCCCGCTTGTTGTCGGAATGCCCAGCTTTGCAAATTTTTTCCGGTAATCTGCTACGCTCATCGTCGTATTATTTGTGATAAACACATAATCTCCACCGTACTCGGACAGTCCGTTTAAAAACCGGTCTGCTCCCGGAATCAGACGGTTCCCCACGCAGATGGTTCCGTCGATATCCAAAAGGAACAGCTTTTTTTCTCCAATCGGTATCACTTCGCGTTGCGGCAGGAAACGGCCACATCCGGATAATTGGTGATGACTGCGTCAACACCGGCATCCATCAGGCGTTCGATCTCCGCCTTATCATTGACCGTCCACACATGCACTGCAAGATCACTTTCCACATACTGCGGAAGAAAGTCTGCCATCTGCACATGAAAGGTTGCCGGATGAAGAGCTCCTGTTCCGATTTTTTTCGCATAATTCACGACATCGTAAATAACATCTGCGTAGAGGATGCCGGTGCTGGCTTTCGGATCCAGTTCCAGAATTTTTGCAATGCTGTAATGGTTAAAGGAAGAATAAATCACGCGATCCTCCATCTCCATCTCTTTTGTCAGCTCGAGTACCTTTTTTTCCAGGTCTTTATACCAGAAAATACCGGTTTTCAGCTCGACATTGATCGTCATTCCCGTTGGCTTTAATGCTTCATATACTTCGCGAAGCGTCGGAATTTTTACATCCTGATACTCCGGATGTGTCTTATTAAAGTTCAGGGTCTTTAATTCCGCAAGTGTATAATCTTTGACAAATCCACTTCCGTCACTGACCCGGTCGATTTCTTCATCGTGGACAACAACCATCTCGCCATCTTTCGTCAGCTGTACATCCAGCTCCACACCGTCAGCTCCCTGCTCTGCCGCAAGAAGAAACGCTTCCAGTGTATTTTCCGGTGCATATGCGCTGGCTCCTCTGTGTGCCCATACTTTTGTTTTCATCTCGTATCTGTCCTCCATTTTCCGTTCCCATTTCCAAGCCTGCACTCTTTTCTATCTTTTGTCCCGGCTGCAGCTTTTTTCTTTTATCGTAAACCCGGAAAATAAGTCAAGCGGATATTCGCAATCCGCTTTGCTACTTGCTCATAACCGAATAACTGCTCCGCAGTTTATCAGAAGGAGCTTGCACTCCTCCTGATACAAGCAAGTCCCCACCCACTGCTTATTGCTTCACGCAATGGAAGCAGGGGACTTACTTGATTCGGTTAAAAAAAGCGGTACTGACTCTTTTGCATTATTTGGAGGCTTACTATAAATCCGGAAACGCGCCGGATTTTTGTCTCCGACGCATTTCCAGTCATATCTGAAAAATCATTGCCGTAACTCGGATCTTCCCCTTCCTAAAAACCGTTCAAACACGCTTTGGGAACTCGTTTTTCTTCACTATAGGACGAAATCTTACTTTTGTAAAGCCTGTCTCTTATTCATTTACCAGATTATAGTCCTCGATGGAGCTGTTGATCTGGGAAGCCATCGATTCTACTGCCTTCTCCGGAGTCTCGTTTTCGTTGATCATATTCTCGATTTCTGTTTCCACAATCTGTCTTGCCTCCGGGAATACAGAGAGAAGTGCACCGGCGTACTGCGGCTTGGAATCGTGCAGCTGGTCGATTGCTGTCTGGAACTGCGGATACTGTGCTACATTATCTTTAAAGGTCTGCTCCTCATCAGCAGCTGTTGTTACCGGGAAGTAACCCGTCTCGGCATTCCAGTATGCCTGAGACTCCGGAGAAATCAGGAATTTGATAAATTTCCAGGTAGCGGCTGCTTTCACATCATCGTTGTTATTCAATGCCCAGAGAGATGCTCCTCCGATGGAAACACCGCCCTCATCGCCGTCCTTGATTGTCGGGAAATATGCGGTTCCAACTTCGAAACTTCCGTTGACATCCTGTAAAATCTGTTTCAGGGATGCGGTAGATCCAAGAGTGATCGCTGCTTTTCCGGAAGTAAAGTCTGTTGTTGCGGTATCACTTCCGGAACGGCCTACGTTTGGTGCAACGTCGGCATTGTTCAGGGCTTTCCACTCATTTAAGATATTGAGTGCTCCGCCGTTGGAATCAAATTCAACCGCAGTAGCAGCTGCATCACGGCCGTTTCCATTATCCGCATAGGAAAGTCCCTGTTTGCAGAGCCACTGTTCGAAATACCATCCATAGATGGAGAGTGCCAGCGGTTCACCGGCTCCACCCTTTGTTTTCAGATCATCACCGATAGCGAGAATTCCTTCCAGGCTTGTCGGAACCTCGGTGATCCCTGCTTTTTCAAACATATCTTTGTTGTAATACAGAATCGGTGTGGACGAATTGAATGGCATGGAGTACAGCTCATTGTTTACTGTATAATAAGCAGCGATATTCGGCTCGATCTGGGAAATGTCATAGCCATCTGCATCAATCAGCTCCTGCATCGGGATGACCCAGCCGGAATCAATCATAAAACGGGTTCCGATATCATAAATCTGTACCAGGTCTGCTCCCATATTTCCGATCTGTGCACTTTTCAGTTTGTTAATCGTATCATCATATTCTCCCTGGTAAACCGCCTCAACGGTAATGCCATCGGTATTTTCTTCATTGAATTTATTGACAAGATAATCCATTGCCTCTCCATTGACACCGCCCATGGAATGCCAGAAGGTAATCGTGGTTCCCTTCGTATCCTGGTTTAAATCCGGTGCTTCTGCGCCATCTGCCGTACTTCCTGCCTCCGCGCTGGCTGTGGTTTCATCCGTTGTTGCACTCTGTGCCTCACTCGTTGTTTTTCCGCCTCCACATCCGGTAAGCGCCATAGCTGCCATAGAAGCCGCAAGAATCGATGCAATCACTTTTTTCTTCATTTTTTTCTCCTCGTTTTTCATACAGTTTTCTATTCTTTTTTCTGTCACAGGAATCAGCCCTTGACTGCTCCTGAAAACATTCCTTTGATTAAGGCCTTCTGGCCTACGATAAAGATGGAAATGGATGGAATGATAATCATTACCACGCCCGCCAGCATCAGGGTAATCGACTGTGCATCGACGCTGTTCAGCATACTGATACCAATCTGTACGGTACGCTTGCTGTCCGAACCTGTAACCAGCAGCGGCCACATGTACATATTCCATGCATTGATAAAGGTATAAACCGCCATTGCTCCCATTGCTGACTTTGTCAGCGGCATCAGGATTTTTACGATAAACCGCAGATTACCGCAGCCGTCCAGCTTCGCCGATTCATAAAGCGAAATCGGAAAGGTCATGTAGAACTGGCGGAACAGGAAAATTCCCATTGCAGAGGTAAGAGAAGGCAGGATCAGAACAATATAGGTATCGAGCAGTCCGAGACTTCCTACTGTCAGATAATTGGAAATAATGGTTGCCTCACCCGGCACCATCATGGTCGCCATTACCAGCATAAACAGAGCATTTTTTCCTTTGAAATTCAGGAAAGAGAAGGCAAATGCCGCAAGAGAACACGTTACAATCTGACCCAGCGTAATGCTGCCCGCAACCAAAAATGAGTTCAGTACAAAGCGTATCAGCGGAATTTTATGAAATGCTTCCACAAAATTTTCCAGTGTCGGATGTTTTGGCACGATGTTCATTGCCATTGTGTAAAGCTCGCCGGACGGCATAAACGCTACACTGATGGTATAAAGCAGCGGAAACAGCATAAACAGGCAGACGATCAGGTTCATGGTAACCAACGCTGTTTTCTGAAGCATTTTCTTTCTTTTTGCTTTTGCATTCATTGCCAGATGCAGTGCCTGCAGCTCCTCTGCAGAATAAGTTTTTGGTCCGGCAATCGTAGTTGCTATCATAGACATCAGTATTTTACTCCTCTCTTTTCCATGTGGAACATAACCATGGTAAGCGCCATGACAATCAGAAACAAAACAACGGACTGTGCGGCTGCGCTTCCAAACCGGTAATTAAAAAACGCATCACGGTATATCGAATATACAATCAGGTTCGTGGATTCTCCCGGTCCTCCCTGTGTCAGGATTTTCACCTGTCCGAATGACTGGAATGCCTGAATAATGTTAACAACCAGTGTGTAGAACATGATCGGAGAAAGTCCCGGCAGTGTCAGCTTAAAAAATTTCTGTACTGCATTCGCTCCATCTACAGAAGCACGCTCATAAATCGAATCATCAATGTTTCCAAGTCCCGCCGAAAAATACAGGAAATTGATGCCACTGTTCAGCCATGCCGTAAGGACAGCCACACAGATCAGCGCATATTTCGGATCACTGACCCAGTTAATGCTCACATGCAGCAATTTGTTTACGATACCGATCGTGGGATTTAAGATAATCTTGAAAATCATGGCACCTGAGCTCGATGCTACTGCCATTGGGAGTGCATAGGAAGTACTGAATACCCGGATTCCCGGAAAAGCCTTGCTGCAAAGAACTGCTCCCAGAAGGCCAAGCGCCATACTTCCGACTACAACAATCGCCACAAATTCCAGTGTAACCCAGAGACTGTTGTAAAAGGATGGATTCGATAATAAGCTTTTATAGTTGTCCAGTCCCACATACAATTTCGCTTCTCCAAGCTTGTTTGTCTTATACAGGCTCAGATAAATGGTTTTAAAAAACGGATAAAACAGAAAGATGCTAAAGATCACCATACTCGGGATCAGATACATATAAACTTCTGCTTTTTTACACTTTTCGATTACTTTTTTCACTTTCTGCTCCTTCTTATGCTGTTGCACGTTCTTCTTTTTCAACCGGCCGAGATAAAATATTTTCTTCTGTAAACGGATCAAAGATCTGTGCTTTTTCCATATCTGCATACAATGTAATGCTTTCCTTTGCAGTAACCGGCACCTCGGAAGGCACTCTTGCTGTAATCAGATTTTTTCCGGTATTCATATGCAGATACGCTTCTGCACCTATCATCTCCCGCAGGTCAACAAATGCCTTCAACTGATTCTCTTTATAACAGATCCGATGTGCGGAAGCGGTTATTTCGTCCTGGAAATCCTCCGGTCTCAGGCCTAAGAGCACCATTTTTCCGAGATAAGTGCGACGAAGCACCATTTCGTTCTCTCCTCTGGCACGAAGGGTAACTCCTCCGTCTCCTTCCAGATAAACCGCTCCGTTTCTTTCCGTCACCACCGTTTCCATAAAATTCATACTCGGAGCTCCGATAAAACCGGCCACAAATTTGTTTGCCGGATGGCGGTAAATCTGCTCCGGTGTATCCGCCTGCTGCACAACACCGTCTTTCATGACAATAATTTTTGTACCAAGCGTCATCGCCTCCGTCTGATCATGTGTAACATAAATCACCGTCGTTTTCAGTTCCTTATGTAATTTTGCCAGCTCCACCCGCATCTGTGCCCGCAGCTTCGCATCCAGATTCGAAAGCGGCTCATCCATTAAAAATGCTTTCGGCCGTCTCATAATTGCGCTTCCAATCGCAACTCTTTGTTTCTGACCGCCGGAAAGTGCTGCCGGTCTCCGGTCAAGTAAATGCTCAATTCCAAGCATTTTAGCTGCCTCATGTACCTTTTTATCAACTTCATCCTTGGGCTGTTTCCGGATTTTCAGAGAAAACGCCATGTTTTCATATACCGTCATATTCGGATAAAGCGCGTAGTTCTGAAATACCATCGAAAGATCGCGATCCTTTGCTTCTACATAATTACAAAGCTGTCCATCAATCCAGAGCTCCCCGCTCGTAATCTCCTCAAGACCGGCAATCATCCGAAGCGTCGTCGATTTTCCGCAGCCAGAAGGTCCAACAAAAATCACAAACTCCCGATCCGGTATTTCAAGCGAAAAATCCTGAACCGCATAATGTTCCTTATCATAAGATTTACATACATTCTTCAACACAATATTTGACATTCGTTTTTCTTCCTCCTCGTCTTGTCGAGACTCATTATACCTTTCCTTCCGTAAAGCCCACTACCACCGCTTTGTAAAATACCCGTTAATAAAATAACCGGTTACTTTACAAAAAATGTCCACATTTTCCCTTATCTCCGTCTCCATCCCCTTCTTTTCCAGCCATTTTTCCGGATCACTCTTTGTAAAATCCCCGAAAATCACCCGCAAAACCAATTTTCAAAACGAATTCTGAATAGCCATTCCTTTTCCTATACCAGACAGATTATTTTGATACACAAAAAAAGCGCCGTAACTATCAAAGTCACCGCACTTTTTCATCACAATATCTATATTCTTCTCTCATCTCAACGCAGTGGGCGCTCCCGCGCCCACATTCGTGTCCGTCCTTCGCACAGCCCCGTAATGCACACAAGGGTGGTGCGCATTTGCAGGGAGCGTGTAATTCTTAGGTTCTGGTATTTTGCGTTATGCGCCAAAAATCAACTGTCTGAGCGACAGCGAGTTTTGATTTTTGGCGCATGGTTTTAGCAAAATGACAGAGCCTTAGAATTACTAGCTCCCGAAACCGCGCATCACCCTTGTGTGCGTTACGGGGCGTCCGTCCCCACCTCAGAGCCTATTCCACCGGTTCCGCCGGCACAAACACCCTGCTGTTTTCCTGTTCTTTCGGTTTTTCCGCTCTTTCCGTTGCCTCCCTGCAGAAATACTCCTGTGAATTCACCAGCGTCTTTCCACGCTTATCCGGCTTTGTATACGTTCCGTCTGCCTGTAAAATACTGGCTTTCACATTATCCTTCATCTGGATATCAAGAATATGCATTACTTCTTTCTTGATCTGCTCATCCTCAACCGGGAACACGATCTCCACCCGTTTTTCCAGATTTCGCGGCATCCAGTCCGCGCTTCCCATAAACACCTCTTCATTTCCACCACTGTAGAAGTAGAAAATCCGCGCATGTTCCAGGAAATTGCCGACAATCGAGCGAACGGTAATATTCTCGCTGACACCCGGGATGCCAACCTTCAGGCAACAGATTCCCCGGATAATCAGGTCAATCTTTACTCCGGCCGCCGAAGCACTGTAAAGCGCCGCAATAATATCGCGGTCGCATAACGAGTTCATCTTCGCAATAATATGCGCTTTCTGTCCCTTCTTTGCGTGTTCCTCCTCCATAGCAATCAGATGCAGGAACCGGTCTTTCATCCAGAGCGGTGCAACAATCAGTTTGTTCCAGCGATCTGGCTCCGAATAGCCCGAAAGCATGTTAAATACTGCTGTTGCGTCCTCACCGATCTTTGCATTGCATGTCAGCAGACCACAGTCCGTATACAGCTTTGCCGTAGAATCGTTATAGTTTCCCGTGCCAAGATGTACATATCTGCGAATGCCTGTCTCCTCGCGCCGAACCACCAGTGTAATCTTACTGTGTGTTTTCAGTCCCAGAAGACCATAAATTACATGGCATCCCGCCTTTTCCAGCATCTTCGCCCAGACAATATTGTTTTCTTCGTCAAACCGTGCCTTTAATTCCACCAGTACGGAAACCTGTTTGCCGTTTTCCGCCGCCTGCGCCAGTGCCGCGATAATCGGAGAATTGCCGCTCACACGGTACAGCGTCTGTTTGATTGCCAGTACATCCGGATCCTTTGCTGCCTGCTGTACAAATTGCACGACCGGATCAAACGTCATATAAGGATGATGCAGTAAGATGTCTCCTTTTCGGATGTTTGTAAAAATGTCATCCTCATTCATCAGCGCCGGAACTGCTGCTGGAATGTATTTTGGAATTTTATACTCATCAAAGCCGTCGAGCCCATACATTTTCATTAAAAACGTCAGATCGAGCGGTCCCGGAATCCGGAACAGGTCGTCTTCATCGATGTCAAACTCTTTTTCCAGCATCTTCAGGAGCCGCTTATCCATCTTATCTTCCACTTCCAGACGGATCACTTCGCCCCACTGACGTTTTTTAAGCTGCTTCTGGATCTCTTTTAACAGGTCCGAAGCCTCATCCTCATCGATCGAAAGATCTGCATTTCGCATAACACGGTACGGATGCGCACAGACCACATCGTAGCTTAAGAACAGCTTTCCAATGTTCCGCTCGATGATCTCCTCCAGAAGAATCACATACCGCTGTCCCGTCTTTTCATCCTGCGGAAGCAGAATAAAACGCGGCAGCACCGAAGGAACCTGAACCGTCGCAAATTCCAGTTCTTTCTCTTTTTCCTTCTCCTTGCCTTTCTTCTCTTTCTTATCCTCCGCACGGCTCAGAAGCGAATCCTCTTTCTTCTGCACCAGTGCACCGATATTCAATGTTTTGTTCCGGATCAATGGGAACGGGCGGGCCGAATCCATGGCCATCGGGGTCAGAACCGGGTAAATGTTCTCCTCAAAATAGGAATCCACATACTCCGCCTGCTCCTTCGTCAGCTTCTCGTGCTCGCTGATAATCGTAAGGCCAACGTGCTCCAGAGACGGAACCGCCGAGCGATTGTACGTATTGTACTGTAGCTGCACCAGCTCGTGTGTCCGTTTGCTGATCCCGGCAAGCTGCTCCTTCGCATCCATGCCGGACAGATCCTTTTTCGTATAGTTTGCATGCACCTGGTCTTTTAGTGAAGCCACACGGACCATATAAAACTCATCCAGGTTGGAGGATGTAATGCTGATAAATTTCAGACGTTCAAACAGCGGAATACTCTTATCCCGCGCCTCGTTTAAAACACGCTCGTCGAAGCTGACCCAGCTCAACTCCCGGTTGCGGAAATATTCCGGTTTCTTATATGGTGCAATATCCATCTTTCTTCGCCTCCTTTTACATCTGCCGTTTCAGTTTGATGACCGGCTGTATGCTGAATACCTCATTGAAGAAATCTAATTTTTCCTGGCACAAACCTTGCTCAAGGGTAAAATCGCGGTTGACCGTGAGCGAAAGCTGCAGCTCGCGCTCCTTTAATGTGGCGCGGATCGCCTGAATCTTCTGCAAATGACTCCGGTCGAGCGCATTCGCCAGACGGACGATTGCGGTCAGTTCGGATACTGTCAGATACTGCTCGGCACTCAAGGACGATTCCATCACCAGCTCATCGTAGGAAGGGAGCGTAACCGTGTTGTATCTTGCAATCAATGCCACCATCTCACGCTCAATGTGCGACAATCCGATGATTTCATTTGACATGATAATATTATAGGAAGAATCCGCTACATTATTGAAACTGATGTATTTTCCAACGTCATGCAGCATCACTGCCATCTGGAGAAGCAGCCGTTCGCGCTCTTTCATACCGTGCATCTTTTTCGTCGCATCAAACATGGCAAGCGCTGTCATCTCCAGGTTCTGGACATGCGGACGGTTCACTGCGTACCGTTTTCCGATATTTTTTGCCGCCATCAGAATATCATTTTCGAAATTATGACCGCCTTTCAGCAGTTTCATCTGCTCCGCATACTCGTATGCAATACCACGTGTCATATGCACGCCCGGAATCCAGATATGCTCCGCACCCATCATATCAATCAGACATTTATAAATCACAGCAGACGGATACATCAGTGAAGCGTTTTCCAGCGGAATACCAAGTTTTACAGCAAGCTCCATCGGTGACTGACGGATAATTTTCTCATACCAGGTATTAAAGTTTTCACGGGAAATGATTTTTGTCGTTTTTTCTTCGATATTCTGATAAACACTGTCGGTGAAAACATCGCCGATCAGCATAATGTTTTCGATTTTACGGTCTTTCAGATACATCTTTTTAAAGCTCGATACTTCATTCCAAATCAGCTCTTCGACCATCTCTTCGTAATGTTCCGTCTCACTCTGAATTCCGGCAAGACGCTCGCGGATGCGAAGACTTCCCATGCGGATGTTCTGTGTTGTGACAAGTGCATCCTTGTCGAACAGGGAAATCTGAAAACTGCCACCGTCAAGATCGAGAATCGCAGTTCCCTTTTCAATGATCTTGTTAAAATTGTCCTCCATCGCCGCGAGCGCTTTATAGCTAAGAAAACGCTGCTCCGAGTTGGAGAGAACAGTGACAGAAAAACCGGTCAGCTGATGAATTTTTCCAAGGACATAGAGACTGTTCGACGCCTCACTGATCGCACTGGATGCCGTTGCACGGTAATCGTCCACGCGATAGCCTTCCATAATCCGCACAAAATCTGCGAGTACACGGCACAGCTCTTCTTCCATTTCAGGGCGAATTTTTCCCAACGTGTACGTATCTTTTCCAAGCTCCATCCGATGACAGATCTTATCCACGCTTCGGATTCCCTGTTTTTTGGAGATCTCGAAAATCTCCAGAATGACGTCGTAGCTGCCGATATCAATGGCAGCAAATGTGGAATACTGCATATATGCTTTTCCTCCTTCTTTTTCAAAGGATATCCCAAAAAGCCCGCTCCCAATACCAAGCGGACTTTTTGACCTTTTTCTTTTTACTGTTTTCCGAGCAGATAATCGATAAACTGCTGTGCGGTACGGCCGGACAGACCGCCGTGGGACAGTTCCCATTTGTTCGCTTCTGCCAAAAGCTCTTCCTCACGCAGCGTCACGCCGTATCGTTCGGCCAGTGTGGAAACAATCTTCTGGAATTCTTTCTTATCCGGTGCACCAAAATAGATGCTGACGCCGAAACGGTATACCAAGGATAGTTTCTCCTGTACGGTGTCGGAAGTATGCATATCCTGTCTTGTTCCTTCTTTATCACTGTAATCCTCTTTAATCAGATGGCGACGATTGGAGGTTGCATAAATAAGAATATTGTCCGGACGTTTTTCCAGGCCTCCCTCAATGACAGCTTTCAGGTATTTGTACTCAATCTCAAACTCTTCAAAGGAAAGGTCATCCATGTAAATAATGAATTTATAATTTCTGTTTTTGATCTGTGCAATCAGCTCATTTAGATCCTGAAACTGATGCTTGTAAACCTCGATCATTCGCAGTCCCTGATCGTAATATTCATTCAGGATACCCTTAATGCTGGAGGATTTTCCGGTTCCGGCATCGCCAAAAAGCAGACAGTTGTTTGCTTTCTTGCCCTCGACAAACGCTTTCGTGTTGTCGATCAGCTTCTGCTTTGGAATTTCGTAGCCGACAAGATCAGAAAGGCGCACATCCGGAATGTTGGTAATCGGGATAATCTCAACGTTCTCTCCTGTATGCGCAATACGAAATGCCTTGTGAAGTCCCAGTTTTCCCACTCCGAAATCTTTGTAAAACTGAACCATATCAGCCATAAATTCATCTGCGGATGCAGCCTTTGCCAGACGGATGGCCAGCTCACAGATACGATCCCGGACTTCTTTGTTGAATAGTTTATTCGGGCTGTCCGTGTTCTCATAGGAACTGATGACAGAGGCATCGCCGGACTCAAAAATCTCATCAAAAACACAGATATCGAAATCGAACAGCTCTTTGAAACGGACAAAATCATGTTTTGCCATCTGGTTGATGCTTCCCTCGACTTTTCCGACAATCTCGCAGGAGGTAGAAAATGCATTTTCTTTGTTGACCAGAAGATATGTCAGATAATCGTGCCAGAGATTTCCGGAGAAGCCGTAGCGGTTTGCCATCTCGACAAGGCGGTTCAGTGCCTCATAAAACTGCGGCTCATATGCGCTCATATTCTCACGGAACCGGCGGTCCTTCAGGGAAATCTGAGCATTGACCAGTTTTTTGTAGGTCTCCACCAGTATCGTCATATCGCGCAGTACCTCCCCCTCTGCGAAATCGCGGTAGAGGATACATTCTTCTATTCTAATCATCTTTTGTCTCTTCCTTCCTGTCATTTTTCATTTTATTTATGCGAAAAGGCCGCTTGGTACGGCCCTCTCTTCTGGATTAATAATTTCCGAAAATCCGGAATTTTGCGGATTCTGCCTGAAGTCCACGCAGTGCATTTTTGACCGCCGGATCACTTAAATTCCCTTCGAAATCCACAAAAAAACGGTATTCCCATTTCCGCTGCGAAATCGGCCGGGATTCGATCTTTGTCATGTTCAGATCGTTGTAAATAAAATGTGCCAATGCATTGTAAAGAGAACCGCTTTGATGCGGCAGTTCCATGCATACGCTGATTTTCTGTGCATCCTTTACAAAGCGTTTCTGACCGGAAATAATAACAAAGCGTGTCGTATTGCCCCGGGCGTCAAAAATGTCTTCTTTTAAGATCTGCAGTCCGAAGTGTTCTGCTGCATATGGGCTTCCGACGGCTGCCATCGTCAAATCACCACTCTCAGATACTTCTTTTGCAGCGGCGGCCGTATTCAGTCGTTCCTCTGTTTTCCAGTTTTCATTGGAATCGAGAAAGCGGCGGCACTGGGCCAGTGCCTGCGGGTGGGAAATCACGGTACGGATGTCCTCAACTTTCGCACCCGGCAGTGCCATCAGCACATGCTCGACCGGCAGCTCCTGCTCGCCGACGATGTAGTGCGGGTATTCCACGAGAAGATCGTAAATGTCGGATACGATGCCTGCGGTGGAGTTCTCGATCGGAAGCACAGCGTAATCAGCCTCGCCCTTTGTGATCGCCTCCATCGCCTCTTTCCAGGTGTCTACGTGGAAACTGGTGATCGTATCATCGAAAAATTCTTTCATGGCACCGAAGCTATAGGCGCCCTCCACACCCTGGAAGACAACTCTTCTGCCGTGCGTCGGGAGATGGTCAACCTGTGTGTAATCGGTCATCTCCTCGCCGCCGTTCTCGGTCAGCAGCTGATACTGGCGCTTCCGGCTGATCGACATGATCTGCTGGAACAGCTCCTGGATGCCTTTTGTATTGAATGCATTTGTTCCCTCGCCTGTCAGCTTTTCCAGCTTCTGGCGCTCACGTTCCGCATCAAAAACGGCTTTTCCTGTCTCTATCTTGTACTGCGCAACCTCCGCCGTCAGCGCCATCCGGTGCTGGAACAGGCGGACGATCTCGTCGTCGGTGACATCGATCTCATCGCGGATTTTTCCTAAGTCTAGCATATCTGGTCCTCCTGATACTCTGCATTTGTTGCAGATATCAATATTTTACTCCATCTCCGTTTAATTTACAAGAAAAGATCTTCCGAAATTCGGCTTTTGTACAATCTTTTTCCTTTTTGACTGCTATTTCACTTTATTTTTTCACATTTCATATTACTCTGCTTTTCGACCTTTTTCCTGCCATTTTTTATCTTGCATTTATCCTGTTTTTGTGTTAAGGTGGAACACAGAAAAAATAAGTTACTGTTCACTCAGCAGGGAAACACCTGCTGTTTCGCTGCGTAAGAAAGTGATTCAGGCGTGAGCAGCCCTCCTTTTGCGA
>ERZ840057.1880-NODE-1880-length-15884-cov-2.522964_pt1 | contig 15884 bp, 13 predicted proteins | sample MGYA00519907_ERZ840057 | MGnify/ENA primary metagenome ERZ840057 (study PRJEB31850, sample SAMEA3708862) | human gut metagenome | biome: human gut; feature: human-associated habitat; material: faeces | place: China | collected 2014 ...
ATTATTTTAAACCTCTTAAAGAAAAGCTTTGGGAGGAAGATGGAATTATTATAACACTTACAAATAATAAGAAAAAAGCATTATCTAAAGCGAATATTATTTTAAATATAGACTTTCCAGAAGAATTAGTGAATAAATATACAATATTTGAAGAAGCTATTTTAGTGAACTTGGAGGAAGAAGTTAAAATAAGAAAAAAGAGATTTAATGGAAAGATAATTAGTAATTATAAAATAAAGGCAGAACCAAATTCAAAATTAGCTGAATTTTTAAATAGAAATGAATACAAAAATTTTGAAACAAATGATTTAACAGAAGTTTATATTGCAAATAATCCAAAAGAAATTCAAAATATAATAATCCTATAAATAAGAGTATAAATTTCCTTAAAAAGTAAATAATATGATTAATTAAATTTTAAGGAGGATTATATGGGAGTACATTTTAAGGAAAATGAGGAAAAAATAACTTTAGGAATGATTATATCAGGTATAATGATTATTGCAATACTTGTTACATCATTAATAGTATATTTGTTAAATGTTAATAGCACGAAAAATAATGGAGAAATTGCAAGCCAAGAAGAGCTTAAAACAAGTGATGCTCAAAGTGATGATAATGAATTTGAGTCTGTAAGTATTGATATAGGAAAGTCTGTAAATGAAGCTAAAAATGAAATAGAGACTAATACCGAAAATACATTAAATAGCACGAATAACACAGTTAATACATCTAAAGCAAATACATCAAATACAAATTCTACTTCTGGCTTGACCTCGAATTCGGCTTCAGCTTCAGAAAAAAATACAACATCTACAGAAAAGACCAGCAAAAGCAATGAAAATAAGAATAATACAGAAAAAACACAAAACGACGAAAATAAAGAAATAAAATTTACAGCACCAGTAAATGGGGAAATACTTAGAGAATTTGCAAAAGATAGCCTTGTATATTCGAACACTCTAGAAGAATGGATAACTCACACAGGTGTAGATATAAAAGCAGATAAAACAACAGTTGTAAAAGCAGCTGCAAATGGAAAAGTAGAAAGCATAAAAAATGACCCAAGATATGGTTTAACTGTTATTGTAAGTCACAGCGGTGGATATAAAACAGTTTATGCAAATCTTTTAACTGCTGAGTATGTTGTTGAAGGAGAAGAAATAGAAGCAGGACAAACTATTGGTACAGTAGGTAATAGCTCTTCTTTTGAGATAGCGGATGATTATCATTTACACTTTGAACTTATTAAAGATGGTGAATATTTGAATCCTTGTACTTTAATGGAATTTTAGTTGATAGGAGCATTGGGAGCATTGGGACCGGGTCTTTTTGAGTATTTTTCCTCATTGGGACCAGGTCTTTTTGAGTATGAATGTTAAAATTTAAATGCGATATGTAGTAAAAATACAGACATTTCAAAATTGTTACGAGAATGTTACTTTATATGAAGTTTGAATTAGAGATGTTGAATTGACGCTACTAGTGTAGTAAAATACATAATGAAACTGTAGAAATTAGATAAGGAGAAGATGAATATGAAGATTTGGAATAAAAACAGGGGAATAACTTTAATTGCGCTAGTAGTAACAATTGTAGTTTTACTTATTTTGGCTGGTATTAGTGTAAGCATGTTAACAGGGCAAAATGGAATTTTAAATAAAGCAGCGGAGGCTAAGGAAAAGACGGAAATATCAAGTAAAGACGAACAAAGAAAACTAGCACAAGCAGAAGCTTTAATAAATACAGAAAAAACAACATATAAAGGAGTTACTTTTGAAGAGTATACAAAAATTGAAAGTGATTTAAACGAATACACAAAGGATTATAAAAAAAAATACAGATTATAGAGATGTTTATTATGAAGATAGCACAAATGGATGGTATAAAAACGAAGCAGAGTATAATATGGCGAAGAAAAAGATGTTAAAAAGTATATATCAAAATGAGGGATTTTGGGTAGGTAGATATGAAGCTGGAATTGAAACAAATAGAATTACTTCTGGAGCTGCAACAACTACGCCATTATCTAAAGCAAATTTATATCCATATACTTATGTAACAAGAACGCAAGCAAAAGTACTAGCTGAAAAAGTTGAATCAGGGAATTATACAAGCAGTTTAATGTTTGGAGTGCAATGGAGATTGATATTATCATTTATGCATAATAGGGGAGATATAGATAATAATTTGTTAATAAATAATAGCACACTAATCGGAAATTATAATGATAATCTTTGGAACATAGTAAATTCGGAAGCAAAATATTCGACTGATTTAGGGAAAAAGTTTAATTATTGCCCATATCAAAAAAAGGAAAATGCATATGTTTTATTAACAACAGGAGCAACTAAAAGTTTTTCAAATATGAATATATATGATATGGCGGGAAATGTATGGGAATGGACATTAGAGTATACTTCTAATAATGGTATTCCTTGTGCTATTATGGGTGGAAATTATGGAGACAATGGTTCAAGTGCTCCTATGAGCGGTTGTAATGGCGGAAACTTTGATTTTGGTGATGTTTATGTTGGATTTCGTATTTCTCTTTATTAAAAGCATTGATGGCTTGGAGAGCCGAGATAACGGAGATTTCGTGCTCGGTGGAGCGGCCTCCGAAAAAAACACCTACGGTAGTTTTCATAATTTTTTGTGATAAACTGTATATCTGGTTTGTGATAATGATCGAAATTTATTTGAACGTATCGGGCAGGTCGTTTTCATAAAGGACGGTGTCGCCCGGTTGTGCGATTTGTGCGAGCCGGGCTTGTGCGTCGGCAAAAGTGTCGGCAACGAAAACTTTATCCTCCGGATAATTCTCTTCTTGCAATCCTTTCAGAATAGCCTCTCGATTGTATCTGCCTACTACCATGACGTAATCGCATACTTCGGCTATCTGCTTGCCCAAAATGTAGTTATACTCAACTTGTTTTTCACCCAACTCGACCATACCCGGTGTGATGATGATGCGTTTTCCCTGTGTCATGCGCCGGAGTACGTCGAGAGCCATGCGCGCGCCATCGGGATTGGAGTTGAAGGCATCGTCGATAATGGAAATTCCACCCGGTGTCCGCTTCATGTTCAAGCGATGTTCCACCTGTTCGATTCGGCTCACTCCATATTGTATCGAGGGAACAGGCACTTGCAAATGGCGAGCCGTGATAACTGCCGCCATGAGGTTGGAGAGGTTGCACTCGCCGATGAGTTTCGTGCTCAGTTCTATGCGTTCTCCACCGCCTACCACAGTAAAGAGGGTGGCATCTGTATCGTAGCGAATATCCTCGATATGGTAGTCAGCTCCGGTATCGGCTATCGTATAGCGTTTCACGGGGACGTTTTCGACCGGCCGATTGGCTATATAGGGGAAGTCGTTGTTGATAACGGCCAATCCCGAACCGGGCAAAGCGTCGACCAGCTCGAATTTGGTACGTTGTACATTCCCGATCGTTTTGAACGATTCGAGATGCTGTTCACCCACGGCGGTGATAATACCTATTTGAGGTGCGACGAGATCGCATATTTCTTTGATATCACCGATCTGTTTAGCCCCCATTTCACAGATGAAAATGTTGTGGTAAGGCTTCATTTGTTCCCGTATGGTGCGGATTACTCCCATAGGCGTATTAAAACTGCCGGGAGTCATTAACACGTTGTATCGCTCGCAAAGTATGCGGTAAAGGTAGTGCTTGGTACTGGTTTTTCCATAGCTCCCGGTAATGCCTATGACAGTTAAGTCTTGCATTTGGGAGAAAATTTGTTTCGCTTCGTCGTAATATTTTCGGTTGATTCGCTTCTCGACAGGTTGCATGATGATGTTGGCAGTCATCATGAAATAGGGGCTAAGATAGCTATCGCCAATAAGGCTCTGCTACCGTTGGAAAGAGTCGTTAAGCCGGCTGCGAGTCCTGCGACGAGAAGCGAGAGCGACAATGCGGCGATGTATAAGCGGGTAGCTCGTTTGGTGAAAACCAAAGGTTTTTTATATTTGGTTTGTAAACCTTTTACGCTTTTTGTCAAGACCACTGTAATCGTGACGATTTGTACGAATGTCGGCAGGAAGTTGGTCGACAACAGCAGCAATAGAAACAAATCGGTCAAACGGGATATGGTGGCAAAAGACTCTCCTTTTAACCAACGGTTGTATCGGTCGTTTCGGTAGGAATTTTGTTGCAACATTTGCAACTGGAATTTCATCTCTATTCCTGTATAAAAGAGCAGTGCAAGGAATGTGACGAGAGTGAGTATTTCGTTCATGATTTTCTTTTTATGTCGTCTTGTAAAAAGTTTTGTAAGACGGTGTTAAATTCGTAGGGCTTGTCGAGGAAGCTGTAATGCCCGGCATCGTCGAATGCTACCAGCCCGGCATCGGGAATCAGTTTCTCCATGATGCGGGCATCTCGCAATGGGGTGGCGGTGTCGTTTTTTCCCCATAGAAGAAGAACGGGACACTGGATTTTCGGCAAAACCGCTTTAAGGTCTTCGTTGACAACTTTTACCATTATATTACGCATGATACCTGTCAACGCATTATAGTCTGCCGAACCCGATTTGCGGCGATAATTCTCGATTGTTTTTTCGGCTTGTTTTTTCCCGATTACAAGTGGTAAGACTTTTTTCCATAGTTTGAACGAGTAGACTTTCAGGTAGTATTTTAATGGGCGTTTGGGCTTAATCCCGGCAGCGTCGACCAAAATAACTTTATGGGTTTTGTTTCGTGAGGCGTATAAGATAGATACCCGTCCCCCGAAAGAGTGCCCGATAAGAATTGGGGCTTCTATATTTTCGTCTTTTACGAACGCTTCGAGCATTTGCGTATATTCTTCCACGCCCCATATCGAGGGCGGAGTGCTACTTCCGCCGAATCCGGGAAAGTCGAGATTGTATACCTTGAAATGAGGTGATAGCAGTCGTTCTATCGACTGTACGGTCGTGTGGTTGCACCCCCAGCCGTGCATGAGGATAACCGGATAACCGTCTCCTTCGATGTTATACTGTAAAGTAACTCCACACAATGATTTCGACTGTAACATTTTCCCTCTTTTGCATTCTAATGCAAAGATACAAATAAGCGAGAGCAGAGCAAAATAAAGATTGTTTTAATTTCGTCTTACCGAGCGGAAGTATTTTCGAATACTTGCCTCTGCGCTTGCCTTTCACTATATTTGTAGTAGGATTCGTTTTGGCATAGCCAAGTTGGAAATATGATTTCCTCTTGTCTCTGCACTCAACTTTCACTATATTTGCCCAAAACAAAACCTAATGTCCCTATGGAATCTCCCCAAGAAAAGATAGAGCGTTTACGTCGGGAACTCGATGAGCATAATTATAATTATTATGTGTTGAACGCTCCCACGATCGATGATCGTACATTCGATGAAATGATGCATGAATTGCAAGGGTTGGAAGAGGCTTTTCCACAGTATTTTGATCCCAATTCACCGACGCAGCGTGTCGGGAACGATATAAATCGATCTTTTTCCCAAGTGGAACATCGTTACCCGATGTTGTCGTTGAGCAATACCTATTCGATAGAAGAAGTATCGGCATTTTACGAACGGGTTCGTTCGGGATTGATGGGAGAGGATTTTGAATTGGTGGGTGAACTGAAATATGACGGAACTTCCATATCGTTGATTTATGAAGGAGGTAGATTGGTGCGGGCGGTTACTCGTGGAGACGGTACGCGAGGCGATGACGTTACCGAGAATGTGAAAACAATCCGCAGTATCCCTTTGCAGTTGCGAGGCAACGACTATCCCGATTCGTTCGAGATAAGGGGTGAGATATTGATGCCTTGGGCTGTTTTCGATGCTTTGAACAAAGAGCGAGAGGAACAGGAGGAGCCTTTGTTTGCCAATCCTCGCAATGCGGCGGCGGGAACGTTGAAATCACAAAACTCGGCTGTGGTAGCGGCGCGGGGGCTCGATGCTTATCTGTATTATCTGTTGGGCGAAAATTTACCGGCCGATACGCATTATGAAAATTTACAATATGCTCGGTCGTGGGGATTTAAAGTTTCGGATGCCGTTCGCAAACTTCACTCCGTAGAAGAGGTGAAAGAGTATATCAATTATTGGGACATGGAGCGGAAGAATCTTCCCGTCGCTACCGATGGAATGGTATTTAAAGTAAACTCATTGCGGCAACAGAAGAATTTGGGATATACGGCAAAATCTCCGCGTTGGGCGATAGCCTATAAGTTCCAAGCAGAAAAAGCCCTTACGCGATTGAATTCTGTGTCTTACCAAGTGGGACGTACCGGAACCGTCACTCCTGTCGCCAATCTCGATCCGGTATTGTTGTCGGGTACTATTGTCAAGAGGGCGACTTTGCACAATGAAGATATTATAAACGCTCTCGATTTGCACATCGGAGATATGGTTTTTGTGGAGAAAGGAGGCGAAATTATTCCTAAAATTACAGCGGTAGATACCTCTGCTCGTTTACTGATAGGAGAAAAAGTACGTTTCATTCGTGCATGTCCCGAATGTGGAACTCCGCTGAAACGTATCGAGGGAGAGGCTGCATGGTTTTGCCCGAACGAAAAAGGTTGTCCTCCGCAGATTAAAGGGCGGATAGAGCACTTTATCAGTCGCAAGGCAATGAATATCGAAGGTCTCGGAAGTGAAACGATAGGTCAGTTTTATAGTTTGGGCTTGGTGAGAGATGCTTCGGACTTGTATACTTTACAACCCGATGTGATAGCCGGTTTGGAACGTATGGGAGAGCGATCGGCACAAAATATCGTCGATGCGGTGAAACAGTCTTGTTCCGTTCCGTTCGAGAGGGTATTATTCGCATTGGGCATTCGTTACGTAGGCGAAACGGTCGCCAAGAAGTTGGCGTTGGCACTTCATTCGATAGACCGTATCATCGAGGCGACTACCGAGGACTTGATTCGGATAGGAGACATAGGGGTGCGTATCGCTCAAAGTGTCGTAGCTTATTTCTCTGATGAGGATAATCTCCGTTTCGTAGAACGGTTGAGGCAATATGGAGTGCAGATGCAAATTACCGAAGAGCGACTTTCGGAGAGAACCGACAAGTTATCCGGTGCGACAATCGTTATCAGTGGCACGTTTACCCATCATTCCCGTGATGAATATAAAGCTCTTATCGAACAGCACGGAGGTATGAATACGGGTTCCGTATCGGGTAAAACGACATATATTCTGGCAGGCGAGAATATGGGCCCGGCTAAACTTGAAAAGGCGAGAAAATTAGGAGTTCGGATTTTATCCGAAGAAGAGTTTTTGGAGATGATTCAATAAATAGATAATCCATGTTATTTTCGTTTATTACTAAATGGGCGATCAAGCGTCAGCTAAAAGGAAGACAGAGCGATGGGTTTTGCCCTTTCGGAGGGGCCAAGCGTTTGGTATTGATGGCTCAGGGCAAAGATGTTCAATCTCTTCTTCCCGGTATTCAGGAGATGGTTCGGGCGGGTATTGATGTCACGTTGGTTATAGATACACATCGCAAAGACAAGGTATCGGTAGAGGTTCCCGAATGCAGTCCGATACTTGTTTTGCAGACTTGTTGGTTGTTAAAAAGACCGACTCGGGCTTTCCTGAGAAATTTTGACGATAACGATGGAGATGTGTTGATCGATGTGTCGATTTCTAAATCCTTACCTTTATTATATTTGGCCGTACGTTCCCGGTCTATTTTTAAAATAGGAGTACCCAAAGGAGAAAGCAATCCGTTCAATTTGCAAATTCTTTTGCCGGAGTCGTCTCCCCGGGGAGGAGTAGCCGAAGATGGTGATACCGAAGAAGGTAGGTCGAAACCGAATGCCGGCGAATTGTTACAGAGTGCTCTTTTTTATTGGAAGAAAATTGGTGTGAAAGAGAATAATCTGTAATTTTGGAATCGATATTTAAGAGGATATAAAACTATGGCGAGAATCAATTTAAGCGGAATGGGAGTGGCACTTATCACGCCTTTCAAAGAAGACGAAAGTATCGACTTCGAAGCCCTTTCGCGACTTATTGAATATTTGATACAAAATGGAACCGATTATCTTGTCGTGTTGGGAACTACTGCCGAAACCCCTACATTGACCGAAGAAGAAAAAACGGAGATAAAAAGATTTGTAGTAGAACGTACGAAGGGGCGTATTCCTCTTGTCCTCGGGTTAGGTGGAAATAATACGAGGGGTATTATAGACCATTTGAAAAAAGACGATTTTTCGGGTTATGATGCCATTTTATCGGTGGTTCCTTATTATAATAAGCCCTCCCAAGAGGGAATATATCAGCATTATAGTGCAATCGCTCAGGCGTCTAAATTGCCGGTTATTTTATATAATGTTCCGGGGCGTACCGGCGTGAACATGAATGCCGAAACGACATTGCGCCTTGCCAAAGAATATCCTAATATAGTCGCCATCAAGGAAGCGTCTGGAAATATCACTCAGATGGACGATATTATTAAAAATAAGCCTGCCGATTTTATGGTCATTTCGGGAGACGATGGTATTACTTTCCCGTTGTTGACTTTGGGAGCCGTAGGAGTGATTTCTGTTATCGGGAATGCTTTCCCGAAAGAGTTCAGCAAGATGGTGAGATTAGCGTTGAACGGAGATTTTCACAATGCTTTGTCTATTCATCATCGCTTCACAGAATTGTTCAGCCTATTGTTTGTCGATGGAAATCCGGCCGGAGTTAAATGCTTGTTGAATGCTATGGGATATATCGAGAATAAATTACGATTGCCACTTGTCCCTACCCGTATTACGACTTATGAGAAGATCAGGGCTGTCTTGCAAAGTCTACACTATATTCCGTAAAATTTTTATAAGAAACAGAATGCGAGCCTTGTTCGGTAATAAGTGAATGATTGATATATTTTCCCAAGAAATGAGATTTCTGTAAAAATAATTGGGAAAATAGATGATATATCCGAAAATTATACTTTAATTTGCTCCCGTATCGAAGCTATATGTGCTTACACAGAGATTCTCTTCTGTGAAAAAACGGGAGATTATTTATTTTTAAGTTCATAAGAGTATCCGATGCGGAAGTTTTAATTTTATTCATTTATTTTTTTCTTATGAACATTTATCTTGGAAACCTCAATTATGGGGTTAAAGAACAAGACCTTCAAACCTTATTGGAAGGTTTTGGTGCAATCGATTCGGTAAAAATTATCGTGGATCGTGAATCTGGTCGCTCAAAAGGTTTCGGCTTTGCCGAGATGTCTGATGACGAAGCTGCCAAACGGGCGATCGAAGAATTGTCTGGTAAAGAATTTGCCGGTCGTGCATTGGTCATTAAAGAAGCTCGTCCGAGAGCTTAAATTTCACAAGACTCTTTGTATTTAGATTTACAATAGATTCTTTGGAGCGCAATCTGAAAAGATTGCGCTTTTTTTGTAAAATCAGAATTTATTCCTTCCCCCTGTGTCGCATAGCGATGGAATATACAAAGACAATGCCCGCTAATTATAGACTAAGCCTATTTTATCGCAAAAGAATTCACGATAAAATAGATCGTATTTATTTGGGCTGGTGGGGTCGAATGGGTATTTTTGTACTGAAATAAAAATCGGTAATATTATATAGAAGAATAAAGGAGGAGATGCACAGCTCGGAAGTAAAGGAGGATATACACGATTCGTTTCGTCGTATTACCGCAGAGGTAATCTGTGCGGGAGAAAATGAATTGCGGGTTCGTGTTGCGGCTCCCTCTTTACTCGGGGAAATGCCGGTGTGGATTCATCGGGACGGGGTGAATAGTGAATTCGACGAAATCTTGTGCTTGTTGGAACCCGGTTCTAAATTGAATTTGGTAGACGTTATTATAGTCGATGGCGGATTGCTCCCTCGTTTTCTTATATTGGAACCCGATTATTTGGTTGATGCCAGTGCGTTAGCCGAGTGTGTGCAGGAATATGGAACGTGTTGGCAACGTTATTTTTGGAATCGTATACGTCCCAAGACGATAACGGATTCTATTTTGTTGGGTAATGCCGTTAATTTGATTTTTGATGAATTGATAACGGCGAAAGATTTTCGGAGTGTAACTTTCGATTCCTTAATGCCGAAAATTTTTGCTCGTTACCCGATAGAATTTGTCTCGGCAAAGTCGGTAGATAGAAGATTTTTTCAGAATCTCCATAGTCAATTCGAGACATTGAAACGTATTCTGAGTACGGATTTTTCTGCTTTGGGAATAGACCGCCGAAAAGCGATGGTCGAACCTTCTTTTATCTGTGAGGCTTTGGGATTGCAGGGCCGTCTCGATTTTTTACAAGTGGAAAACGGCCTCTGTGGTATTGAGTTGAAAGCCGGCCGCCCGCCTTATCCCGAAAACGATTTGTCGAAAGTGTCGTTCCCACATCGGGCTCAGTGTGCTTTGTATCAGTCGATGATACAAAGTGTACTTAGTGTAAAATTGGAAAACCAGCATTTCTATTTGTTATATTCTCGAAATTTGAACCCGGAAGGTTGCTTGCGTCCGGTGAAAACATCGACGAGGGAATTGCAGAAACTTTTGAATTTGAGGAATAAAATTGTGTCTGTCGAACGGGATATATCTCGATATGGATATGTACAGGCTGAATGGTTGGTAAGTCGGCTGACCGCCGATAACCTCATTCCCCGACCCAGTCTGTTTACCGAGCGGTATATTCGTCCCGACTGTGGCCGCAGGAGATTGGAGCGACGAGACGATAACGATTTGGCTCTGCGATATTTCTATCGGTTTTATGCGTTTGTTTCGCGAGAACATTATTTGTCGAAAATCGGCTATCCTTCGGGTAGCGGAATATCCGGCGTTGCTTCTTTGTGGCGAATGACTCGGGACGAAAAAGAGAGGGAAGGCTATATGTTTTCAGGACTGCGGTTGGTTCGAAATTGTGCGGCGGAAGATATTCCCGAAGTCGAATTTATTTTGCCGGGAAATACGCCGTCTCCCGATTTCAGACTGGGTGATATTGTTTTGTTCTATGTGTGCGATACCGATGCCGATAGAGTATCTACCCGACAAGTTTTCAAGGCGACGATCGCTTCTATGACGGCCGACCGTGTCGTGTTGAGATTACGGGATAACCAATCGTATGCCGAGGCATTGCCGATAGCTTCTTGTTATGCGGTAGAACACGATTATGTAGATTCTTCGTTTTTGTTACAGTACAAAGGTTTGTATGCGATGTTGGATGCCTCTCCGCATCGCAGGGGTTTGTTGGTCGGCGAGGCGGGAGAGTCGCCAGTCCGAAATATGTCTCGTCGATTGTCCTATGAATATGACAGTCCCGATTTATCCCGTATTTTATTAAAAGCTCTGCAAGCCGAGGATTATTTTCTGTTGGTCGGGCCTCCGGGAACAGGAAAAACTTCGGTGGCGTTGCGGAATATGGTGAGGGAGTTTTTGGCTATTCCGGATTACCAGATTTTATTGGTGGCTTTTACCAACCGTGCGGTAGATGAAATCTGCGATAAGTTGGAAACGATAGGTGAGGTCGATGATTATATTCGGGTAGGACAGACTCTTTCATGTGATGTCGCATACCGTTCTCACTTGCTGTCCGAGCGCATGAAGCAATGTCGGAATAGGGAGGAGGCGAACCGTTCGATACACTCTTGCCGCGTGTTTGTGGCTACCTTGTCTTCTTTGTCGGGGAAGATGGAGCTTTTTAATCTGAAACGATTCGATGTGGCTATCGTCGATGAGGCTTCACAGATATTGGAACCTCAACTCGTAGGGCTGTTATCTGCCAAGACACCTACGGGACGGGATGCCATAGGTAAATTTATTTTGATAGGAGACCATAAACAGTTGCCCGCCGTTGTCGTGCAGTCTGCGGAAGAGTCTGTTATCACCGATGAACGGTTGCGTTCGGCCGGGTTTGTCGATTGTCGTATTTCTTTATTCGAGCGGCTGTACCGGCGATTGCCCGAAGGTTCTCCTTTTGCCGATATGCTCGATTGCCAATGGCGAATGCATCCCGATATTGCGTTGTTTGCCAATACTTATTTTTATAAAGGGGCGTTGCGCGATGGAAATGTCCCCCATCAAATATCTTTACTGCCTTTTACGAATGTGGGCGATGATAAGTGGGAAAGAGTAATCGCGACGAAGAGGACGGCTTTTTTCCCGACGAAGACTCTTTGTGCGGGGAAAAAATATAATAATGAGGAGGCTTGCAAAACCGCTGCCATTGTAAATGCTTTGTATAGATTGTACGAACGTAACGGGTTGGAGTTCGACGAACGGTCGGTGGGAATCATTACTCCGTACAGGCATCAAATAGCTCGAATCCGTCAGGAACTCGATAAATTCGGTATTTCTGCATTCGATGCTATTCGTGTCGATACGGTAGAGCGGTTTCAAGGTTCTCAAAACGATTGTATCATCTACTCGTTCTGTGTGAACAACGAGTCGCAATTGGAGTGGTTGCCGAGTTATACGGAAGAGTCGGGTCAACTGATAGACCGGAAGTTAAACGTTGCGTTGACTCGTGCTCGGCGTCAGCTTTTCGTTTTGGGAAATTCGCAATTGTTGTCTCGGAATCCGATTTACCGGATTTTGATAACACATTTGGAAAATATATCGAGTGAATAGTATGAGAGGGGAAGAACGGAAACGTGCAGGTAGAAACAGAACATTGTCTGTTACGGGCGAGGAGGTGGAACAGTTGAGGGGTATGGTCTCGACCTTATCGGATATCGAGCGGGGAGAAAATGTACTCAATAAAATAATACATGCCGATTTGTTGGCGATTATCGATCGAATCCCGAACGGTTTCGCCGACTTGGTGATTATCGATCCACCGTATAATCTGACGAAAGATTTTCATGGCATGAAGTTCGAGGCTATGGATCACGGGGCTTATATCGAAACTTGGTTTTATAAAGTTTGCGAAAAGTTGAAGCCGGACGGTTCTCTCTATCTTTGTGGCGATTGGAAATCCACATCGGCTTTGCAAACTGTGCTTGAAAGAGCCGGTCTCTCTATCCTTAACCGAATAACTTGGCAAAGAGAGAAAGGTCGGGGAGCAAGGAACAATTGGAAGAACGGAATGGAAGATATTTGGTTTGCCGTGAAGGACCGTAAGAATTATTATTTCGACGTCGAGGCTGTGAAAATGAGACGCCGGGTAATTGCTCCTTATCGGGAGAACGGACAACCGAAAGACTGGGAGTGTACGGAACAGGGGAATTTTCGTTCTACTTATCCTTCGAACTTTTGGGACGATATAAGCATACCTTTTTGGTCTATGCCCGAGAATACCGACCACCCTACACAAAAGCCGGAGAAGTTGTATGCCAAATTAATTTTGGCCTCGTCGGAGGTGGGCGATGTCGTTTTCGACCCTTTTATGGGGAGCGGGACGGCAGCCGTCGTAGCGAAAAAGTTGAACCGAAACTTTTGCGGCATAGAGCTTAACGAAGAGTATTGCCTATGGGCGGCAAAGCGTCTGCTTCTTGCCGATGGGAACAAGACGATTCAGGGCTACCGGGACGGTGTGTTTTGGGAGAGAAATAGCGGGTCGATGGGGTGACCTTTTCGTGATGGTCGTTCGTTCATGGAATAGAAATAGCAAAAGTCCGATTGAAAATACCTCAATCGGACTTTTTATCGCATGCTTCGAGAGCGATCGAGTGCGTTTCTCTTTCTCTATTGGATAGGTTCTGCACTTAAACTAAGAGCCAACGTGCCTCCTCCGTATGAGATACTGACTGCCAATTTGTATTCTGTGGTTGTCTTTTTATAAATTCCATACCCGTCTTCGTCTACGAATCCGGCAGCTGTCAGTTTGGCGCAATATTTGGTTTTAAGCGATTCTTCACATTTGTAATCCATTATGATATATTGTAATATTCCATAGGTATCGTCGTAGCGGTGGTTTTCCAATTCACCGTCATACTCCGGGAAATTGGTGAGGAACGGATACTTTTTTACTTCTGCTGCCCATGTGGTTTCTGATAATTGACCACTCAGACCTTCGTCATCGTCTTTTTCTTTGTCATCACAGCCGATGAATGCCATCATCAGCAACATTAGCGGACATAGCCATAAAATCTTTTTCATATTGTATTTGTTTTAGATAAAGTGATTCGTTAAAAACTTACTCCTATCGAGAACGCCAATCCTGAAAGAGTTTTCGATTTGAGGCGAAATTCTTCGTCGTCGAAGGGCTTCATGCGTTTGCCTATATAACCTATGTTGGCGAATACATAATTTTGATAACCGAACTTGTAGGCTATTTCCACACCGGTTCCGAATCCGTAATCGATACCGGTTAAATCAGATCCGAAGTAAAGCCCGCCCAAAATTTTGGCATATGGGACGAGATAGATAGGGCCGCATTTGACAGGTAATTGTCCGCCGATATTAAGGTCGAGGTCGAAGACATTGTGCGAATGGGGCTTTACGATTTCATTAGCTCCTTCCCATTCTGTCTTTTCGGTTTTGACTTTTAGAAGAGAGGCGGTGACTTCGTAGGTCATGAATGTGAGTATGGTGCGTTTGAACGCTATGTTGTACGACATGTCGAACGCATCATTATTGAAAGGATAAACGAGCCCTATATAGATCGATGTGCCGAATCCGTAACTTTTTGAGATACCGTTAGGCTCGATTCGACTGGCTTTGATATTTTCCGCAGCGCTCAACCGCCAGCGTCCTTGCTCCATGATCCATCGGGTGGAGATGTTTTTGTTGCCTGTGGTATATATAGCCTCGGCGGTTCTGCCGATGGAATCGAGATCGGCCACGGTCGAAAAAGTATAGTTTCTCCCGGAGAACTGGCGACAGATAATATCGGACAATCCTATACGGATACCCTCCAACGGTTGCCCTTGCTCGAAGCACGATTTCATGGCATCTGTGGCAGCATCGGAGGCCGCATTGACCAAATCGTAAAACGTGTTGGCCGAGATGTTCGATACATACCGATATGAAACGAATGGCATGACTGCCTGATAGGACGATTGGGCTGCTTTGAGCATGGCCGATGCTCTATTCGTGACTTCTGTTCGGGTAAGCAGGGATTGCGGATCGGTGGAATAATTTTTCAGGAAATCGTCGATGGCGTGTACCGGAATAGCAAAATTGGTATTTTCCCGGTCGGATGCTTTCCACGTATTGATTCCTACCACGGCAAATCCTGCGGCTGCATTTTCATCTCTTATAAGTAAGGGCCCGCCGGAACTGCCGGCATCGACTTGTGCCGTGTGTTGCACCAAAGGCAGTTCTTTTCCGTTGGTCAGAGATTTGATTTGGGCACTGGCATTCGATACGATTCCTTGCCCCAGCTGCCAAGAGGGTTTGTCTCCCAATGCGGGGAATCCGGCGCTGAATACGGGTGTGCCGTCGGTTATGCTCTTGTCTGTTATATCGAGCGTGGGAATATTGACCTCTTCCGGCAGAGCGATGAAAGCGACATCGAAGTCATCGTGCACACCCACTACGGGGCATGTCGCGAATGTTTTGGAACTGTTGCCCGGTAAGGAAAATTCGACATCGACGGTTTCGGCTTGTTCTACCACATGACGGTTGGTGATGATGTATAACCGACCGTCTCGTTTATCCCGGTAGGCAAATCCGGTCCCGAACGACCCTTTCCCGTAATTTTGCAAAATGTCGGCTGCCGCATAGAATCCGTCTTTACGTAACGATTTGCTGAAATCGGTAAGGAATGTTTGGGTACTTTCACTGAAATTGGGTCGAACGATCGCTATGGATTCGCGTAGGTTCTCTGCTGTCGAAGTAAAGGAGATTGTCGCAAGAATCGATAGGAATAGCAAAGTTCTCTTTTTCATGTTTTGCAGTATTAAATATTCTGCAAAAAAAGAACGTATTTAGAAGAAAATTCTTGAATGAATTCAAGAATTACCCCCCCCCCCTTTTTTTTAATTAACTATTTTTAACTAT
>ERZ840057.1904-NODE-1904-length-15671-cov-3.595287_pt1 | contig 15671 bp, 13 predicted proteins | sample MGYA00519907_ERZ840057 | MGnify/ENA primary metagenome ERZ840057 (study PRJEB31850, sample SAMEA3708862) | human gut metagenome | biome: human gut; feature: human-associated habitat; material: faeces | place: China | collected 2014 ...
GCCCGAAACGCTTTCCTGTTTCTGCGTTGGCTACTATGCGGGGAAGAAATGTACCGATAGCGGAAGCATAATCCGTTCGTGCTTCCTTTATGTTAATGGCACTATTCCGTATAGAAGGATTCTGTTTCCATGCCAAACGGATACATTCATCCAAACTCATTGCAGATTGAGCATACGTAATCACGGGCAATAAAAACAATAAAAAGAAAATGTTCCTCATTCTTCAGTATATATGCAATTGTGTTCTATATGAATTAAAAAAGCAAACATAATGCCACAATACTTAAACCACTGATTACAAGATAGATGACATACATTATTTTATCGTTCCCGTCCAATTATTACACACTATAACGTCTAAAAATTGGACGTTATCAATAAAAAGCCACCATGACCTGCGTGCAAACAGCCATTATTCAACGTTCAGGCTATAAATATTACTTAAACAAAACATAGAATAAAGTCATGTTTCAGGAAATGTATCATAAAACGTCTAATTATTGGACACTCTCTTGCAGGGAAAAGTAAAAACGAATATCTTTACCCAAAAACTTAAAGAATCGTTCAACCCAGGCAGATCCCCCCAATCTTACATATATGGAAACCGGAACTATTTTAATAGTAGATGATAATAAAAGTGTGTTGGCTTCGCTGGAACTTTTACTCGAAAATGAATTCAGTACAGTCCGCACAGCTGCCAATCCTAATCAAATAACAACACTGCTCACTACCACTTCCATTGATATCGTAATTCTCGATATGAATTTTTCGGCTGGTATCAATAACGGCAACGAAGGACTATACTGGCTGAAACATATTCACGAAATCCGCCCCACACTCCCTGTGGTAATGTTAACTGCTTACGGAGATGTGGAACTAGCCGTAAAAGCTTTGAAGAACGGAGCTGCCGACTTTCTTCTCAAACCTTGGGATAACCGGGCACTGGTTCAGAAAATAAAGGAAGCATACAATAATAAATCGAACAAGAAAAGTTCCTCAAAATCAAAAAACTCAATCGTAGGATCCGGCAATCCGAACAAACCTGAAATGCTGATAGGGCATTCTCCCGCCATGCTACAATTAATAAAGGTAGTCAATAAAGTAGCCGGGACCGACGCCAATATTCTGATAACCGGAGAAAACGGGACCGGAAAGGAAATGCTGGCCAGAGAAATACACCGCCTGTCTCCACGCAATACTCGTCCCATGTCAAGTATCGACATGGGAGCTATCAGTGAATCCCTTTTTGAGAGCGAGCTTTTCGGTCACGAGCGCGGAGCTTTTACGGACGCTTACGAAAGCCGTCCGGGAAAATTCGAAGCTGCCAGCGGCAGTTCGCTTTTTATGGATGAGATTGGAAATCTTCCCCTTGCACTACAAGCCAAATTACTGACTGTACTACAAAACAGGAATATCACCCGAATCGGAAGTAATAAAGTCGTCCCCGTTGATATACGACTCATTTCCGCCACCAATAAAGACATCCCGGAAATGGTGAAACAAGGATTATTCCGCGAAGATTTATTCTACCGGCTTTCCGTATTCCAAATACATCTGCCGCCGTTGCGAGAACGGGCGGGCGATGTGCGTCTTTTGGCAAAAGCCTTTGTGAAGAACTTCTCCGCCCGGTTGGCGCGTCCCGTTACGGAAATTACGCCCGCCTTTCTCGAAGCTCTCGAGCAACAACCCTGGAAAGGCAATATCCGGGAATTGCGTAATGTGATAGAGCGCAGTCTGATTGTTAGCGAAGGTGAACGGCTGGACGTGGCCGACTTGCCGCTCGATATACAGAACGCACATTACGAACAATCCGATGAAACCAGTCCCGACAGTTTTGAACTTTCGGCTATGGAGCGTAGGCATATAGCTCGTGTGCTGGAGTATACAAAAGGTAATAAGACGGAAGCTGCCCGCCTGCTCAAAATCGGATTGACCACGCTCTACCGGAAAATAGAGGAGTACGGGATATAATGTATTCTTTCCAATGGCCTGTTTCAGGGGATAGGCAACTCACCGGAAGTTTCGCCGGTTGAAACCAACAGTTTCGCTTGCTGAAACTCTTAGTATCCTTGTATGAAACTACTGGTTCCAACCGTTGGAACTACTAGTTCCGTTTAATGAAACTGACAGTTCCAACGGATGTTCTTCGAATTGCACCATGATTCTTTTTTATTTTGATAGGCACCCTTTCATTTTGGAAGGGTGTTTTCTTTTTCTGTAAGTCCCTGTTTTGTTTTATTCCTTTAGAAATCAGAATCTTATCTTTTTAGCTTCTCTTTTGGCACGCATTTGGCGATTATGAGGGCGGTAAAACATGAATATTAATTTAACAAAGTAAAAACATGGGAATAACGATTTCATTTATTTTCTGCCTGTTGAGCGGATTTCTCGCTTTCTGGCTATTTTGGAAATGTGTGGATTGGTTTGAGAAGATTTAATTTTTAAAAAGTAGGTATTATGTACACAGCGTTATTTGTTGTCAGTGTAGTGATGTTCGGCTATTTGATGTATGTGCTCGTCAAGCCGGAAAAGTTCTAAAAAACATTTTTTTTGATTTAGCAGTATTATGAATACAGAAATTTTAGGTGTAGTTGCACAGATTGTACTGTTGGTGGTATTGAGCTATCCGCTCGGAAAGTATATCGCTAACGTATATAAAGGTAAAAAGACGTGCTTGGATTTTATGAAACCGATAGAAACGGCTATTTATCGTTTCTCCGGTATCAACCCCGAAGAGGAGATGAATTGGAAACAATTCTTGCGTGCATTATTAATCGTGAACCTCTTTTGGTTCATTTGGGGTATGCTTTTGTTGGTGCTTCAAGGTTATCTTCCGTTAAACCCGGATGGAAACGCCGGACAGACAGCCCATCAGGCATTCAATACTTGTATTTCATTCATGGTGAACTGTAACGAGCAGCACTATAGCGGTGAAACAGGATTGACTTATTTGACTCAGTTGTTCGTCATCATGTTGTTCCAGTTCGTAACAGCAGGAACTGGTATGGCTGCTATGGCCGGTATCATGAAGGCGTTGGGAGAAAAGACTACGAAGACTATCGGTAACTTCTGGAAATACTTGGTATTGAGCTGTACCCGTATTCTGTTCCCTCTTTCCTTAATCGTAGGCTTTATCTTGATTACTCAGGGAACTCCGATGGGCTTCGACGGAAAGATGGAAATTACCACAATGGAAGGTAATACACAGAATGTCTCACAAGGTCCTACGGCTGCTATCGTTCCTATCAAACAGTTAGGTACGAACGGTGGTGGTTACTTCGGCTGTAACTCTTCTCATCCGTTGGAAAACCCGACTTATTTGTCCAACATGACGGAATGCTGGTCCATCCTGATTCTTCCGATGGCTATGGCTTTCGCATTCGGTTTCTATATCAAGCGTAAAAAACTGGGTTATTCCATTTATGGCGTAATGTTGTTCGCTTTCTTGGTGGGCGTATGTATCAACGTATATCAGGAGATGAACGGTAACCCGCGTATCGACGCCATGGGTATCGCTCAGGACAATGGTGCTATGGAAGGCAAGGAAGTGCGTCTGGGCGCAGGTGCCACGGCTTTGTGGAGCATCGTTACCACGGTAACTTCTAACGGTTCTGTAAATGGTATGCACGATTCAACCATGCCGATTTCCGGTTTGATGGAGATGTTGAACATGCAGATCAATACATGGTTCGGCGGTGTCGGTGTAGGATGGATGAACTACTTCACCTTTATTATCATCGCAGTGTTCATCAGCGGTCTGATGGTCGGCCGTACACCGGAATTCCTTTGCCACAAGGTTGAGGCACGTGAAATGAAGGTGGCTTCCATCGTGGCATTGCTTCATCCTTTCGTTATCCTTGTGGGTACGGCGTTGGCAGCCTACTTGTATGTACATGCTCCGGCTTTCGTGGAGAATGAAGGAGGATGGTTGAACAACCCGGGCTTCCACGGCTTGAGCGAGATGTTGTATGAGTTCACCTCAGTGGCTGCAAACAACGGTTCCGGTTTTGAAGGATTGGGCGACAATACTTGGTTCTGGAACTATTCTTGCGGTATCGTTTTGATATTGAGCCGTTTCATTCCTATCGTAGGACAGGTGGCCATTGCCGGTCTGTTGGCAAGCAAGAAATATATTCCCGAAAGCGCAGGTACGTTGAAGACTGATACCGTTACATTCAGCGTGATGACTTTCGCTGTAATCTTCATCGTGGCAGCCTTGTCATTCTTCCCGGTTCACGCATTGAGTACGATTGCAGAACATTTCAGTTTATAAAAGATTATTTAAGGATAAGATAAAGTATGAAAACTAACAATAATACTTCCCTCTTCCAAAGGGATCAGGTAATGGAAAGCTTGAAACAGTCTTTTGTCAAGCTGAATCCCAAGATAATGGTGAAGAACCCGGTCATGTTCACCGTAGAGATTTCTACTCTGATCATGTTTATCGTGACCCTCTTCTCGGCTACGAACGATTCACAGGGTTCCTTTGCATACAACCTTTTGGTCTTCATCATCCTGTTGGTGACTTTGCTGTTTGCCAATTTCGCAGAGGCGATTGCCGAAGCTCGCGGTAAGGCTCAGGCCGACAGTTTGCGCAAGACCCGTGAAGAGACTCCGGCCAAGTTGAACGTGAACGGACAGATCAAGACCGTGAGTAGTTCACAGTTGAAGAAAGGTGATGTGTTTGAATGCGAGGCAGGCGACGTGATTCCGGCCGACGGTGAAATCATCGAAGGTTTGGCTTCTATCGACGAGAGTGCCATTACCGGTGAATCTGCTCCGGTAATCCGTGAGGCAGGCGGCGACAAGAGTTCCGTTACCGGTGGTACGAAGGTACTTTCCGACCATATCAAAGTCGTTGTGACCAGTCAGCCGGGCGAGAGCTTCTTGGACAAGATGATTGCCTTGGTAGAAGGTGCAAGCCGCCAGAAGACTCCGAATGAAATCGCCCTGACGATATTGTTGGCCGTGTTCACTCTGGTATTCTTGATTGTCTGCATTACCTTGAAACCGTTTGCCGACTATTCCAATACGGTGATTACCATTGCAGCTTTCTGTTCTTTGTTCGTTTGCCTGATTCCTACGACTATCGGCGGTCTGCTTTCTGCTATCGGTATTGCCGGAATGGACCGTGCTTTGCGTGCCAACGTGATTACCAAATCCGGTAAGGCTGTGGAGACGGCCGGTGACATCGACACTTTGCTGCTGGACAAGACCGGTACGATTACAATCGGTAACCGTAAGGCTACGGAATTCTATCCGGTTGCCGGTATGGATAAGCATGCGTTTATCGAAGCTTGTTTGATGTCTTCCGTATCGGATGATACGCCGGAAGGTAAGTCAATCATTGAATTGGGACGTGAAATGGGCGTACGTATGCGTACCCTGAACACCGAAGGTGCACACATGATTAAGTTTACGGCCGAGACGAAGTGCTCCGGTATCAACTTGAAAGACGGTACTGAAATCCGCAAGGGTGCTTTCGACGCTATCCGTCGTATTGCCATGGAGGCCGGTAACAAGTTCCCGAAGGATACGGAGGATATTATCCAAGCCATTTCGGCAAACGGTGGTACTCCGTTGGTGGTTTGTATCGACAAGAAGGTTGCCGGTGTCATCGAATTGCAAGACGTTATCAAACCGGGTATCGAAGAACGTTTCGAGCGTTTGCGTAAGATGGGTGTGAAGACGGTAATGGTAACCGGTGACAACCCGTTGACCGCCAAATACATTGCCGAGAAGGCCGGTGTGGACGACTTTATTGCTGAAGCCAAACCGGAAGACAAGATGAATTACATCAAGAAAGAACAGGCAGCCGGTAAGTTGGTGGCTATGATGGGTGACGGTACGAACGATGCTCCGGCATTGGCACAAGCCAACGTGGGTGTGGCCATGAACAGCGGTACTCAGGCAGCCAAGGAGGCCGGCAACATGGTCGACTTGGACAACGACCCGACCAAATTGATTGAAATCGTGGAAATCGGTAAGCAATTGTTGATGACTCGTGGTACGTTGACGACATTCTCTATTGCCAACGACGTGGCCAAGTACTTTGCCATCATCCCGGCATTGTTCATGTTGACGATTCCTCAATTGGCTCCGTTGAACATCATGGGCTTGCACAGTCCTGAAAGTGCTATCCTTTCGGCTATCATCTTCAACGCCATCATCATTCCTATCCTGATTCCGTTGGCTTTGCGTGGTGTGACTTACAAACCTATAGGTGCCAGTGCGCTGTTGCGTCGCAACTTGTTGATTTACGGTGTAGGCGGTCTTATCGCTCCGTTTGTCGGCATTAAGTTGATAGATTTATTCGTAGGATTATTCTTTTAATCAATAAACAGACAAAACAATGAAGAACTTTATAAAATCATTTCGTATAACGATAGCGTTCTGCATCTTCTTTTCGGTATTTTACATACTGGTATTGTGGATATTCGCACAGTTTGCAGGCCGCGGCGAGAATGGCAATGCAGAGACTGTAACCTTGAACGGTAAAGTCGTAGGTGCTGCGAATGTAGGACAGATGTTTACGTCAGACGTTTACTTTTGGGGACGTCCTTCAAGTGCTGGTGACGGTTACGATGCTACAAGTTCTGCCGGTTCCAACAAAGGTCCTACCAATGAGGAATATTTGGCAGAGGTGGAGGCCCGTGTGGATTCCTTCCTTGTACACCATCCTTATTTGAGCCGTGACGAAGTGCCGGCTGAAATGGTAACGGCCAGCGGTTCCGGTCTGGATCCCAATATCACTCCGGCTTGTGCATACGTACAGGTGAAACGTGTAGCCGAAGCTCGTGGCATGAGTGAAGACGAAGTGAAAGCTATAGTAGACCAAGCTGTGGAGAAGCCTCTGTTAGGCATGTTCGGAACAGCAAAGGTAAATGTACTGAAACTGAATGTGGCTTTAGACGAAACAAATAAATAATAACAGTAGACAAGAAATGCCGTCATTGATGAAGTTCGGATATGGAAAAATACATTCGGGTAGCTTTGTCGGCGGAAGGAATAAACTGCTTCTCTCGTACTACCTTTGCCATGGCGACAGAGTCTGGAGGTTTTGGAGATATTCCCGTGCTTCATGGGTGATGGCATTCTTAAAAAAAACAAGTGAAAAGTAAAACGACACAACACAACACTTTAATTGATTTATGAATATGAAAAGTTTAAAAAAAGTAGGATTGGTTTTAGGTGCGGCACTGTTAGTGCCCGGCATGGCAAACGCAGGTGATTTCGTTGTCAGCGGAAAAGCTGATTTCGTAAGCGATTATATCTGGCGTGGTTTGGATCAAAATTCGGGATTCTCTATCCAGCCCTCTTTGACGTTAAGCTACAAAGGCTTGAGTCTTAACGCATGGGGAAGCCAGACGCTTTCTAAATGGGGCGTGAATGACAATGGTGGCGGCGCAAAGGAATTCGACATCAACTTGTCATATGCCATCAAAGGTTTCTCCGTAACCGTATCGGATTACTGGTGGAGCGGAACCGACATGCCTTATGGTTACTATGAGGATGCTCATTATTTTGAAGGAACTTTAGCTTATAACTTCGGTGAGACTTTCGATAAATTTGCATTGAACATTTCATGGAGTACGATGTTTGCCGGTGGAGATAAGTTCGTGTTGGGTGAAGATCCTACGGACAACAACAAGTTCTCTACTTATGTCAACCTCTCTTATCCGGTTTCATTACCGGCCGACATTACATTAACCCCGGCCTTAGGATTCACTCCTTGGAAGGGTATGTACAACGACAAAGCCGGTGTGACGGATGTTTCCATCAAAGCAAGTAAAGATATCCAAGTAACGGATAAATTTGCAATACCTGTCTTCGTACAGGCTCTTGTTGCCCCGGTCCATGACAGAACCTACCTTTTGGCTGGTTTTAGCTTGGGCTTCTGATTCTATTCGTAGTTTTCTCAGGGTTCCTCACGGAGCCCTGAGTTTTCTCTCTTATATATATAAAGGCAAGTATGGACATTGACCTTTTTCTTTGTTTGGATATTACCTGACGCGTTATTGCCAGGTTTTATGGTGAATAGTCGTATTTAGGAATTTATTTGAAGATGAAATTATATATCGTTGCAAACAGATTGCCTGTAAAGGCTGTGCCTCGGCAAGACAGCTATACTTTCGTACGTAGTGAAGGAGGTTTGGCAACGGGGCTCGACTCCTTGCAGATTTCCATGGAGAAACATTGGATCGGCTGGCCGGGAGTTTGTGTCGATAATGCCCGTCAGCAGATAGAAATCCGACAGCATCTGGAGACGATGGATTTTCATCCGATATTTTTGTCGGAAGAACAGTATCACGATTACTACGAAGGATACAGCAATAGTACCATTTGGCCTTTGTGCCATTATTTCTTTTCCCATACTACGGTACGGAAAGAGTATTGGGAGTCTTACCAGAAAGTGAATGCTCTGTTTTGCGAAGAGATTTGCAAGCAAGTGGGGTCCGGCGATTGGGTTTGGATACAGGATTATCAGCTTATGCTTCTTCCAGGCATGTTACGGAAGCGGATGCCCAATCTTCACATCGGATATTTCCATCACATTCCGTTTCCCTCATACGAATTATTCCGTATATTGCCCGAGCGGGCGGAATTGTTGAACGGTCTGATGGGAGCGGATTTTATAGGTTTTCACACACACGACTATATGCGCTATTTCATCAATGCCGTAGAACGTGTATTACATATTAAGTTCGATTTGGACGAAGCCCAGACGGACAGCCGTATCGTGCGTGTAAACGCACTGCCGATGGGCATAAACTATGAATTATACAATCATTCGTCTGCCACGCCGAAAGTGTGGAGCGAGATAGAGAAAAAACGTATTCTTTTCCGCAACCACAAGTTGTTGCTATCCGTAGACCGTTTGGATTATAGCAAAGGCATCCTGCATCGTTTGCAAGGGTTTGAGACTTTTCTCGAACGTCATCCAGAGTACCAAGGAAAGGTGACGCTGGCTATGGTCATTGTGCCTTCTCGCGACCATGTGGAAAGCTATGCAGGGCTGAAAACGAAGATAGACGAGACCATAGGACGGATTAACGGACGTTACTCCGACATCAACTGGACACCGGTCTGTTATTTCTATCATGGTTTTTCATTTGAAGAACTTACGGCCATGTATTTCGTGGCAGACGTGGCCTTGGTTACTCCGTTACGAGACGGTATGAACCTTGTAGCTAAAGAATATGTCGCCACGAAAGTCAACAATCCGGGGGTATTGGTATTGAGTGAGATGGCGGGTGCTGCCGTGGAATTGGCCGATGCCATTCAGATTAACCCCAATGATACGGACCAGATTGCGGATGCCATTTTTACGGCGTTGCAAATGCCATACGAGGAGCAAGCAAAACGTATCAGCAAGATGCAGGCCATACTTTCCGTCCAGACCGTCAACAAATGGGCGGCCGACTTCATGGAAGAATGGAAAAACGTGGTAGACAAAAACCAATACCTGTCGGGGAAGTTGCTTTCCACGAATTTGCTGAAACAAATAAAGGCTTTGTATACTCAGGCTCGGAGCCGTCTCATTTTGTTGGATTATGACGGGACGTTGGTGGGGTTCCAAAAGCGTCCGGAAGATGCCGTGCCGACACCTGAGGTAATACAAGTACTTAAGGATTTGATCTCCGATCCAGCCAATCATGTGGTTATCAACAGCGGTCGCGACCATCAGACATTAGAGAAGTGGTTAGGCGGTCTGCCGGTTTCTTTTGCCGCGGAACACGGGGCCTATTATAAAGAGAACGGAGAATGGCATCAGACCAGTTACAAACCGGAATGGAGCCAAAGTATCCTGTCTATTCTGAACATGTTTGTGCATAAAACCCCGAAATCGCGTTTGGAGATAAAGGAGACGGCTTTGGCTTGGCATTACCGGGCGGTAGATTCCTGGTTGGGAGAACTGAGGGCACGCCAGTTGGTTCGGGCATTGGTTTCCATTTGTTTGCAACATCGTCTGCAAATCTTGCAGGGAAACAAGGTGGTAGAAATCAAACAGTCTAACTGTACGAAAGGCTCCGAAGTAAAACGATTGTTGCGTAAGGCGCATTATGATTTCATATTGGCTATGGGAGACGATACGACAGACAATGACATGTTTCGTGCCTTGCCGGAGAGTGCCGTTACGGTGAAAATCGGAACGGTGTCGGAAGATGCCCGTTATAACCTGAAATCTCAAACGGATGCTTTGCCGATGTTGCAGGCTTTGGCCACGGGGGCTCCTCTTCGTATCTCCTCGAACGGGAAACAAGGCCGTCAGGATTTAGGTGTGATTTTACATTGGATGAAAAAACTGATTAAACGAAAATAGACATATCATGCAAAATTTGAACTACGGCGTAATCGGGAATTGCTCGACCGCCGCCCTCATATCGGAAAAAGGGGCTATTGAATGGCTGTGTTTTCCGGAATTTGATTCTCCTTCCGTATTTGCGGCCATATTGGACAGGCAAAAAGGGGGCCATTTTGGCTTTAAGGTGACTTCGGATTATAAGGTTACACAATCGTACGTGCCTCATACCAACATTCTGTCTACACATTTCGAGTCGGAAGAAGGAGCTTTCGACGTGGTGGATTTCATGCCTTGCTATCCTACCTCCGATGGAAAGGATTTCTACCGTCCGGCAGAGATATATAGGTACATCCGTTGGGCGAAAGGCCGTCCCCGTATGAAGGTGGATTATCGTCCGGCTCCCAACTATGCGAGGGGAAAGGCCATTTATAACGTGACCTCCCAATACGTCGAAACTTATTCGTCGGTGGAGAATAAGGACCGGCAATATTTGTATTCGTCGTTGGACTTGAAGAAAGTCGTGAATCATGATGAAATCACCTTGGAAAAGGATGAGTTTTTTCTGTTTTCTTTCAATGAGAAGGTCATTCCGGTGGATATCGAACGGGAGAAACTGGAATATTGCCGCACTTTGGTGTATTGGCTGAATTGGACAGACCATGCCAAGCGTTACACAAGGTATAACGAGGTAATCGAACGAAGCATGCTTGTATTGAAGCTCATGACCTACCGCAATGGGGCGGTGATGGCGGCCGTGACCACCAGTCTGCCGGAGACTGTAGGGGAGGTGAGAAATTGGGATTACCGTTTCTGTTGGCTGCGTGATGCTTCCATGGCCATCGAGACCTTGTTCAATATCGGCCATGTCAATTCAGCCCGTCGTTTCATGAAGTTCATCCAGTCTACTTTTATCACGACGCACAACTACCAAATCATGTATGGCATTCGTGGCGAGAGGGAACTGACGGAGCTGACACTCGACCATTTGGCCGGTTACAAAGATTCGAAACCGGTGCGCATAGGCAACGATGCTTATCATCAGCGACAGAATGACTCTTTCGGTTATCTGATGGACTTGATTTACCAGTACTATTGTCTGATGCCCGGAACCTTGGACGAGGTGGAAGACATGTGGGAGATGGTGAAGTGTATCGCCTTGACGGTTTGTGAGAATTGGCGCAAGCCGGATAAAGGTATTTGGGAAATCCGGGGCGAAGCGCAGCAGTTCGTGTCGTCCAAAGTCATGTGTTGGGTGGCATTGGATCGTGCGGCCAAAATTGCCGTATTGCTGAACAAACATGGTTATGGAGAGCAGTGGAATGCCGAAGCTGCGCTGATCAAGGAGGAAGTCTTCACACACGGGTGGAAAGAGGAACTGCAAAGCTTCTCCCAATGTTATGAAAACCAGGCATTGGATTCTTCCTTGTTGTTGATGGAACCATACGGTTTCATCAGTGCGGACGATGTACGTTACCATAAGACGGTACGGGCCGTGAAAGAGGCATTGATGCACAAGGGATTGATGTATCGTTATAACAGTAAAGACGATTTCGGTTTGCCGTCTTCGGCCTTTACGATTTGCACTTTCTGGTTGATTCGGGCTTTGTATGTCATCGGGCAGCGTGAGGAAGCCCGGTGTTTGTTCGAAGAAGTGTTAACCTATGGTAATCATTTGGGATTGTTCAGTGAAGATATTAACTTTGATACGAAAGAACTGTTAGGAAACTTCCCGCAGGCTTATTCCCATCTGGCTTTGGTGAATACGGCCATTTTACTTTCACAAGATAGTAAACAGTTGAAGCTTAAATAATAAAAGTATATGGAAGAAAACGAAAACGGTAACGCGCAGCGCTTTCTGGAATTGATTCGTCGTTCCCGACGGGGTAAGTTCAAGATTTACATCGGAATGATAGCCGGTGTAGGCAAAACTTACAGGATGTTGTCGGAGGCACATGACTTGTTGAAGAACGGAATAGATGTGCAAATCGGTTATGTGGAGACTCACGGTCGTCCCGGAACGGTGGCCATGCTCGAAGGTTTGCCCGTAATTCCCCGCAAGAAAGTCTTTTATAAAGGAAAGGAAATCGAGGAGATGGATTTGGAGACCATTCTGCAAGTCCATCCCGAGTTGGTCATCGTCGATGAGTTGGCGCATACGAATGTGGAGGGTTCTCGCAATACGAAGCGTTGGGAAGACGTGATGGAACTCTTGGATGCCGGCATCAATGTGGTTTCGGCTTTGAACATCCAGCATATCGAAAGTTTGAGCGAGGACGTGAAGAGCATTACGGGAATCAATGTGGCGGAGAGGGTGCCCGACAAAGTATTGCAGGAGGCCGATGAGGTGGTGAACATCGACCTGACGGCCGAAGACTTGATAACGCGCCTGAAAGCCGGGAATATCTATAAGCCGGAGAAAATACAGACCGCCCTCAATAATTTCTTTAAGACAGAGAATATTCTCCAGTTGCGTGAGTTGGCTTTGAAAGAAGTGGCTTTCAGGGTGGAACGCAAGGTCGAAAGCGAGGTGACGCCTTTGGCACCGGCCCAGACGCGGCGTGAGAAAATCCTGGCTTGCGTGAGCAGCAATGAGCATACGCCGAGGCATATCATACGGAAGGCATACCGGCTGTCCACGCGTTACAGTACTTCCTTTATCGCTTTGCACGTGCAGACTCCCAAGGAAAGCCCGGACCGTATCAAGCTTTCTTCCCAACGTTATTTGCTGAATTATTTCCAGTTGGTGACCGAGTTGGGCGGAAAGGTAGAACAGATGTCTTCACCGAATGTGACCGACGCTATCGTGCAGTTTTGCAAAGAGAATCAGGTGACAACCGTATGTATGGGGCGTCCTGCGTTTGAGATGCCGGAAATGTTTTTTAAAATCGGACGGTACAAGCGTTTCTTGCAACAGTTGTCCGAGATGCGGATTGACTTAATTATTGTAGCATAATAAATCTCATTTAAAGATATGAAATTCGATATGAACATTAAGACCAAACTCACCGTGTCGATCGGTGTCTTGGTGGCCATGATTGTTTTGTTGGTGTCTTTGTCGGTGACGAATCTGCAAATACTGACGGCAACCGAACCGGACAGCCCGGCAGCCGAGCCGGGAATGAACCGTGCATTGACATGGATTATGATTATCGGTGGCATTTGTATTTGCATCGGTTTGTGGATTCTGTTTAAAATTCCCAACTCCATCAATTCTCCCTTTAAAAGTTTAGTGAAAGGTATCCTTGAGATAGCCAATCATAATTATGATGCCAAGTTGGACCTGAGAGGCGACAAGGAACTGGAAGAGGTGTCGAAGAATTTCAATAGAATGGCCAAACGGTTGAAAGATTATCACAACAGTACGATTTCGGACCTCATGGCTTCCAAACGTTATCTGGAAACCATCATCAATTCCATCAATGAACCCATCGTCGGTCTGGACAATGAGCAGATCATTCTCTTTATCAACAATGAAGCGCTGAACATACTGAATTTGAAGCGTGAGGACGTCATCCGGAAGTCGGCTCAGGAGATAGCCATGCGCAACGACCTGTTGCGTCGTCTGATTTGCGGAATGTGGGAAGATAAGAAGAAGGAACAGGAGGCACCGAAGTCCAAACGCGAGTCGTTGAAGATTTACGCCGATAACAAGGAGAGCTATTTCCAGGTGAAATATATGGAGATTACGATGCGCGGCAACGACGGAGTGACGATGGAGAAGAGGGGAGATGTAATCATGTTGAAGAACGTGACGGAATTTCAAGAGCTGGACACAGCCAAAACGACTTTCATATCCACCGTATCGCATGAGCTGAAAACCCCGATTTCAGCCATAATGATGAGTCTGCAACTTCTGGAAGACAAGCGTGTGGGAGGACTGAACCCCGAACAGGAGGAACTTTCGAGAAGCATTAAAGAGAACAGTGAACGGCTGCTCAGTATCACGGGCGAGTTGCTCAATATGACGCAGGTAGAGAGTGGAAAACTGCAACTGAAACCGAAGATTACCAAACCTATCGAATTGATTGACTATGCTATCAAGGCCAATCGCGTACAGGCTGAGAAATTCGGAATACAAGTGGAAGTGGACTATCCGGAGAAAATCGGGAAGCTCTTTGTCGACAGTGAGAAAATAGCCTGGGTGTTGACCAACCTGTTGAGCAATGCCGTCCGTTATTCGTCCGAGGCCGGTCGTGTGGTCATCGGGGCACGCCAACAGGACGACAACCATATTGCCATGTTTGTACAAGATTTCGGAAAGGGCATAGACCCGCGTTACCACGAAAGTATTTTCGAGCATTATTTCCGTGTGCCGGGTACGAAAGTGCAGGGAACCGGATTGGGTTTGTCCATTTCCCGGGACTTTGTGGAAGCTCACGGAGGAACACTTACGGTAGACAGCGAATTGGGAAAAGGCAGTGTCTTTACCATGGTTTTGCCTTGCTGAGGAAAGAATATGTAGGAGTGGCATCCTTCTTTCAAAAAACGCATGATTTTGCGGCTTTTCGAAGGAAGGATGTTTTTATTTATAAAGACAAAATGATTTTTCTGTCCGAAAGACATAAGAATCAGGCTTTTTTTGTAAGTTTGCAATATACAAAACAAGGAGGAACAGTTTATGACTACAATGGAATTGAATGCGGAACTTTTTCGCCAGCTCAGTATTATTGCAGAGGACGAATCGTTGATGCGGAAGGCCGTGAAAGCCGTTACGCGCCTCGCCAAACAGAAAGAGACGGAAGAAACGGAGTATATCGGCAAAGAGGAAATCCTGAAAGGGATTGATGCGGGCCTGAAAGAAGTGAAATTGACTCGAGAAGGTAAGTTGGCTCCGAAATTGGCAAGAGATTTTCTCAATGAATTATAAGATTATAGTAAAACCATCATTTGAGCGGGAAGCCAAATGGTTGGCAAAGCATTATGCTTCGTTTAAGAAAGATTATGCTGCTTTGCTTGATGAGTTGGAACGAAATCCTACCGCCGGTACCGACTTGGGAGGAGGTTTGCGTAAAATCCGCATGCGTATCGCTTCTAAAGGAAAGGGAAAGAGCGGCGGGGCAAGGGTCATCACTTTCACGGTGGTAGTGGCTGTCGAAGAAACGGAAATCAACTTGCTTTATATTTACGACAAGGCGGAACGCGAATCGGTGTCGGCTCATGAACTCGAGGCACTGCTTCGCAAAAACGGCCTGTGAGCCGTTTTTTTATAAGAACAACATCAGCACCACCTGACTGATTACCACACGCATGAACATCCCCAACGGATAAACCGTGGCGTAACTGACGGAAGCGTCGTTGCCGGGAAAACTGTCGTTCACGTAATTCAAAGCCATGGGGTTGGCCATGCTGCCGCACAACATGCCGC
>ERZ840057.1905-NODE-1905-length-15667-cov-4.289713_pt1 | contig 15667 bp, 10 predicted proteins | sample MGYA00519907_ERZ840057 | MGnify/ENA primary metagenome ERZ840057 (study PRJEB31850, sample SAMEA3708862) | human gut metagenome | biome: human gut; feature: human-associated habitat; material: faeces | place: China | collected 2014 ...
AAAGATGGACGGACTTTCAGCTACCATGAAGATCCGTGAAAGCAAGAACATTCCAATTATCATTTTGTCAGCAAAGACAGAAGAAAGCGATAAGATTCTCGGATTATCCATGGGAGCCGATGATTATGTCAGCAAACCATTCCGCCCAGATGAACTGGTGGCAAGAGTCAAATCACAACTGCGAAGATACATGCAGTTTGGTGGGATGAATGCCCCAAAAAGCAATAAGGAACAAATTATAAACGGCGGACTGATCCTTGATATGAAAGGAAAAAGAATGTTAGTTGACGGGGAAGCTGTGAAACTGACAGCAACCGAATATAAGATCGTAAGCCTTCTCATGAAGAATCTTGGCAGGGTATTTTCAGCAGATGAAATCTATGAACGTGTATGGAACGAAGAAGCCTACGCAACAGAAAATACAGTCATGGTCCATATCCGCCGTATCCGCGAGAAAATAGAAATAGATGCAAAAAATCCAAGATATTTAAAGGTGGTGTGGGGAATTGGATACAAGATCGAAAAAATGGACTAATACGATACTGGTCACATTTGTGATCATTGTTATGACCTTGTCAGGAATGTATGGAATCAGTACGATTCATAACATGGCACTGACGGGAAATAGCAGTTTTACAGTGGATGAGCTGGATCAGATTGATTATATCAAAAAGACACAGACATCATTATTTGACAAATGGGCAGAGCAACAAGGTGCAAAAACTTATTCCGGCCAGCGAAACCATGTGTCAGAGGATCTGCTTACAAAGATTAAAAATGAATCCAGAGTAAAAGTAACAATGAAAGTCAAACCATATGACAAAAAGATGACAACAACAACATCGTATTATGGGGCGAAAAATGCAGATTATACAGGGGGAAGGATTGAACATTTTCATATAGAACGATCCGAAACAGAATTAAATAAAGATGGAAGTTTTAAAGGATGGGACCCAACCGATGATTTTAATGCAAATCCAGAAGAATATTATGCGTTTGCTGGAGACAGCTACACGATGGAATTTGTATTTCCATCCAATCTTCTGATCAATAATAAAAAGAAGCAGCGTCTGGAAACAGCAGAAATTGAGATTTCGTTGACAAAGAAAGCTTTAACAGAGATTGATCAGTTTCAGAAGAAGGCAACAAAACAGCTTGCTACAGGACTGAAAGCCATCGTTATTGTATCAGTGGTTGAAGTAATCGGAACAATCTTATTGTGTATTTTATTCGCACTGCAGAAGAAACGAACCAAATTTTTTAATGCACTGGATAAAATCTGGTGGGAAATTATACTGGCAGCAGGATTGATCCTGATCGGACTTGCAATTGCATTATGCATTGGAGACTGGCAATATACGATCGAATACGCACAGGGTACAATGAGTTTGAGTTCATCGACATTAGAGATGATCATGATGCTAAGTTATCTGTCCGTACCATTTTTTATCATGGCGTTCGCAGTATGCGTACAGACAACGGTATGGAGAATAAAAGAAAGAAATCTTTTGGATTCCACGTTTTGCTTAGGGTATTTTAGAAAATGGTATCGTCATGAAAAGCAAAGACGAGAATTGGAAGAAGAAGCAATGTCTTTTGCACAAAAACATGCAAGAGACAGGATCAGGCAATACCGCGTTTTGAGATATATCATGATTGGAGGAGTTGCGGTCTGCGTTATCATATTGTTCACAGGAGCTCAATTGAGCGACTTCCTGGTTACTTTAATAGCAATTACATGTATTTCATTATTCAAATTCTTTAAGAAATATTCAAACAAATATGCAGAAGAGCAAAGAGATTTAGGAAAATTAGTCGATCAGATCGAACGTATCTCAAATGGAGAATTGACAGCAATAACAGATATAAGTGAGGACTCAGATTACTACGAATACAGCCAGAAACTGACCCATATCGGACAGGGAATGGAAAAAGCATTAGAAACGCAGATGAAAGGCGAGAGGATGAAGATCGACCTGATCACCAATGTTTCTCATGATTTAAAGACTCCTTTGACATCGATCATTGGCTACGTTGATCTCTTAAGCAGGGACGATACATTATCTGATGAAGCAAAAGATTATGTGACGATCCTTGTGAAGAAGACAGAACGTTTAAAAGACATCATCTCAGATTTGTTTGAACTTGCAAAATCAACGAGTGGAGATGTCAAGGTTGATATGGAAGAAATGGATATGAAACGTCTGGTGGAACAAACATTGGGGGATATGGCTGATCAGATAGAGGAATCAGGATTTGGAATCAGATATCAGTGCAATACAGAACATACAAAATTCATGGGTGATGGAAACCGTATGTACAGAGTTGTGCAGAATGTCATTGAAAATGCATTGAAATATTCACTTAAAGGCACAAGAATCTTCATTTATATCACTGAAGAAGCAGGAAATATCGTTTTAAAAGTTACGAATACAGCATCGTATGAAATGAATTTTACCGAAGAAGAGATCATGGAACGCTTTGCGAGAGCAGAAAAATCAAGAACAAGTGAAGGCAACGGATTGGGACTGTCCATTGCAGATAGTTTTACAAAGAACTGCGGAGGTAAATTTGAGATCAAAATTGAAGGCGATCAGTTTACTGTAACCATACAATTTAAACAATATTTTAAAGAAAATAATTAGTTTTCATATCTTTTCTGCTAAAAAAGCAACGTTCTGAAAAAAAACCACGCGAAAGGGTAGAAAAAATAAATATAAAAGTATATACTAGATATTGTGTCAACAATATGCAAACAGACCATTTTCTTGAATGGTTTTATAATCCTTTCCTCGTGAAGTTTTTATGATACATGGTAACTTTTGGATCGGTTGCGTATTTGGAGACATCTGCTTTTAAAGACCTTCCAGTTCGTTCAGGAGCTGGAGGGTCTTTTTTTTGATCTACAGGGAAGTCCTGTAAATCAAAAAAGCCCTCCTGAAAGGATTCTTTCTTACAGTAAAATTGCAAGATGAAAAAGCATCTGATATAATATTAAGAAAAATACATGTACGAGAAAGGGCATGAAGATGATGAAGAAACGGTGGATAAGTCTCCTTTTGATCCTTGTGCTTGTTATGGCATCAGGATGCACAAAGAAGAAGGATACGACAAAGAAAGTAAAGACAGAGGATCTTGATGAGGCAACACTGCAGGGAATGGCGAAGGATATCACGAAAGATATGTCTTTAAAGAATAAGATCGGACAGCTGTTTATGGTATCTATATACCAGCTGGATGAAGCAGAAAGCAAGAATCAGACAATGGTAACAGACGGTATGAAGAAGACATTAAAGAAATATCCTGCGGGTGGTGTCGTGATGTTTGCGAAGAATATTGAAACTCGTGAGCAGACAAAGACAATGATAAAACAGCTGCAGAAATCTTCTTATATACCATTATTTATGGCAGTTGACGAAGAGTGTGGAACGGTTTCCAGAGTTGCATCCAATCCAAAGATGGGGATGACAGCATATCCATCTGCACAGGAAGTCGGCAAGACATATAATGATAAGCAGATTGCCAAGATGGGACAGACACAAGGTAAAGAATTAAAAGAATTAGGATTCAATATGAATCTGGCACCAGTTGCAGACGTACTTACGAATAAGAATAATACAGAGATTGGCGACAGAAGTTTTGGAACAGACTCAAAGAAAGTATCATCAATTGTAGCAAGCTTAGTTAAAAACATGCAAAAGCAGCAGATTTCTGCAACGATAAAACATTTTCCAGGAAGCGGTGGATGCGGAGGAGATACTCATCGTGGAAGTACAGAGACATACCAGACGATCGAGACATTAAGAAATGCAGATTTTAAACCATTTAAGGCAGGAATCAAGGCAAATGTGGATGCGGTGATGGTATCACATTTAATGCTAAGCAATGTGACAGACGAGAAAGAACCTTCCAGTTTAAGCAGTAGGGTTGTCAGTGATATTTTAAGGGACGAACTTGAATACAAGGGAATCATTATGACCGATGCGATGAACATGAAAGCGATCACAGACAACTACAGCTCAGGAGAAGCAGCAGTCAAAGCCATTCAGGCAGGAGTTGACTTAATTGTGATGCCTGATAATTATAAGGAAGCATATCAGGCAATTGAGAAAGCAATAAAAAATGGACAGATCAAGGAATCAAGGATTGATAAATCTGTAAGAAGGATCATCTATGCCAAGATCAAGAGAGGAGAAATACCACCAGATACTACCTTATTAAAGGATAATGAGTAGAGTAAGACTCTTGCAGATTTAAAATGAATATGTTACTATCAAAAATGTGTATTTTACAAAGGAAACTAAAGATTGTATAACAGAAAGGTCAAAAGATCACGATGAGCAGAGAGAACTTTGATAAGTTGGGAGAAGAATGTGGAGTTTTCGGTATCTATGATTTCGATGGCAATGATGTAGCATCAACAATCTACTATGGATTGTTTGCCCTCCAGCATCGAGGACAGGAAAGCTGTGGAATCGCAGTTTCTGATACGAATGGTCCAAAACGTAATGTCACATCTCAAAAAGGTATGGGATTATGTAATGAAGTGTTTACACCAGATTCCCTTCAGGCATTAAAGGGAGATATCGGTGTAGGACATGTAAGGTATTCAACAGCAGGAGAGAGCGTTCCAGAGAATGCCCAGCCACTGGTATTAAATTATGTAAAAGGGACATTAGGACTTGCACATAATGGTAATCTGATCAATGCGTTAGAACTTCGTGAAGAATTAGAACAGACAGGAGCTATTTTCCAGACAACGATCGATTCAGAAGTTATCGCATACCATATCGCAAGAGAACGTGTGAATACATCATCTATTGAGAAAGCAGTTGCGAAAGCAATGCAGAAGATCAAAGGAGCGTATTCCCTGATCGTTATGTCACCACGAAAACTGATTGGTGCCAGAGATCCTTATGGATTTAAACCACTTTGTATCGGTAAGAGAGATAATGCATTTGTTTTAGCATCTGAAAGCTGTGCATTAGATACGATTGGAGCAGAATTTATCCGTGATGTCAATCCAGGAGAGATCGTAACGATCACAAAAGATGGAATTCAGTCTGACTGCAGTATGTGTCTGCCACAGGAGAAGACAGCAAGATGTATCTTTGAGTACATATATTTCGCAAGACCAGACAGTGAGATTGATGGAATCGGAGTATATCACTCAAGAATTCAGGCAGGAAGATACCTCGCACAGGATTCACCGGTAGAAGCAGACTTGGTTGTCGGAGTACCAGAATCAGGAAATGCAGCAGCTCTTGGATATTCCTTAGAGTCAGGAATCCCATATGGAACCGCGTTTGTCAAGAACGGTTATGTTGGAAGAACTTTCATCAAACCAGGACAGAGCAGCCGTGAATCAAGCGTGCAGATCAAGTTAAATGTTTTAAAAGAAGCAGTCAAAGGAAAGAGAGTCATTATGATCGATGATTCCATCGTACGAGGAACAACAAGTGACCGCATTGTGAAGATGTTACGCGATGCAGGAGCGACAGAAGTTCACGTAAGGATCAGTTCCCCACCATTCCTGTGGCCATGCTACTTTGGAACTGATATTCCAGAGAGAGAACAGCTGATCGCATATAACAGATCGATCAACGAGATCTGTGAAGTGATCGGAGCAGATAGTTTAGGATACTTAGGAGAAGAGAGACTTTCACAGATGGTACAGGGATTACCGATCTGTAAAGGATGTTTCACAGGTGAGTATCCAATGAAACCGCCAACAAGAGATATTCGTGGAAATTTTGAAAGATAAGAATAAGGAGATTTTTATGAACGACCGTTACCAGAGCCCATTATCAGAACGTTATGCAAGCAAAGAGATGCAGTACATCTTTTCTCCAGATAAGAAGTTTAAGACATGGAGAAAATTGTGGATCGCACTTGCTGAGACTGAGAAAGAATTAGGACTAGATATTACACAGGAACAGATTGATGAGTTAAAAGCACATGCAGAAGATATCAACTACGATGTAGCTAAAGAACGTGAAAAATTAGTCCGCCATGACGTAATGTCCCACGTATATGCATACGGAGTACAATGTCCAAAAGCAAAAGGAATCATCCATTTAGGAGCAACTTCCTGCTATGTTGGAGATAACACAGATATCATCATCATGACAGAAGCATTAAAACTTGTCAGAGTAAAATTATTAAATGTAATCAACGAATTATCCAAATTCGCAATGAAATATAAAGATCTTCCAACACTTGGATTTACACATTTCCAGCCAGCACAGCCTACAACAGTAGGTAAGAGAGCAACACTGTGGCTGATGGATCTTGTATATGATTTAGAAGATCTTGACCACGTCATTGCCAATATGAGACTGTTAGGTTCCAAAGGAACAACAGGAACACAGGCAAGTTTCTTAGAGTTATTTGAAGGAGATCATGAAACGATCAAGAAGATTGATGGAATGATTGCCAAGAAGATGGGATTTGACAAATGCCAGCCAGTATCAGGACAAACATATTCAAGAAAAGTTGATTCCCGTGTGCTTAATGTATTAAGTCAGATTGCTCAGTCTGCTCATAAATTTTCAAATGATATCCGTCTGCTTCAGCATTTAAAAGAAGTAGAAGAACCATTTGAGAAGAACCAGATCGGATCATCTGCAATGGCATATAAGAGAAATCCTATGAGAAGTGAAAGAATCGCTTCCTTAGCAAACTATGTAATGGCTGATGCAATGAATCCAGCATTCGTGGCATCTACACAGTGGTTTGAAAGAACTTTAGATGACTCTGCCAACAAACGTTTATCCGTACCTGAAGGATTTTTAGCAATCGATGGAATCTTAGATCTTTACTTAAACGTTGTAGATGGATTAGTTGTATATCCAAAAGTTATCGAAAGCCGTTTAAGAAGCGAACTTCCATTCATGGCAACAGAGAATATCATGATGGATGCTGTAAAAGCTGGTGGAGACCGTCAGGAACTTCACGAGAAGATCCGTGTACATTCTATGGCAGCAGGAAAAGTTGTCAAAGAAGAAGGAAAACCAAATGATCTGTTAGAAAGAATCGCAGCAGATCCAGCATTTGGAATGAATATGGAACAGTTACAGTCAATCATGAAACCAGAGAACTTCGTAGGACGTGCACCACAGCAGACAGAAGAGTTTGTAGCTGAAGTGATCAATCCAATTCTTGAAGAGAATAAAGAAGTACTTGGATTAACAGCAGAGATCAACGTATAAAAAGATAAAATTTTAACATAAAAAGAGATGGAAAGATCAAAACAATATAGATTTTTCCATCTCTTTTTGCTGTATTTTAAGAAAAAATTACCAAAAAGCAGGAAATGAGCAGGAGTAGATATAGGAAATTAAGAAAAGGAATGGTATAATAGGTTTAAAACAAATATGTGAGAGCATATGTAAGGGGAAAGTATAATGAAGAAATTAAAAACAATCGCTCAAAGAAAAAAATGGAATATGATACTTGGGATCTCAGATATCATAATGATGATCATAGCATCATATCTTGCATTATTAACGCGATTTGAATTCTATCCATCACAGATCGCACCGATTTTTTTGAAAAATGCTGCAAAATACATGCCGTTGAATCTCTTTTGCAGTATTGTGATCTTTATGGCATATCGATTGTATTCAACGCAATGGAAGTATGCAGGAATCTCCGATTTTATTAATGTCGTTAAAGCAGTTGTGATCGCAGCAGCTTTCCAGTTGATCGGAATTTATATGTTACGATGGGAGATACCAAGAAGTTACTATTTCTTGTATTTGGTATATCTGTTGTTGGAAATGTTTTTTATCCGATTACTTGTCCGATTGATTCAGGGAAGTGAACCACTCAAAGTGAAAGACATTGGCAAGAAGAAAGTTCCAGTGATGTTGATCGGAGCAGGAGAAGCAGGAAGCATCATTTTAAATGAGATCAAAAAGAGTACATATGTAACTAAAACGATTCGTTGCATTATAGACGATGATCCAGCGAAGAAGGGAACATATTTATCAGGAATACCAGTGGTTGGCAATCGTAATACGATCCTGCGCAATGCAGTTAAATTTGATGTTGAGGAGATCATTCTGGCAATTCCGACAATAGAACCAAAGGATCGCAAGGATATCCTTGAGATCTGCAAGCAGACAGGATGCCGTCTGAGTATTCTTCCGGGCTTATATCAGCTGATCAACAGTGAAGTTACGGTATCTGCTCTAAGAGAAGTAGAGATTGAGGATCTGCTTGGAAGAGAGCCAGTGAAAGCCAATCTTCCATCGATCATGAGCTATGTCAAAGACAGAGTCGTATTTGTCACAGGGGGAGGCGGATCAATTGGAAGTGAGATCTGCAGACAGATCGCAAGATATCAGCCGAAGAAGTTAGTGATCATTGATAATTATGAGAACAACGCCTACGAGATCCAGATGGAATTAAAGAGAACACATCCAGAACTAGATCTGAAAGTATTGATCGTATCTGTCCAGAACCATCTGCGAATACACAATATTTTCGAAGATTATAAGCCTGATATCGTATTTCATGCAGCAGCACATAAGCATGTGCCATTGATGGAAGACAGCCCGCATGATGCGATTAAGAACAATGTATTTGGCACATTTAACATAGCCCAAGAAGCAGGAATGAGCGGCGTAAAGAGAATGGTACTGATCTCCACGGATAAGGCAGTAAGACCGACAAATATCATGGGTGCTTCCAAGCGAATCTGTGAGATGGTCATTCAATATATGAATAGTTTATACGATACAGAATACGTTGCTGTAAGATTTGGAAATGTTCTTGGAAGTAACGGAAGTGTCGTTCCGTTGTTCAAGAAGCAGATTGCCAATGGTGGTCCGGTAACAGTTACACATCCAGAGATTATCCGGTACTTTATGACGATCCCAGAAGCCGTCAGTCTGGTGTTAGAAGCAGGAGCTTACGCAGAAGGCGGGGAAATATTTATCCTTGATATGGGAGAACCAGTTAAGATCTTAGATCTTGCGAAGAATATGATCCGTTTATCAGGACTTACACCAGGAGAAGATATAGAGATTCAGTTTACCGGCTTAAGACCAGGGGAGAAGCTGTATGAAGAACTCCTGATCGATGAGGAGAATAAAAAAGAGACAAAGAACAAACGAATTTTCATTGGAAGTCCAAGGATGATGGAGACAGAACAATTTAGTGAACTGATCGCTGAATTAGATCATGCGGCATTTTCCGAAGATCCGAATATTCGTGAAGTTGTAAAAAGATTAGTTCCAGAGTATACATATAAACAGGCAAATCAACAGACAAAATGACAGGGGGATGAGACAGCATGAAAGAACGTATATATATGGCATCACCAACGATGCATGGGGAAGAACAGAAGTTTGTGCAGGAAGCATTTGACACCAACTGGATCGCACCACTTGGGCCAAATGTCAATGGCTTTGAACGTGAGATGGAAGCGTATACAGGAATCGCACACTGCAGTGCACTAAGCGCAGGAACCGCAGCACTGCATCTGGCGGTGAAATTATTAGAAGTCGGGGAAGGAGATACCGTGATATGTCCTTCGCTGACTTTTGCTGCAACAGTGAATCCAGTCGCCTACGAAAAAGGCAAGATTGTATTCGTGGATTCTGAACCAGAGACATGGAATATGTCACCACAGGCATTGAAAAGAGCATTGGAAGAACATAAAGAAGCAAAAGCAGTGATCGTTGCACACCTTTATGGAACACCAGCCAAGGTAGACGAAATCAAAGCAATCTGTGAAGAATATAAAGTTCCACTGATCGAAGATGCTGCAGAAAGTCTGGGAGCAACATATAAAGGAGTCCAGACAGGAAGATTCGGAGTCATGGCAGGATTTTCATTTAATGGAAATAAGATCATCACGACATCAGGCGGTGGAATGATCGCATCAGAGAATGAAGAATACATCAAGCATGCAACATTCCTGGCAACACAGGCAAAAGAACCGGTCCGACATTATGAACACAAGGAAATCGGATATAACTACCGAATGTCTAATATCACAGCGGGAGTTGGAAGAGGCCAGCTTCTGCATCTGGATGAACACATTGCGAAGAAAAAAGCAATCTATGAGACATACAAAGATGCTTTCAAGGATTATAAACAAGTGCATATGAATCCATATGAAACATGCAGTGAACCAAACTTCTGGTTATCGTGCATGACGATCGATGAAGACAGTAAGACAAAACCATTAGATATCATAGAAGCTTTGGAAAGAGAGAATATCGAAAGCCGTCCGATCTGGAAACCATTACATCAACAACCAGTATTTAAAGGGTGCGAATTCTATTCTCATTACGAAGATGATAAGAAGCCAGTATCAGAAGATATCTTTGACTGCGGATTATGTCTTCCAAGTGATATTAAGAATACAAAAGAAGATATGGATCGGATCATAGGAATCATAAGATCCGTACTGGACCGATAAGAACAAAATGTAAATGGAGTATATATAAAGATGTATCACAAATATATCAAACGATTTTTTGACATCATATTGTCACTGTGCTGTATCATTGTATCAAGCCCGATCCTGCTTGTCACAGCACTGTTAGTAAGGAGCAAATTAGGGAGCCCCGTGATCTTCAAACAAGAAAGACCGGGATATCATAATGAAATATTTACACTCTACAAGTTCAGAAGTATGACAGACGCCGTCGATGAGAATGGTGATCTGCTGCCAGACAAAGAACGTCTTCCAAGATTTGGACAGATGTTAAGATCCACAAGCCTTGATGAATTACCTGAATTCTTCAACATCTTATTTGGACATATGAGTTTTGTCGGGCCAAGACCATTATTGAAACAATACATAGATTTCTACAGTGCAAGACAGAAACGACGTGCAGATGTAAGACCAGGACTGACTGGACTTGCACAGGTGAATGGGAGAAATGCCATCAGCTGGGAAGAAAAGTTTGAATTCGACCTTGAATATGTGGATAACATTTCATTTCTTACCGACATCAAGATCATATTAAAGACTGTGACCAAAGTCTTAAAAAGAGCAGGGATCAGTGCACAGGAATCTGTGACAATGTATGCCTTTCAGGGAACAAAGAAAGATCAGTTTTCCAAATACAAGAAAGCAGGACACTTAAAGATCTTATTTTCAAGCGTGGCAGATCAGGTCGAATTTATCGATACCTTCCGCTATGCTGCCGGCAGATTAGGGGTGAAAGTAACATTTGTCGGCTGTGATCATTCACTGGAAGCACCAGCATTATATCGTTGCCATAAGCACTATCAGGTTCCACAGACAGGGGAAGAAGGTTATGTCACAGAACTCTTACATATCTGTAAACAGGAAAAGATTGGTCTGCTCATTCCAAGAACAGAAGAAGACGTCTTTATCCTGTCACAAAGAGCCAGCGAATTTGAAGCTGTTGGAACAGAAGTTATCATTGCAAATGAAGAATTAGCTCTGCTGTGCAGCAACAAACGCTGGACAGCTTGTTTCTTTGAAGAATGTGGTCTTAACGCACCACAGGTCGTAAGCAGTGCCAATGACTATACACAAGGATTCCCAGCAATGTTTGCAGTATTGGATGAGATGGATAATCTGGAGAAAAGCATCATGATCCATGATGAACAAGAATTAAGTTTTCACGCATCAAAATACGAGAATTATACGATACGTCCATTTTTAAATGGGAAGATGTATGAGATCGATGTATTCTGCAATCTAGACGGAAGCCCGGTTTACATCACGCCAAGAGCAAAGGAAGAAGTCGAGGGAAAAGAAAGTGCAAGATACAGAGTTGTAAGAGATCACAAGATCGTAGAAGAAGCAAAGAAAGTGATAAAGAAATTAAGGCTATCCGGATGGATGACGATATTTATGCTTCGTGAAGAACATACAGACAAAGATTATTTTATCCGAATGGAACCATGGTATCATCAGGCAAGCACCGTATCGATCAAGGCAGGAGCCGATGCACCATATGCAGCACTCTCCATGATGTTAGGTGAGCCAATGGAATACAAAGAGGATGCAGCCGATGACAATGTCATTTTCACAAGATTTGAAAAAAGCGTATGTTTAAATACAAGAGAAGAACCGATCGTAGAGATTCATGATTTTAAAGATCTGTATCATTTAGACGAAGGAATTGGTTCGGTGATTTTTGATCTGGATGACACATTATACTCAGAGAAAGATTATGTACGAAGCAGTTTCCGAGTGGTAGAACGAATGCTTCCAGAAGTGAACAATATCTTTAATAAGTTATGCGCAGCACTGGAAAAAGGGCAGCCGCCACTGGAAACGGTATTAAAAGATGCAGGAATGTATTCGGATGAATTATTATTAAAATGCAGAGAAGCCATCAGGGACCATAAACCAGAGATTTCATTGTATGAAGGAGTCAAAGAATTATTCTTTGAACTACACACGCAAAAGCGAAGTATCGGGATCTTGATCGATGGAACACCAAAAGTACAGCGAGCCAAGATAGAAGCCCTGGGGTTAGATAAAATGGCAGACGAGATACTGATCACAGACGAACTTGCAGGACATGGAAATGTCATGGAATTCAGGAAACCAAATGATCTTCCATTTCTGATCATGAGAAAACGATTAGAAATACCATGCAGGAACATGGCATTTGTCGGAGATGATATCGAGAAAGATTTTATTGCACCGAAAGCATTAGGAATGGAATGCTATTGGAAGAAGAATGAGGATGGGTTATATGAGTAAAGAACCAAAGATAAAACCAATCGTGATCGTTGGAGCCGGTGGTATGGGAAGAGATACTCAGTGGCTGATCGAACGGATCAACGAAGAAGAACCAACATATGAGATTCTTGGATACATAGACGATGGAATCCAGCAAGGCAGCATCATAGATGGCTATCCGATTCTTGGAGGAATGAAATACCTCGAAGAATATGACAAAGAACAAAAACTTGCCGTCGCCTTCGCTATAGGCAATGCAAAAGTCCGTGAAAAACTCGTTTTAAAATGTCTGCCAAATCCAAACTTATGGTATCCTAATCTGATCGATCCATCCGTGATCACATCACAAAGAGTGCATCTAGGACAAGGAAATATCATTTGTACATCCGTTATTATGACAACGAATATAGAGATCGGTAATTTTAACCTGATCTGCAACCGAAGTATCGTCGGACATGATGATGAGATCGGAGATTATAATACCCTGTATCCAGGAGTTTTACTGTCAGGAGATGTCCATTTAAAGACTGAGACAGAGATTGGCACAGGAAGCCAGATCATACAAGGACTGCATATCACAGACGAAGTGATCATGGGAGCAGGAAGTACAGTGATTGAAGATATCAACGAAGCAGGAACTTATGTTGGAGTACCAGTGAGAAGAGTAAACGATGAAGAATAAGAAGATATTAATTTTAGCAAACCTAGACGTAGGATTATACAAATTCAGAAAAGCCCTGATCAAAGAACTCATAGATCAAGGAAATGAAGTCTATATATCCCTGCCAAAAGGAATGTTAGTACAGAATTTAAAAGAAATGGGATGTCATTTTATCGAAACACCGGTAGATCGAAGAGGGATCAATCCAGCAACAGATTTTAAACTGATGATGAGATACTTTAACATCTTAGGCAAGATAAAGCCAGACCTTGTGATCACTTACACGATCAAACCAAACATCTACGGAGGGATCGCAGTAAGATTCAAAAGAATTCCATATGCAGTCAATATCACAGGATTAGGAACTGCATTTCAGAATGAAAATATGATCAAGAAACTCGTCGTATTTTTATATAAACTATCCTGCAAAAAGGCAAAAACAATCTTCTTTGAAAATGAAGGAAATAAGCAGGTGTTTATAGAAAATAATATTATCAAAGAATCCAGATCATGCACCCTCCCAGGAGCAGGGATCGACCTTGATGAATACAAGATGACACCATACCCAGAAGAATCAAGAAATATCCGATTCTTGTTTATCGGACGTGTGATGAAAGAAAAAGGAGTCGAAGAACTGTTCAAAGCAGCAAAGAACATTAAGAAGATCTACCCAGAAGTATCGTTTGATATCGTAGGACCAATGGAAGATGATTATAAGGAACGAATCCAGTCATTGGTCAGAAATGGAATCATTTATTATTATGGCTATCAGGAAGACGTCAAACCGTTCATTAAGAAATGTGACTGCTTTGTATTACCGTCGTATCATGAAGGCATGGCAAATACACTGTTAGAATGTGGAGCCATGGGAAGACCACTGATCACCAGCAGGATTCATGGGTGTATGGAAGCTGTAAGAGATGGCGAGAATGGGTATCTGGTGGATGTGAAGGATGTTAAGGGATTGGAAGAAAAGATTAAGAAATTTATCGAACTTCCTTATAGCCAGAAGAAAGCTATGGGAGAGATGTCACGGAAGGTGATGGTTGAGAGGTTTGATAAGAGAGATGTTGTCAGTATGACAGTTAGGGAGTTGAGTAAATAAGATGGGAGAACCAATCCGAGTATTACAAGTTGTCACGCATATGAACCGTGGTGGACTTGAGACAATGCTTATGAATTATTATCGAAATATAGACAGAACCAAAGTTCAATTTGATTTTCTGACTCATAGACCAGAAAATGAGAAAAAGGACTATGATGATGAGATAAGAAGTCTAGGTGGAAAAATCTATCATATGCCAGTATTAAATCCATTTAGCAGAAACTATATGAAGAGTCTGGATGCATTTTTTAAAGAGCATAAAGAATATAAGATCGTACATTCGCATTTGGATTGTTTGAGTGCATATCCTTTGAAAATAGCGAAGAAAAATGGAGTGCCAGTAAGAATTGCGCATAGTCATAATACAAGCCAGGAAAAGAACTTAAAATATCTGATCAAAGATTACTCCAAAAAACAAATTCCTAAATACGCAACACATTTATTTGCCTGCGGAAGGGAAGCAGGAGAGTGGATGTTTGGAAATCATAAGTTTCAGATCATGAACAACGCAATTGATGCGAAGAAATTTGTTTATAACGAAGAAGTAAGAAAACAAAAAAGACAGGAATTAGGACTTGATGGGAAATTTGTGGTTGGGCATGTGGGAAGATTCAATTTGCAGAAGAATCATGAGTTTTTGATTGAGATTTTTAAAGAACTTTCAATCAAAGAGCAAGACGCTGTATTGTTATTGGTTGGAAATGGGGAATTACAAGATAAGATAAAAGAGAAAGTAGAAAAAATGGGATTAGAAAAAAGGGTCATTTTTTATGGCATAAGTGAACGTATATATGAAATTTTACAAGTAATGGATTCTTTTGTATTCCCATCGCTATTTGAGGGATTAGGAATAGCATTGGTGGAGGCTCAAGCAGCAGGTATACAGAGCTTTGCTAGTAAGGATGTGATACCACAAGAAGCTAAGGTTACCAAACTTTGTCATTTTATTTCATTGGATAAAAGTCCCAAAGAATGGTCAGAACATATATTAGAAATGAAAAACAGTAAAAAAATAAATACCTATTTTGATATAAAAAAACAAGGGTACGATATAGAGGAGAATGTTAGAAAATTGGAGGAGTTTTATTTAAATGAGTGGAGAAAAAATTAAATTAACAGTGTTTACTCCTGCTTATAATCGAGCACATACATTAGGCAGATGTTATGAAAGTTTGTGTAGGCAAAGTAATAAAAATTTTAAGTGGCTGATTAT
>ERZ840057.1919-NODE-1919-length-15600-cov-24.791444_pt1 | contig 15600 bp, 15 predicted proteins | sample MGYA00519907_ERZ840057 | MGnify/ENA primary metagenome ERZ840057 (study PRJEB31850, sample SAMEA3708862) | human gut metagenome | biome: human gut; feature: human-associated habitat; material: faeces | place: China | collected 2014 ...
CGATTCCATTCTTTACCTAAAAATTATTCATCCCCCAAATTTCCGTGAAGAGCCTAAAATTTCTTATTTATGTTTCTTTGAAAGGGAAATTGCTTTTTCAAATGTCTTGAGAATGCTTTCGGACGGCTCTTTATCAAGCAGGCTGACAACTATGATCGAAATGGTTGAAAGGAAGAAACCAGGAACCAGTTCATAGATGCCGAACCATTCAAACTGTTTCCAGATAAGGACGGTAATTCCCCCGATAAGTACACCGGCGTAGGCACCTTTTAATGTCATGCGTTTCCAGTAAAGTGAGAGGAGTATCGTTGCACCGAAGCAGGCACCAAATCCAGCCCACGCATAAGAGACAATCTGGAAAATATAGCTGTCCGGATCGGAACCCAGATATACTGCAATTATAGAGACAACCAGTACACTGATGCGGCTTACACGGATCAACGTCTTTTCAGATGCATTCTTGAAGAGGAATGCCTGGAAAAGATCTCTGGAAACCGCAGAAGACGTTACGAGCAATTGGGAGGAACTTGTACTCATGATTGCTGCCAGAATGGCTGACCAGATGATTCCTGTAATAAATGGTGCCGAAAGAGACTTTGCCATGATGATGAATACTCTTTCAGCATCCGCATTTTCCAGAGGGGTGCTGAGATAGGCTTTGCCGACAATACCAATGGCAATGGCAAAACCAAGGGATAATAAGACCCAAAGCATAGCAATGTGTGTCGATTTCTTTAAATCATCGGCATCGCCGATTGCCATGAATTTTACTAAAATATGAGGCTGGCCGAAATATCCAAGGCCCCATCCCAGGGAGGATACCAGCATAATAAGCAGTGCCGACATGCTTGTAAATGCGGGGAAGAATGAAAAGAAATCCAGGCCTTCGCCTGATAAGATATCCATCGTCGGAACCGGACCGCCTAAAGCAATTGTTGCTGCAAGCGGAACGTAAATAACCGTAAAGAACATCATTGTTCCCTGAATGAAGTCTGTCAATGCAACAGCAGAGAAGCCGCCCAGGAATGTATAGAAAACGACAACGAATGCACCGAGAAGCAATGCATGGAAATATGGAATACCAAAAATAGTATTGAATAATCTGCCTGCTGCTACAAATCCGGATGAGGTGTATATGATGAAAAAGAGAATGATGAACACTGCGCAAATCAAGCGAAGTCCGTTTTTGGTATCCTCAAAGCGGTTTGAGAGGTAGTCAGGTATTGTCAGGCTGTTATTTGCGACTTCTGTATAATTTCTTAAACGTTTTGATACGAGAAGCCAGTTCGCCCATGTGCCTATAATAAGGCCGATGCCGGTCCAAAAAGCAGATAAGCCGTGCAGGTAAGCATAGCCGGGAAGACCCATGAGCATCCAGCCGCTCATATCGGATGCTTCAGCACTCATGGAAGTCAGCCAGGGACCCAGTTTTCTATCCCCCAGAATATAAGAGGAAAGGTTTTTCTGCCGTCTCGAATAATAAAGGCCGATGCCCATCATTAAAATCAAATACAGAATGAAAGCTAGTGCTATAGGCCAGCTGTTGTTGAAATCCATGTGAAAGTCCTCCTGAAACCGTCTTTCTCAAATAAATATATTTTATCATAATAAAGTATTTTAGCAGATATGTAAAGAGAAATGAGCCGGAATAAGGATTCTTAAGTTGAAATGTCTATTGCAGCGGCCTTAACAGCTTAAGCAGAAACGGTCATAAGAATATCATTTCAATATTTCCGGAGAATGATAATAATCTTCATTGGAATATCTGTACCTGTCAGAATGACGGCAGTAAGCCTGAATGTCAGTCGCAAGGAAATCTATGGAAAGCGCCTCCCGGCTCTTCTCATCAAGAGTCCTCATGGCTTTGGCGGCAGAGGTAATTACGGGAATTGTAATATGATGAATCAGTTCACTGCTTTCCTGGCGGAGCGCCAGAAGTCTGGCATATCTGGGAAAATCAGGCTTGACGAACGGAGACGGCTTTTTGGTGCCGGATAAAAGAAGCGAAGCAGATATTCTTTTTAACTTGCTGTAAAGATAACGCTTGCTCTTGATTCCGCTTAACATCTGAGGGAATGTCGTTTTTTCGGCTTCTTTTTTCCATTTATTTTCAAGGCCTTCTGTAAAAAGTCCCGAATCAGAAAGATCGGAAAGTCCAAGTGCTTTGGACATGAAGAAACATGCGTCTTCATATCGGTTAAAGTCTGTATAATTTCCGCTCTGCATTAATATTTCGGCTTCTTCCTGTATATTTGGAGGCAGTAAAAGGCTGCTTCCTGTTTCCAAAAGCTGCGCTCTTGCATCAGAAGCGGAAATATTGTGTTCCATATCCCGGTGTGTAATGAAAACTTCCAGATCAGGATAATACTTGGAGACCGTTTCGACATATCTCAGTCCCAAAAGGTTATTGGGCTTTATCAGTTCCTGGTAAAGCTTATTTGAAAAGCTGTTTATTGCAGCAGAAGCGGCGCGGCTGTAGGGAAGGCCGTTCTTCAATTCCTGATGGAGCCTTGCTGTGTAATCTTCTGTCTGCATCCATCTGGCAATGTCAAATAACTGATTCTTATCCAGCGATTCTGTAGAAAAAGCTATATGGGTGCATCCTAAATCATGCAGCAGGTGAACGGCGTTTTCAGAAAATGAATCGGCGCTTTGCAGTACATAAAGTGCTGGATATTCAAAAACAGCATCTACGCCTGAAGAGATGCTCCAGGAAGCTCTGCTCCATTTATCAAATATGGCAGGCTCTCCCCGCTGTACAAATGAGCCGCTCATGGCTGAAATTATACGAGCGTCCGGGAAGCTCTTTCTGATTTCTTTAATCATGGCTGCATGGCCTGAATGAAAAGGGTTCCATTCAGCCGTAATTCCAATTACAGGATTTTTTTTCATGATGACTCCTCATCAAAATACAGGCCGCTCTGGGTATGTAAAATCAGCAGATGAATGAATATTTCAAGTGCATATGGGTTTTCAAAATCTTATAAGTTACACATTTGGCAAGGCTTACAGGCTTACATATGTTATAATATTAAAAGTATGTCAGGATAAAATCAAATGCAAGGATGTTCTAAGGCATAACTGATAAATCTGCATATCTGCATAAATGTAAAAATATATATGGAAAGTGATGAGTCAATATGGTTAAATTTCTTAAATCAAAATTATCTGCTGTCCTGATGGTCGTTTTATTGTCTGCTATAGGTCTCAGCCTTGCCGGGTGCGGAAAAGAGAGCCTTGATGATGAGTTTATTTTTGGCAAGAACAGGGTTCATTGTGAAAATAGTACAATTACATTATCAACGCCGTTTGAAATCATTTCGGAAGGAAAGCAGGTAGATCTTGTCGGCCGCGGTGAAGAAAAAGTGAGTGCAGAAGGGCATAATGAGCACCTTCAGATTTTAGTTACCGGCAATCAGGTCTCCAGTGATGAGAATGAAGAAAAACTGGTTAAGGAAGCACCGGCTATTTTACAAAACAACCCGTCTGTCAGCCGTTTGAAAGTAGAAAATAAAACGGTTTCCCTGGGCGATACTAAAGCCAATGTTTTGAATTTTACATTTGCTGAAACTGATAAAAGCAGGACTACCGATCTAAGTGTAAGAGAATATATTTTTACCTACCAGGGTGTTGTTTGGAGAGTCATCTATCAGTACAGAACGGGCGATGCAACAGGGAAGGCCCTGGCAGACCGTGTAGAAGGAAAGATTTCAATGGGAACTAGCTTTTAATTGAATTTATTTTAGGAGAGGAGTTATAGAAGAATGAAGGTTATTGGCGCAAGGGCGCCACTGGGCCTGTGTATATTCACAGGAATTCTGCTGAGCGAAGCGGTCAATCATATGCTGACGGCGGGTGCTTATTTTTCTCAGTATCCGTATCTGACGCAGTCTTTTACCATTCTAAATATTGAGAATATATCGCTCAATCTGTTTATTATGCAGCTTCATTTCGGCATAAAGATTGTGCTGAATCTGATTACAGTGCTCAGCATTCTCGCATCACTGTATGTATACAAGAAATTATAAAGAGAAGATTTTATAATAAGGTTCACAGCGTTCCTTTCTAGTTCCCTGAATTTAAATAGTTCATTTGGTTTTTTATGGCTCTGAGGTATGGAGAAAGCATTACCGGCCATGTGCAGCGAAATGGAGTGTTTTTATGAAGATCAAGGATATGCGTCCGGAGGACCGGCCAAGAGAACGTTTTGCAGAGTCTACGAATGTAAGTCTTGTCGATTTGGTGTCAATTCTCATCCGCACAGGAACACGGGGGAGAGCCGTGACGGAAGTGGCCCAGGAAGTAGTAGACTTCTTGGAAGCGAAAGAGCAGGACGGCATCGACTTCTTTGATGATCTTAATTGGCGTGACTTGATTGAAGTTAATGGCATTGGAAAAGATAAGGCAGTAACGATATGTGCAGCAATAGAACTCGGGCGGAGGCTGGCGTATCGTCACAAGAAGATTGAACTTATTGATTTTAATTCACCGCAGAAAGTTTCCAGGTATTTCATGGAGAAGCTTCGTCATGAAACACAGGAAAAGTTTATCGTTTCATTCTTGAATGTTAAAAATAAATTACTGGGATACAAAGTAATTTCGCAGGGAAGCCTGGATGCAGTATCTGTTGATATCAAGGAAGCAATGAAGTGGGCTATCCGGTATAAAGCACACGGATTAATCATTCTTCATAATCATCCCTCCGGCTCGCCTGAACCATCGGATGAGGATATCAACGTTACGAGGCGCTTTAAGGAAGCGGCTGAATTGATGGAAATGGAATTGCTGGATCATGTCATCATAGGGGATGGCATCTATGTGAGTCTCAATGAACGGGGGTTCATCTGATTATTAACAGCCTTGGAATATAGCGGAGTACAATGCTATAATATTGAGGTAGTAAATACGTTCATCATGAGGAGGAATTAGAATGGAAGAAATGGAAAACGGCAAGAGGTATTCCGCTGAATCTAAGGGCTATAATGATAAGATTTATGAAGTACGCTTCCTGCCAGTCATGGAAAGACCTGAATATCAGGAAGGCGAAACAAGAGAATCTCTTGAAAAGCTGAAAAAAGAAATGGCAGAGAAGGATTTCGAAAAATATATAAATAATGGCTTAATCAGAGTTACCTACGATGGCAGTCATCTTATGCTGATTGCTAAGTCGGAAATTTACAGAACTATGCTGACAGGCCCGTTTTTCAATGTAATCTGCAAAGCATTTGACGTAGGAAACTTCCGTGTAGTCAGCCAGGTAAACGGGTATTAAGATTTTCAACGTTCAGATCTGGAATAGTCAGGAATAAAAGCCGTGGGTATGGAACCTGCGGCTTTATTTTATTGCTATAATGATAAAGTTTTTATTGGTGAAGGTCATGCAGGCCGATACAAGATTGACTTGAGCACAATAAGATGATAATCTTAATAAAACGTTAATATGTATCTAATTATATTATTTAAAGGCAGGGAAAATATATGGAATTTTGGCATCTTTTCAGGGCAGGCGGATTTATGATGTATCCGCTGGTTATAGCATCCATTGCGGTTGTTGCTATTTTTATCGAGCGGTTCAATTACTATAAAAAGTGCAGATCGGATACGCAGCTTATCACGGGAATGCTTCGGGAGTATATCCCGGGCGGCAAGTTTGATGAACTGGCAGATGCTTTGGCAAAAGATGGCGGCATTCCGGCTTCGGTTATATTGGACGGAGTCAAATGCATACATCTGAAAGCTGACCAGAATGAATTGATAGAAGGAGCTTCATCAAGGGCTGTCGGCGAATTAAGAAAATATCTGAATTATCTGGATACCATTGTTACACTGTCTCCATTGATGGGTCTTCTTGGAACCGTTATTGGCATGGTCGAATCTTTTAATGTTCTTTCTACTGCTCAAGGGCAGCCTTTTGCCATTACAGGTGGTGTCGCAGAAGCATTGGTGTGCACAGGAACGGGATTGTTTGTAGCTATATTATCTCTTCTTGCATATACATATCTTTCCCAAAAGGTCAGCGAATTTATCGTTCAAATTGAAACACTGGATTCATTGTACCTTTCCTTTATGAAAGGGAGGTAAGGATGAGATTAGAACGATTCGAAAATGAAAAAAAGCCCAAGATAATGATTATACCTATGATAGATATCATCTTTTTCCTCTTGGTATTTTTCATGATGAGTATGCTCAGCATGGTTACACAAAGGTCCATCGGCCTAAACCTGCCGCAGGCTTCGACGGCTGTCATTGAAACGACAGAGGAACTTCCTGTCAGCATTGCAGAAGACGGGACAATTTTTGTTGAGAAAGAGCCTGTTTCAAAAGCAGCTTTTAAGCACAGGATGGAAATAGAAATGAGCAGGAACCATGATGTTAAGGTTTTACTTAGAGCGGACAAGAATTCCCAGCATGGAGATTTCGTTTTTGCCCTTGATCAGCTGAAAGCACTGGGAATCCATAGAATCAGCATAGCTACTGATTGCTACTGATTCAAATTAATTCAAAAAAGGATCGGTTTATGCATAATATAAATCACAAATGGTCCATGGCTGTTTTTGAGTCAATCCTTTTCCATGTATTCCTCATAGCGTTTTTGGTGGCGGCCGGAAGCTTTTTCATGGCTTCTCTGCCGGAGAGTAGTCCTATTGAGGTGGATCTCGTGGATACGACTGCAGGTGCTTCGGGAGGCGCAGGTTTCGGTTCCGGACATGGCTCGTCTGTTTCAAAATCAGATACAGTGAATGTCAATCAATTACCGGGAGGGGAATCGAAGGATTCATCAGCAGTGAGCAGCGATATGGCATCTTATGAAGATAATAATGAGTATTCACAAAACATAAATACCAGCACAGGCGGATCAGGCGCTGCAGATGGCAGTGCCCAGGGATCTGGCTCAGGAAATGGGACTGGTTCAGGCTCTGGCGATGGTACTGGGACTGGCTACGGAAGCGGGACCGGCTCCGGCTCTGGTGATGGCATTGGAAATGGCAATGGAGAAGGTTCTGGCGGAGGCGTTACAGAAGGGCCTCAAATCTTATCAAGGGAAGAACCGGTTTATCCATCTGCGGCAAGGTCTGCCGGGATTTCCGGCACTACTGTTGTCGGATTTATCATAGAAGCGGACGGAAGTGTTTCTTCGGCCTGGGTTGAGCAGTCGTCAGGAAACTCATCGCTGGATAGCGCTGCTGTCCAATCTGTCCAAAATTGGAGATTTGTTCCAGCCAGGCAAAATGGAATTCCGGTTCAATCAAGATCCAGAGTTCCTATAATCTTCAATTTGCGTTAAAATTTAAGACAGGGTTTTTATAATTAAAAATATTTAGGAGGAGTTATTATGAAGACAGGGAAATTATTTGGAATCGGTGTAGGTCCTGGAGATCCGGGACTGCTTACAGTAAAAGCAGTGGAAACGATTAAGAATGCGGATATTATCATCACCCCGAAAACTGAGAAAAAGGATGGGTCTGTTGCTTATAATATCGCCAGGAAATATATTCCGGAAAATGTTGAAATTCTGCCAATGGTATTCCAGATGAGCAATGATATGGAAGCGGTTAATGCCCAGTGGAAAGAAAATCGTAAAATTATTGCGCAAAAGCTGGATGAGGGGAAAAATTTAGTATTCCTCACGCTGGGAGATCCGATGCTCTACAGCACGTACATGTATATTTTTAACGAATTCAGAGATTCAGATAAATATTCCATTGAAACAATCCCCGGAATCCCTGCATTTTTAGGAATTGCTTCTTATATCAACCAGCCTCTAACGGAATGGGAAGAAAATGTATTGATTATTCCGGCTACAGCTTCGCCGGAAAAGTTTGATGCAGCACTGTCTGCCGCAGATAACGCCGTTATTATGAAGGTATATAAGAATTTTGCTTATGTACAGGAAGAATTAAGGAAACACCATATGATGAAGAGATCTGTCATGGTTTCCCGCGCAGGACTTCCTGATGAAATTATCCAGAGAGACCTGGACAGTCTGCCGGCTGATTATAAACCTAATTATCTTAGTACAATTATTGCGAAGAGAGATGAGGACTAATGACAGCATTTAACCGTCCCAGGCTGGTAATTGCCGGCACCAACAGCGGTGTCGGAAAAACAACGATTGTCGTAGGCCTTTTAGCGGCACTTCGTCAAAAAGGACTTTCGGTGCAGCCATTTAAGGTAGGACCGGATTACATAGATCCAGGCTTCCATTCAAAGGCAGCCGGCCGAGATTCTTATAATCTTGATACATGGATGGTTCCGGAAGAATATCTTCAGGAAAACTTCACAAAGTTGTCAGACGGGGCTGATATTTCAATTATAGAAGGCGTCATGGGCCTGTATGATGGAGGGGCTAATGGAGTAAGTTCTACTGCCGATATAGCAAAGAGACTTAAGGCCCCGATCATCCTTGTTCTGGACTGCAAATCAGTCGGATACAGCATTGCGGCCACAGCATTGGGATTCAGAGAATATGATAAGACAGCAAATATTGCCGGCGTTATTTTGAACAAACTTGGATCTGACAGGCATGAAGCCATGGTCAGGGAAGTTATGGAAAAAATAAATATGCCGGTTGTCGGCGCTTTCCATAGGGATGATCATCTTAAGACACCGGAAAGGCACCTCGGTCTGACGCCGGTTACTGAAATTGAAACGAGCCAGCTGATTGAAGATATCGGAAAGGCTGCCAGCCGATACATTGATATGGATCAGATTCTTGCTATCGCCAATTCTTCACCGGATCTTGATATTGACGATGATAAGAATGCAGAAGAGAACCATAAAATTGTGAAAATCGGCGTTGCCAGGGATGCAGCATTTTCGTTTTATTATCCATCCAGCTTAGAAAAATTAGAGAGCATGGGAGCCGAGCTCATCGATTTCAGCCCGCTGGAAGACAGCAGCATTCCTGATGTCGACGGACTGATTTTTGGCGGTGGTTTCCCGGAAATGTTTTTGGAAAAGCTTCAGGAAAATGAAAGCATGAAGCAGTCGATCAGAGAGGCTGCATCAAAGGGGATGCCTATTTACGCAGAATGCGGCGGTTTAATGTACTTATGCCGTCAAATTGTTGATTTTGACGGGAACGCTTTTGATACAGCAGGCATTATTCCCGGGGTTTGTAAAATGGGCAAGAACCTGCAGCGTGTGGGTTACGTGACTGCCACTGCCCTTAAAGACAGCATTGCTGCCAGGAAGGGGGATCAATTGAGAGGACATGAATTCCACTTCTCAATGATCACCAAAGATGAGGATTACCCGGATGCATATGAACTTCAGGGAACGCGTCAGAGTACTCCGCACTTGGAGGGCTACAGCAAGGATAATGTTCTTGCAAGCTACCTGCACATTTCTTTCGAGGGAAACCCTAAGGCAGCCGATCATTTCATAAAATCATGCTTGTCTTATAAAAAGACTCATTTGTAAAAGCTGGTTCATGTACGAAAATATATAGAATTGATAATAGTCAATTTAGAGGAGAATATATGGAAAACAAGGGCCTTATACTTATTAATACAGGGAACGGCAAGGGGAAAACGACAGCCGCTCTGGGAACTGCTATCCGTGCATGGGGAGATGGACAGAAAGTTCTGATTCTCCAGTTCATAAAAGGCGGCTGGAAGTATGGAGAGCTTAATGCCATCCAGGCTTTAAATAAGCTGGATCAGCGGATTGAAATACGCCAGATGGGAGATGGATTTGTCTTCCATAATCAGGAAGAGGATGAAGAGACTTTCCAGAAGAAAAAGGCTTTGGCTAAGGAAGGCTGGGACATGGTGCGCCGGGAATTTGAAAGCGGCAATTGGGATTTGATTGTTCTGGATGAGATCAATTATGCAATCCATTTCGGAATGCTCAATGTAGATGAAGTTCTCGAATTATTAAACAATAAACCGGAGCGTCTGAATGTCATCCTTACAGGACGGTATGCTGAGCCCAAACTTATAGATGCTGCTGATACCGTTACGGAAATGACCTTGGTTAAGCATGCGTTCCAGAAAGGAATCCGGGCCCGGAAGGGAATTGAATTCTAAATCCTTCTGCAATATAAGTATCCGTAATCATGAAATAATAAAAAGCTCGTAATATAAACGTTGCGGATTTTAAGCTGATACAGTGAAGGCGGGCAATATCAGTTATCTTCTTTACATGTTTGTACTGGCATGATAAAATTTTGTAAGTTGTAGGTACATTTGTTTATTCAATGAGGGATGTATATGGCACTTTATGTAAAGAAATTCGGCGGAAGTTCAGTCGCGACTCCGGAAAAAATGCTTAATATAGCAAATCGTGTGCTTCGTGATAGGAAACCTGGTGATAAAATCGTTATTGTTGTTTCTGCTATGGGTGACAGCACGGATGACTTATTAGATTTGGCAGCAGAGGTTTCTGATGTGAACTATGCCAGAGAACGGGATATGCTTCTCTCTACAGGTGAACAAGTGTCAATTGCATTAATGGCAATGACATTTAAGAAACTCGGGGTTCCAGCTATTTCCTTAACTGGCCCGCAGGCAGGCATAGTTGCAGGCGGCGGTTATGGAAAAGCTACAATTGACGACGTTAAACCGGACAGGGTGTTTAAGGAACTGGAAGCCGGCAATATAGTGATTGTCGCAGGATTCCAGGGAATGATGCCAAACGGTGATATCGCTACATTAGGCAGAGGCGGAAGTGATGCTACTGCCGTTGCGCTCGCCGGAGCCATGCATGCCGATATGTGCGAGATTTTCACAGATGTTGACGGTGTATACTCTGCTGATCCGAGACATGTAACCGGAACTATAAAAATGAAAGAAATTACCAATACTGAGATGCTTGAAATGGCAAGGCTTGGCGCCGGAGTCATGCAGCCAAGAAGCGTAGAACTGGGAATGAAGTACCATATTCCGATCCATGTAAGGTCTACGTTCACAGATGAAGAAGGCACCATAATTCGGGAGGTATGTACAATGGAAACCAGAGATGACACCGTAAGAGGCGTAGCACAAGACGCTCATGCTGCAAGAATTGCTGTTCTTGGATTAAGAAATATTCCAGGAGTTGCTTACAAAATTTTCTCTGTACTGGCTGAAAACAATATCACCGTAGATATGATTGTTCAAAGTGTCAGAAATTCTAACGATGATAAAACGGATATCATTTTCACAATTGACGACGCCGATCTCTCTGATGCAAAGAGAGTTTTGGATGCAATGAGAGATGAAGGAAAAGTCGAAGAAGTGATTTATGATGATGATACAGCAAAGGTATCCGTTGTTGGTGCCGGAATGCTCGGCCGCCCGGGTGTCGCTGCCCGCATGTTTGGCGCTTTGGGCCGTGCAGGTGTCAATATTGATATTGTAAGTACTTCAGAAATCAGTATTTCCTGCCTTATTTTGCGTAAGGATCTCGATAAAGCAGTACAGGCTATTCATGATGAATTCTTCACGGCAGGAGAAGGCAGATAAACTGTTCCATTAATAGACAAAAGCACAGGTCTCATCCCTGCGCTTTTTCTATTTATGAATCTATTCCAATGATTTGCTTTTAAATACGATATTTATAAATTTTTGATTAAAGGAGAGGCCTATGAAATTCAATAATGGAGATATAATACACGGCTTCCGTGTTACAAATCTATCACATATACAGGAAGTGGATTCCGATGCATATTTGATGCAGCATGAGAAGAGCGGAGCCAGACTTCTCTATCTCGCAAATAACGATGATAATAAGGTTTTCTTTATCAGCTTCCGCACGACACCGGATAATTCCAAGGGAACTCCGCATATCATGGAACACTCTACACTCTGCGGTTCCAGAAAGTTTCCTCTTAAGGAACCATTCGTAGAACTGGCTAAGGGATCTTTAAATACATTTTTAAATGCTATAACCTGGCCGGATAAAACGATGTACCCGATCGCCAGCAGAAATGATAAGGATTTCCATAACCTTATGGACGTTTATCTGGATGCCGTTTTCTATCCGGACTGCCTTAAAAATCCTCAGATCCTTATGCAGGAAGGCTGGCATTACGAATTGGATAATGTGGATGCGCCGTTGACCTATAATGGCGTTGTTTATAATGAAATGAAGGGCGCTCTTTCATCTCCGGAAGCAATCATGGAAGACAAGGCGATGGAGGAACTGTTTCCCGATACGACATACGGAGTAGAATCCGGCGGGGATCCTGAAGTCATTCCTACATTATCATTCAGGGAGTTCAGTGAATTCCATCGCAGATTCTATCATCCATCCAACAGCTATATTTATCTTTATGGCGACATGGATATCGATGAGACACTGAAATTCATCGACCAGGAATATCTGAGCCATTTTGACGCAAGGAATGTCTATTCCGCTGTCAAAACTCAATCCCCGCTTCCGAAAAGAAAGATTGTTGAGGCGCCATTCGGCATTTCTGAAAATGAAAGCCTTGAGAAGAAGACTATTCATGCATTATATATTGCACTTAATGACCATATAACTACGGAAGAGTCTCTCGCATTCAAAATCCTGAGCTATGTTCTGGTAGATATGGATGGAGCTCCATTAAAGAAAGCAGTTTTGGACGCAGGAATCGGGAATGATGTATCTAGTGCGTATGGAGACAGCTATAAACAGCCGGTATGGACAATCGAAGTAACTGGTTCAGAAATTGATAAGAGAGAGAAGTTTATTTCAACTGTCGATCTTGTCTTAAGGAATCTTGCCCTTGATGGAATTGACAGGAATATGCTTGAAGCAGCACTCAACCGCACAGAGTTCATCCTGCGTGAGAATGATTTCCAGGGAAAACCGAAAGGACTTCTGTATGGAGTGAGAGCAATGGATCTCTGGCTGTATGACAGAGACCCCATGCAGGCTCTTAAGTACATTGATGATATCAAGGAACTTAGAAATAATCTGGATAAAGGATATTTTGAAAATCTGCTTTTAAAATACGTTATCAAGAACACGCACCAGGTACTGATTACAATGAAACCTGAACGTGGTCTGACAGAAAAGAAAAATAAGGAGACAGCAGAGAAACTGGCTGCCTTCAAGAGCTCTCTCTCCCACGAACAGCTTGAAGAAATCGTCGAATCGACAAAAGCCCTGAAGGAAAGACAGGCTTCGATGGAAACGGAAGAAGCTTTAAAGACAATTCCGCTTCTTTCAAGAAAAGACCTTAAACGTGAAATCGAAGATGACAGCCTTATTGAAGAAGACCTGAATGGTATCCGTCATTTCCATTATGAAGTCAACACAATGGGTATCACTTATTTGAATATCTTCTTTACACTGTACGGATTGAAGGAAGAAGATATTCCGTATGCTAATCTACTGACGTCGATATTATGCAGCATGAATACTGATAAACATAGCTATGTTGAATTATCCAGACTGTCCAATGCTTATACCGGAGGACTTGGGTTCAATGTCAGTGCATACAGCAGGTATGATAATTCCGCAGATTATACCCCTGTTTTTGCCATCCGGGGAAAAGCTCTGACATCGAATGTCGACAAGCTGATGGGACTCATTGGTGAAGTTCTCTGCCATACTTCTTTCGAAGATACCGCAAGATTGAGAGAGATTCTTCTTCAGGAAAAATCGGAATGGGATATGAGCGTGTTCAGCCGTGGAAGCTCACTGGTTATGACAAGACTTTCTTCTTATTTCTCTAAAGCCGGTGCATTTGCCGAACAGCTTGCATTGAGTTACTACTATTTCCTGTCAGACCTGGTTCGCGATTTTGATGCAAATTCTGATGAGATTGTCCGCAGGCTGGCAGAAGTTGCAAAGATTATTTTTGCAAAATCAAATCTGTTTATAGAAACGATTGGAGAGTCCGGCGAGGTAAGCGCGGTCAAGGATCATTTATATGAAATTGCCGATGATCTTCCGGATGGAAATGTTTATCAGAAGCACACCTTTGATTTTGCCGAAGGAAACAAGAACGAGGCATTCTTAACTTCCGGAAAAGTCCAGTATGTTGGCGAAGGCGGAGATTTCCGCAAATACGGGTTCAATTATACTGGCGCTCTCCGGGTTATGGAAACCATTCTGCGCTATGAATATTTATGGAAGAAGGTTCGCGTCCAGGGCGGAGCATATGGTGCATTTACCCAGTTTTTAAGTGATGGTACTGCGATTTTATGTTCTTACAGAGATCCGAATTTAAAACAGACCCTTGAAACATACAAGAACCTTCCTGAATATATCCGCACGCTCGAATTATCAGACAGGGAAATGACAAAATACGTAATTGGCACGATGGCTGCAGATGAAATACAGCTTACCCCGTCAATGAAGGGCGAACGCGCAATGCTTCATTATTTGAATGGCAATTCTGTTGAAAACCGCAGAAAAGTCAATGATGAAATCGTCAACTGCACAGTAGAAGATATCAGGAAACTTGCGCCTTTGCTTCAGAGCGTTATTGATCACTCCAGTATCTGCGTAATGGGAAATGAAGAAAAGATTCATCAGGATGCAGATGTATTTGATAAAATCCTGTCCCTTCCAGACTGATCATATGCAGGTAAGAACGAGATTTGCTCCGAGCCCGACCGGTTTCATGCATCTGGGAAATATCTGGATCGCACTCTTGAACTGGTTGTGGACCCGGCAGAATAAGGGCAAAATTGTTTTAAGGATTGAAGATATAGATACGCAAAGAAGCAAGCCGTCCTATATACAAGGAATTTTAGACGATCTTTCCTGGCTGGGACTGGATTTTGATGAGGGCCCTGGCCATAGCTTCTCTTATGGAGATACGATACAGAGCCAGCGTACACATCTCTACGAGGAAACCTGCAGGGACCTTCTGAAGCAGGGGGAGTTGTACCCTTGCTTCTGCTCCCGTGCAAGGCTTCACGCAATCAGTTCAGCACCGCATGCTAATGAGGCAGTATCCTCGTATGACGGCCATTGCCGAAATCTGACAGAACAGGAGAGAGCCGTCCAGACAAAGGCTCCTTCACTCAGATTTAAGGTGGACGATTGCAGGATAGAATTTACGGATCTGCTGAAAGGAAAGCAGTCAAAACATTTAAGAGCCGGCTTTGATGATTTTGTCGTAAAAAGAGCTGACGGGATGTTTGCGTATCAGCTTGCTGTTTCACAAGATGATGGCGCCATGGGAATCACTCATGTGTTTCGGGGAAACGATTTAATGGATTCCACTTTTTACCAAATCCTATTGATGCGTAAAATGGGATACACTCCTCCGGCATATGCACACCTGCCGCTTTTAGTCGATCAGCAGGGAATCCGTCTTTCTAAAAGGCAGCATGGGATTTCGGTTAAAGAGTTAAGAGAAAGTGGTACTACAGCAGAAGAAATCATAGGATTCTTACTGTATCTGGCGGGGGAAACCGGTCACAAGTGCAGGATGTCTGCTTCTGAGGCTCTTCGGAATGTCGATTTTAACACCTGCAGAAATCTCACAAAAGATTCAATAACAGTTCCTTTTTAAAAAATGAATATTTTGAGATGAACGTATTTTTTAGGGGGATGTGACAAAATTCATCCCAATAAAAAAGGCTCTGCCCCGGATCATTTGGTCCGGGGCAGAGCCTTTCGTGTTATAATTTTTTTGCAATGAAAAATAACAACACTAGCAATCATTTTACC
>ERZ840057.1930-NODE-1930-length-15531-cov-31.050622_pt1 | contig 15531 bp, 21 predicted proteins | sample MGYA00519907_ERZ840057 | MGnify/ENA primary metagenome ERZ840057 (study PRJEB31850, sample SAMEA3708862) | human gut metagenome | biome: human gut; feature: human-associated habitat; material: faeces | place: China | collected 2014 ...
TATACTATAGACAGTAGAAGAAAGGAGTGAACACAGAGTGATAAAGCTAACAGAAGCAATGAGGAAGACGCTTGCAAATGAAGGGCGTCTCGAAACCCGCCGGTGTTTATATCTCTATAAAGCACAGGAAAAGCGGCTGTATAAGTACAACAAACCCGAAGTGTGGAGAGCAAAAGGAACGGGCAAAGAAATAGTTGAAATTGACTTGTCACCGTGGAGCGAAGACAGTCTTACCGATGAACAGAGGGACTATAAACACTTTATGGAAAGTTATTTCGGCGTGACGCCGTTGCAATAAGAAGGGAGAATGCAAGTATGATTCAATATCTCAAACCCAGTTGTTGGGCATGGATTCTGGCAGACCTCAAAAGGAAGGAAGGGACGAATGAGCGGTGTATCTGGGGCGGCTACCGCTACTATATTCATCGGGTATATGAATGCACTGCAATCAGGCGTTGCCCTCAGTCTCAAGAACCTACCTTTGAAGCAGACGAACTTGTGGCCTATTTTGCGAAAGGGGAGTTTTAACATGAAAATGAATATTGAGTGCCGAACCGTTAGAGTTCCTGCCAAATGTCTTCCGGCTGGTACGTATTTCAGATATAAGCTTGAGTCCTGGGATGAGCTGAACGAAAAACAATGTGGTGTGCTTTTGGTTACGGACACGTTCGGTCAGGCGGTCAACTTGTATTCTGGGGCGCTTGTCACGATTCTTGATATGCCGTATGAGGTTGTCAATGATGTAGAGCTAAGTGGGTGGGTGTAATGACAGCATATCAGTTTTCTTGCATTGCGCCTTTTGCGGCGTTCCTATTCATCGGCGCTATCATCGTCGGCATCGCAGAGTGGAAAGGGTGGTTTTGATATGAAGATGAATCAGTGGTATTTGTACGAACAGGAAGAGGACAACACAGACCGCTTTCACCGTCATGTCATGGAGTGGGTCGAGATTCTGGGCTTGTTCCTGTCTCTGGTCTGGGGCGTCGTTGGTCTGGTGTTCTTCATTCAGCTCATGGAGACGTTGGGGGGGTTGTTTTAATGGTGCTTTTCATGTACGGGTACGGAAAGCCGAAGAAGGGGCAGTTCAAGCGCCCCGTCTACGCGGGTGCAGTTCAGGTGAAGGACGGCGTGGAGCTTGACTTGGCATTGTATACGCTTTATTCCTGCATGAAGGTTAAGGGGCAGTCTCCCACGATGACCTACACGAAAAACGGCATTCGATTCACATACACGTCAGAGAGGTGAACACCATGAAGAAAGCATTGACTGACACGGGGCTTGTCAAGAAAGCCGATGAAGCAGGCGCAAGAAAGCGTAAGAGTAGCGGCAAGAAGGGCGGCAAAGCCGCCCCTTCTGCTCCTAAGGCAAAGAACACGACAGCCAAAGCGGCGAAGAGCACAGAGCCGAAGAAGCCGCGCAAGCAGGGCGGCAAGGGTCGCCCCTTTCAGGCGCACAGTTGGCCGACATACGCACCCGGCAACAAAGCCCCCCGGATGTACTCCGAAGATGAGTTGAAGGGCATTGTGAAGAGAGCCGCAAAAGCGGCAAACACCCGTATCCGCACCCTTGAGAAGAAAGGGCTTGCAGATAAAGCCCCCGCTTATAAGTCTATTTCGGGTATATTGAAAATGGAGCGCCCCCGGTTCAAAGAATCCACGGTGAAGATGTCCAAAGAAGAGCTTACCAAAGAATTTCTCAAGCTCCGGGAATTTATGGGAATGAAAACGTCAACCATGACCGGGTATAAAGAATGGAATAAAAATAAAGTGCAGGCCGCGCGGGATATGGGATTTACAGGAACGCCCGAAGAGCTTGCGTATTTGTTTAATAGGTATATGACAGAGAAAAATGAAGCGTTGTTTGGGTCAGATATTATTTATCAAGCGATAGTTTCAAACAACATTGACAAGCTTGAATTAGAAAAAATCGGGCAGGACTATCAAGCAAATATTGAAAAAGACATTTCACAGGGAGAACGGCTGTTGCAACTGTACAGAGCACGACAGGGAAGAAAGTAATGCGATTTATTCAAGATATTAATGTGTGTGAGAGCGGGGCGGAATTTTTCGAAAGCCTGCCGTCAGCTCCTATTGTTGCCGGAAACGGCAAGAAAGGGGCGGTCATAGACTACACTTGCACGTTTGATATTGAGACGACGAACAGCGACATAGACGGCTTTGCATACAGTTTTCAGACGTGTATTGATGGTGTGGTCGTAGTTCCCCGATACTTTGAGGACTGGGCAGAGATTATTGAAACGCTCTGCGATAAGTGGCGGGTGACAGAAAAGCGCAAGCTTATAATTTATGTTCATAATCTGGGGTATGAGTTCACCTATCTCATCCAACTTTTAACGCTTCGCTGGGGTGACTGTAAGGCTCTTTACACGAAGAGCCGTCACCCCCTCACCCTTGAGTTTTCAAATGGTATCGAGTTCCGGGATTCTCTCAAGCTCTTTCAGAAGTCTCTTGCAAGAGCCACAGAGGGGTGCAAGCACGAAAAGTTAAAGGGCGATTTGGATTATTCCGTTTACCGCACCCCAGACACGTCCCTTGATGATAAAGAGTTTGCCTATTGTGTGAACGACGTTCTGGGCCTGTATGAGGCTATTGAACGGATGAAGAAAGAACGCGGCTTTAATGCCGCAAACATTCCCATTTCAAATACCGCCTTAGTAAAGCAAGAAGTCATGAAAAGTGTGGGCAAAGACAAGCACTTCCCCATCGTAAAGAAAAATCTTGCCCTGTCGAAAGCTCAAACCTTTCTTGCATATAAGGCAATGGCAGGCGGCGACACACACGGGGCGCGGTGGAAAGCTGGGTACACCTTCAAGAATTGCAATTCCTACGACTTCAAGAGCGCCCACCCGTCGCAACAGCTTTTGTGGCCGTTTCCGATGGGCAAGCCGTTTGACCTTCCCGATAATGTCGAAATAGGCTTTGCCGATTCACTTATAGAAGACGGTTTCGGCTGGGTGGGCCTGCTCCGGTTTGAGAATCTGAGTATAAAGGATGAATGCCCAGACCCTTGCATAAGCGTCAGCAAGTTTCACAGTGCATCGAAGTTCACGGACGACGACACGGACAACGGGCGTATTTTACGGGTGGAGTGGTGCGAAGTCTATTGCGATTCAAACGACTGGCAGAGAATCAAAGAAGGATACGACTTCGATTCTGTAGTAGTCCTGAAAGCGTTTGCTTTTCGCTTGGCTTATCTGCCTGATTCATTCCGCAAAACGATTTTCGAGAAGTTCAAAATCAAAGAGACAATGAAGGGTAGTCCCGATTATATGTTTTCCAAAATCTGCGTGAACACCATATACGGGGCGACGGCACAGAAACAAATTCGGGATGAATATACCGCCGAAATTAAAGACGCTATAGAATGGGAAAAAACCAGATGGGAAGATAATCTGGACGGCATGAGCGAAGACGAAGTGAAAGCGGCACAGTTGGGCAAATCCCGGAACGGACTTGGAACAAACAAGAATTTTCCTTTTCTCTGGGGTCTGTGGACTGCCAGCATGACCCGCCTCAAGCTGTGGCGGCTGTTGAAGATTGTGGGCTGGGACAGGGTCATATACTGGGATACAGATTCATGCAAGTTTGAGGGCGAGAAAGTCCCGGGTGTTGATGAGTACAATGAAGAAATCAAGCGGCAGTGCATCGCCCGAAAGTGCGTTGTCCAGAAAGACAACGGCAAGTGTGTTTATATCGGGGTAGCTGAGGACGAACACCCACAGGCCGATTATGGTTATCAAGAGTTTCGTTTTCTTCATGCCAAATGTTACGCGGCGCGGAACTGTGACGGTGTTCTAGAAAGCACCATTGCAGGCGTTGGCAAGAATGAGGGCGTCGCCGCCCTCAAGAATGATATTGAGAATCTGAATGACTTCCTTATTATTGAAGACGCGGGCGGGCAGATGCTCACTTACCACGACGCCCCGCCCCGCCTGCGCACCGATTTTGTAAAGCCCACCATGTCCGCGTCGTGGATAGTCATGACCCCCCGCCGGTATGAAGTGGGTGGAGTGAACGATGAGAACATCGACATAGAAAGACTGGGATAAAGAAAAGCCCCCGCCAAAGCGGGGGCTTTGTTATTGTGTCAGGCGGTCGGTTCGTCAGCGGCAGGAACGTCACTTGCAGTGGAGTAATTGTCGGCAGTGTTCCGGTACACGACAACATAGAAAGGAGAATCGGGCGTGAAATCAGAACCAAGCCGGGCAATGACGCCGAAAGCGTTGTTAAGGTTGCCGGTTGTCACCCAGTTCGGCACGGTGACTTCTGTGCCGTCGGCCTTATACAGATGAAGTTTGCCCTTCGTAGTATCGACATTGACGCCCGGTTTGTCCTTGTAAGAAAAGACAGGATAAGGGAATAAGCCGAAAATGCTCCACACGTTCGGCGTGTCTGCCGCATGAGTAGGAACACCCAGAGCAATGGAAGAGGCCGCGTTGTTATAGTCGTTGGTTTTAAGGGGAATGAGGGCGGCGTCCTGCTTGTCAACATACGTCTTTGTGGCGTAGCCGGACACGTCCGGAATGTCGGTCTTGTTGGCCTTGTCAGTCTGTAAGCTGGCAATGTCTCCGGCGTGCTCAGTAAGCTCCCCTTCCATAGAGGCGACGCACTGGGTGATAGACTGGTGGGGGTGCGCCGTCTTCCAGTCACCCACAATGTCGTCTTGCCGCTTCTGGTCGGCGGCGAACTCCTTCTTGGTCACATGGTCAGCGCTTGCGGCTTTAAGGGCCGTAATTTCGCCGTCCTGTGCCGTGTCCTTGGCGTCGATACGCGCAATGGTTTTTGCGTATTCCTTCGGGTCGATGAGTTCAAGGTGCTCCACCTTGTCATCGACGGCGGCAATGGCGGTATCGAGAGCGGCGTCTTTCGCCTTGAGGTCTGCGATAGACTGGGTATGACCGTCGGTCTTCGTCTCAAGGGCAGAGATACGGCGCTCATGACCGGACAGCTCGTCAGAGTGCCGGGCCAGCTCCTGCGCGTTTGCCGCGATAAGCTCACCGTTTGCCAGCTCTGCCGCCTTGGCGCGGTTTGTCTCAGCGGTAAGGGCGGTGTTGGTGGCGTCGGTCTTGGTATCGAGAGCGTCGAGCCGCCCTTCGGCGGTCGTGGCGCGTCCTTCCAGAGCGTCAAGCCGCCCGTCCTGCTCCACGTCCTTCTGCTGAATATGGGCGATTGCGTCCGCGTTCTGGGCGATTTTGGCCTTATCTTCGGTGAGGTCGGCCCGGAGTCCGTCGGTGACAGAGGTAAGCCGTTCGATAGCCGTATGGTTATCGGTGACTTCCTTATGCAGGACGGAAAGCTGGGCGGCGTGGTCTTTGAGCTGTTCCGCGTGCTTCGCCAGCTCCTTGGAGTTCACGGCGATGTTTGCCGCGTTGTCCTGAATGTTCTCCGTGTTCCGGGCGATGTCCTGCGTGTTCTGGGAGATAGTAGCGGCCTGTGCATCGTTGACAGTCTCGATTGCAGAAAGCCGTGCGTCCTGCTCCCGGTCTTTGGCCTGAAGTGCGGAGATGTCGGTATCGTTCGAAGTGATTTGACGCTGAAGGTCAGCGTCCTTCGCTTCGAGTGCGGCAATGTCCTTCACCGTCTGAGCCTGCCCGGCCTGAAGGTCAGAGATAGCCGCGTCGGCGTTGTCCACGCGCTCTGCCAGAGCGTCCACCCGGGCGACGGTGGACGCCACGGTGTTTTTCATCTCCGCGTTGTCCTTTTCGTACTGGGTAATCTTCTCCCGGAACTCCTTGTTATCAGATGCGAACCCCGTCACCTGCTGGGACAGGTCTTTCACCTGATTTTTGTACTCTTCGACCTGTGCATTATATGCACCGGTTAATGCCCAGTACCGCGTATTCTTAATGTCAATGCCGGGCGGCACGGGACACTTCGAAGTATAGGACTCGCCCTTATAGGTGACGATAGTCAGGGACTCATATCCCCGCTCAGTGTCCCATTCGATGGGGTCAGCGAACTTCGGGACGTACCGCGCCCCGACGTACTGGGACGGCCCACACCCCGGGGGCGGGGGCGGCGTCGGACGCGGCGGGCGCGGGGGACAGCACGGGTCAGGACGGCAGGGATGACACTCACCGCCCGGTGCGAAAGGTGCAGGCTCGATGGGGAACGGATGACAATTCTTCTCATGTGCCATATTGATAAAGCTCCTTCCTTAGTAATACTTGATAATGAGGTGGCCGTACTCCGGCTCAGTGATGTCCGCACCGGTATCGAAGGTAAGCCACTTCCAGTTAGCGGGGACATAAGCGCAGAAGCGCCCGGAGTCGGTCAGCCCAAACCACACAAAATGCACCATCTCATTCACCATTGCAGGAAGGTTTTTGTCTGCCCACTCGATGAAACGCCCGTCTTCAAAGTCCCCATTGTTGAGACGGTCGTTGATACAGTGCTGTGCATCGGTCAGGGCTTTTGTGGCCTGATTCAGAGCGGCGATATTGCCGCTGTTTGCGTCCAGCCCCTTCGAGAGCTGTTCCACGAACGCCTGCAAGCTCTGAATCTGGCCCACCATCCACCGAAGGTCATACTGAAAAGGGTCGCCCGGGGTGGTGTACGGCGGATAGATATTGCAGTTCATTACTTCTCCTTTCTGCCGATGAGGCTTTCCAAATAGTTGTCAGCGGCAATAGCTTCTTTGGTGAAGCTGTTGTTCTCCCACCATGCCCAGATAGCCGCGACCACGGTCATACCGGTGGAGATGAGCTGTTCAAGCTGTGCATCATCCACGGGAATGGGGCTGTGTCCGGTAGCACTGAGAATCTGGTTAGCAAGAGCCAGAATCAGAACGGCGGTTCGGGTCATAGTAGCAACCTTAATTTTATTCATGCATTCACCCCCTTTCTGAGATACTGAACTTCACGTTCAAGGTCTTCTATCCGGTGGTTTGCAACTTTCAGTTGCTCTTCCAGTACAGGAACTCTCGAAATCATGGTATTGTGTTCCCTGACTTCCCGTGTAAGTTCGTCTAACTTGGTATCGGTGACGGCCTGAGATTTGCTGTTGGCAATGAGCACACCCGTCAAGGTGATGATTCCTGTTATTACGGCGGCTATCACTTCATTCATATTTTAACACCCTCGTCAATAACAGTCAAGGCAGAAAGTGCGGTGGAAGTCGTCAGCGATTTTATTATAAATATCGAACAGAACAACGGCCCTTTCTGCTTCAATCATCTGTTGGGTGGTCGTGACGCCGATGTTGCCCGATTTGCTGTACTCATGTGTCACGGTGACGGTGGTGTTCTCTTTCCCCGTCTCAAGCGACATGGCGTGTTCATTGTGTTTGTTGTCCTTCAAGGACTCATCCCGGGTTCGGTCGTCGTACTGGTTTTTCTTGACACTTCCGCCCTTGGTAGTTCCCTTGTCGGCGTGTTGGTCTTTCGAGATGCTTTCTGCACGGGTATCGTCAACCGTACCGTCAGACGCCGCCGAATGGGTATCACCGTGGGTGTCAGACGTGGACAAATCACGGGTAGTTTCAAATGCATGGTTTTCGGTGTTCTGGGTGGTATCTTGGTCAGTCGTCACACCCTGCGTGAAGTCGGTGTTCTGGGTCGTGTCTTCGTGTTCCGTCCAGTTGGTTTTCTTGGTTTCGTCCGAATGGCCCTTCTCATCGGTAACGGTATGGCTGGTGTTGTCGGGCTGGTATGTGGCTTCGTTCTCAGCAGACAGTTTATTTTCGGTATCGCTGACGGTGTTTTTGGTCGTGTCGATTGTGTCCGTCATGGTTTCGTCGTGCTTCGTGTCCCGTGTTCCCACAACACCAGTATGAGAAGTGGTATCCACTTGGCTGTCGAGTGTACCTTTAATATCTTCGATGAAGTCCCGGGTCTTCTCGCCCTCTGCCGTCGAAAGGTTTTTGTCGTGATAGTGTCCATCTTCCTTGTTCCACCCGTCATGCACGGTTTTACTGTGCTGGGTGGCGTCGTCGGTTTTCCATCCGTCGGCGGCAGTGTCTTCATGATAAGCACCATCCTCAGTGTTCCACCCGCCTTTTGTGCTGTTGGCAGAAGCCGTGTCAGTTGCCCCGCCGTGGCTGTGGGCGTCGCTCTGAGTGCTGGTATCCCGGTCTGTGGTCGTGGTATCCTTGCTTCGTTCAGACATTTCTGTGTTCCAAATGGGATTATATTCCAGCTTCGTCGTCGCATAAAGCTTTTCCCAGATGGGGCAGTGCTGTTTTGACCAGAAGAAAATCTCGTTCTTCATATAGAAGGGGTCAGGGTGGTACAACGGGGCAAGCCCGTGCAGGCGGCGTATTGCCGAAATAGCCTGCACTTTATCCAGCCCCACGGGCAACACCATGTTTGCAAAAAGGTCATGGTCATACATCAACAGCGCTTCAAGGTTTGCACCGCTGTCCAGCTCATTCACCAGTGTTCCGTAATAAATCGGCATTATCTCCACTCCCTTCTGTGTCCTGCTTTGGTTCATTGATTTTGAAAGTAATATTCAGACCGTACATTTTGTTTACTTCATCAAGGGACTTTTCAAGGCAGATTCTCCATACTTCACGACGGTTAAACGTCTCAGCGTCCGCGCTTTCGCTTTCGTTAACAATCATCCTTTCTTTCTTGTCGGGCTGGACTTTAATACCAAGTTCCCGGTAGAAGTCCATCAGAATTGTCCTTCTGAACTCCATGAGTTCAGGCAGGATGAAATTCTTTGACAAATCACGGTCGATTTGCATAATGGGCAGTTCATAAGCCCCGCCCTCTCCGGTCTTACCGTCAAGGGGGCGCTTCAAATCGGGATTGAGAATAATTGCAGGCTCACCGTTTGCCAGCCGTTGAAACATTGCTTCAAGGCTCTTCTTCTGTTTGTCGTCTTTGGCAAACGCACCGTATGCAAACCGGGCATTCAAGGCGCTCTGCCGGATAGCAACTTCTGCGTGTTGCATCTCAACAGCATACTTAGTGATAATATCCCAAATACCCCGGTAGTCGGGTGTAAGCTTGATGACGCCGCACTCCGTACCGATTTCAAGGGGGCGGTTGAACTGGAAGAACTGGGTTGAAATGGTCATCGCCCGGGGCTGATACTGCAAGCCATACCCCGAAGGATACCCGGGCTGTACCACCATGCCATATTTCTTCGTATTGAAAACTACCGCGTAGCCCATTCGGAAAAGCTGATACATGAATGCATCATAGTCCCAGCCGATTTGTCCGGGTGCGGCTTCGGGCAGGCCGTCGAACTCGATGATTGAGCGGCATCTCTGGAAGAAGGAACGCTCCCAGTAATTGAGGGCGTCAACGGAAATGCTTTTGATGAATGTTCCACATGGAACACCCCCGTCAAAGAAACCATCATAACACTGATACATTATCTTCACCTCACTCGATAAATACGCCGCTGTCCATAGCGCGGTTGATATATGCTATTTCGTCCGGCATTGCTCCTTCTGGCTGACAGGAGAACCCACGGGTTTTACAGTACCCAGAGACAGGCGTTGCCACCTTCATGACGGGATACCCATACAGACCCTGATAACCTGCATCGTCAATCGGGGGATAATACAGAAGCGTCAACCGCGCTTCGGTGGGTAACAGCGTCTGTGACGCGCCTGCCGTGAAGCCCACGCTCTGTGTGATGGGGGTGATTGTCTGCCGCAATCCTTCGGCGGCAGTTGCCGCGCCCTGCATTGCCGCTTGTACGCCGCTTGCCTTACCGATTAGCCCCGGGGTCAGGATAGCCGCGCCAACACCCCCGCCAAACTCCATTGCACCGCCCACAATGGTGGACGCGCCGCCCATTGCCTTGATGGGGTCGATGTTGCTTGCACCGATACCATAGGGGCTTGAGATGTTCGTACTGCCGACAAATGCCGTGTAGTCTCCTGCTGATACTCTTACAGTAACAGACCCATCTATCAAAGTCAAGCACCATTCAATATCTACGGTCAGAGCGTTGTTACACTGGTCTACCGGAATGCCCACAACACCGATATTCGGAACGTAAACTTGAATCTGACAATTCATCCGTTTCCAGTCGTCAGCGGGCCACGGAATGGGAATGGCTGTTGTTACCTTCCTATTATCCTTCATGGAAACGATACGCCCAGAAACCGCCGTATCAAAGCCCCCCAACGTGATGGGAGTCTGACGGCCTGCGCCGTACCGTCCAAAGTTTATTGGTAGCCAGTAACAGGAACGGATATTCTCGACTGCCGAAGAACCGAAAACGAACTTGTTCATGAACTCAGGAAGGGCAAGTTTCCAGTCAACCATTGCTTTAGTTTCTGCCGCCCATAAAGTGGAAAGCGCCGTTAACAGGGTGTTCATGGTCGTCTGATTTACGGCATAAGTGGCAAGCCCACCCTTGCCCACACAGGACAGCATATAAACGCCGGTATCGGGGTCTAAATTGCCGTCGGTAATGTCAACGGCGACGGTCGAAACCGTGGGACGTCTTGCGACGTTCTGCCGCGCGTCCTGTAAACGGAATGTTGCTCCGCTTGCGTCGCTGTTGAAACCGTATTCGATAAACGTCTTGGTTTTAAGAATTGCTTCACGGTACGTTGCAAGGGGGTCGATGCTCAGACTGATTTGCCAGATGTTCGCCCGAAGGGTGGTTATATCATCAATCCAATAAAACGACTTAGTTTCTTCACAGTGGCAATAGTTCCACTGCGGCGAAATATTGATGGAATTGATAGTACAGTAAATGACGGGGTGTTCCATGCTGGTTGGTTTCTTAAAATCGCACCGTTCCAAATCCTTCAACACACCATAGTCAAAAGCCTTGGTAGAATTAAGCCGTTTTTCGATGTTTCCGAAGTGGAAATGATAACCATGCTCAACACTGGGCGCGGGAACAGCTCCATTGAATGTGCCTGCCATTCTATCACCTCTTTCTATAAAATAAGCCCCGCCCCATAGGGGGCGGGGCGTTCAGTCATTACGGGCCGGGCGTAACAGGGTCAGCCATATAATAAAGGATGGCATTTTCTGTGGGGTCGAGAGTGTAGTTCATCTTCCAGTGGTGCTCGATGTTCCAATACTCGCCACGGATGTTAAAGGGAGACGTCCACACATTATCTTTGAAGTAGGTCGTCGCCATAGCACGCTTGTCGTACAGCAGGCCCACCACATAGTCGAGCTGGACGGGCTTGCCCTGCTCTGCCTCTCCGGTGGTCACGTTGAACTGAGCGGGGATAATGTTGATAGCGGAACGATTGTTGATGTTCTGCCAGAAGGTGACGCCCTCATAGTTGCCGAAGGACAGATAGCCCGGGCCGAAGATAGCGGGATAGACCCACGCCTTTGCATCGTTAATGAGGGGCTGGTACAAAAGAAGCTTCTGCTCACTCTTGGGAGTGTGACGGAACAGGTGCAGGGTGTTCCCCTTGTCATCGGTGCAAAGGGGCGTCAGGTGGAACAGCTCGGTGGACTCTTCCAGAAGCGCCGTGTCCGTTTCCAGACGACTCACAAAGAAGGAAAGAAACTCCTGCAAATGGGTGGTCAGAAGTTCGTGGGTCGTGTAAGCGGTATTCCGGGCCACGTTGAAAGCCTCAGTAAGGTTAACCTTACTGCCCGGTTTGCCGGTGTTGTAGATAGCGCCCATATAGTTCATGACACACAGGCGGTTTTCCATCTCCTTCCAGCGGGCAACGTCGTTCTGAATCTCGACAGCCAGACCCTGCATGAAAGCGGAGAACTCCGACTCAGACTGAAATGCCGTGTTGAGCTGGTCAAGGAACCGGGTGTACGTCTGGTTCAGAGTCTTCTGGTCGCCGTACCACAGTTCAAGCGGGTAACGCTTCTTGATTTTGTACATATCAAGGCTGTTACCGTCCACCAGAGTGTCGGGGTTCTGCTGGGTGTTGATAAAATCGGTCTGTTCAAACTCGCCTGCGAAGAAGGCGATTTTTTTCATGAACAACCCCCAGTCCTGACGACTCACTTCAATAGAAGTGAAGCGGCCCGTATACGCGCGGCTGTCGATGACAGTGCGGGCCACCATGTTGGAAAGGGCCTGCAACGTCCCTTCTTTGCTGATCGAAAGACACATCTGACCAACGTTAATGAAAGACGAAGTGTCCACGGCGGTGATAGTGCGCTGGCCCGTGACGTCCTGCAAGACGGCATTGACGATGGTGTATACATCCTTCGGACGGAACACGTCAGCCTTTGCAAGGATGGGCATATTGTTCTTCGATTTTGCCACGACTTACACCCCCTTCGAGAAGTCCGGCGCGGCGTCCGGTGTTGCGGGCGTAATAGCCGCCCTGATAATGTCATCGACCGACACGGCGTCGGCGGTATCCCCGCCCAGACTCCCCGCCGTGGGGGTCGCCAAAGTGTCCAGCCGCGCAGTGAGTGCGGCGATACTCTGGGCCATAGCGCCCCAGTCCGGCGCAGACGGGGCGGCGGGCGAACTTGCGGAAGCAGTAACATTTGTTGCAACGTCACCCGGCAAGGGGGGCGCACCCGTCAGCGGGGCGGCCTTGGGAGTCGTGGGGGCAGGCGCGGTATTGCTACCCAGAAGGGCGGCAATGTCGGCCTTGGAATATCCCGCACGGGCCAGCATAAGAACATCATCGAGTTTCATTCAATAAGCTCCTTTCCAGCGGCTTTTGCCGCTTCTGACATCCACATGAGTGAATGTATGATAGATACCGATACCCCCAGACGCTCCCAAGAAGCACTCTGCATACTGTGCTACTTTCTCCGGGCTGACTCCTTCAATCCAGATGTCAGCCGCCTTTCCTTCGCAATGCTGAGACTTCGGAGAAGCATTTTTGATAGTTCGGTTATACTCCTTGGAACGATACCCACTGTTAATGTGTACCGGCTTGCCGGTCAGGCGTCGGATGTTCTCTAAGAGGTCAACCAAACGGGGGTCGATGATGACAGTGTCACAGGGGTCTTTCCTGCTGTGAAACTCCTTCACTTTGAAGTGAGGGGAAACAGACGTGTTTGCATCTGTCCTATATGAGTACAATTTCAATCCAAAACACCCCCTTTCGGGCGACAATACTATAAAACGGGGGTATGCAAGATAAGAATGCAACTCCACGCCCTTCCGGGGCGCTTATCTTTTGGAGTCCCCCGCACCTTTATAATAGCACTTACTCATCCTTCATGTCAAGATATTCTCTTATTTTGATGAGGGCTGGAACATCGGCACACCAAACCTGACCCAAAACAAACATCAAACCGAAGTAGGGATGAGCAAGTCTAAAAGTGTTTCGCCCGGCCTGCGTATCGGGGTATACTTCGTGGGACTGGTGCGGGGAACTGCACAGGTAATAGTGTGCATCATCGTATTTGTAACAATACAAATCCCCAACTTTGAACTCTGGTTTCATGCCGCGCAAACTCATCGGGTGGACGGCTTCAAGATTGTTATAACTGAATTTGTTTTCCATTGCCATTTGATAGAACTTTGAATCTTTGTTTTTCATCATGTGTTTCATGAACGCTGTTTGAGCGCGTTTCTCACTGACCCGCTGAGACTTCGGCATACAGAGGAAAACGCCGCTGTCTGTAAGCGTCCATTCTTTGCCCGTTCTTGCCATTTTCGCAATCTCATCGACGACGCCCAATTCAACAAGCACAGGGGAAGTGATGTCAAAAGCGTTGGCAAGAAGCCACATTCTCAGCGGGGGTTTACCTTCAAGTTCTCTGTTGCCGTTGATAGTAACATAGGCATTCAAGAGAGCGTCGCCCTCTGCCTTGCGTTTCACAACGATTTTCTCCGGGATAAACTCATCATACACGACATCATGAAAAGCAGAGCCGTTGAAACCACGGATATTTGCAATGCTGGGAAGGGTCATCCCTATGCCGTATTTCTTGATGCAGTCTTTGGGCTTTCCATCCTCATACTCATACTGTCCGATGGTGTATGTGACCTTTCCGCTCTTCACGATGTCCACATCAAACCCCTCATTCTTGAGAGGTAAGAAGGGGTTTAATTGCGGGTCAGACGTGATTGCATCAAACTCTGTGGTGGTGCGTCGCAGATACAGGAATGGTTTGTCGTTCGTCAGCTCATATAACAGTGTGCCGTAGGTCTTGCCCACCTGTCGTTTACCAATGATAATGTTACACCATGCCCCTAAACTAGAAACGGCTGGGATGTTCACCCAGCCGTCTTTTGTATAGAGGTCAAGCGTAACGTCTCTGTTACGCTTTCCCATTGTCACACCTCATACCGGGTTTTCCAATCCACCGGGTCGCCTGCCTGCGTTGCGTGGTCGATAACGGCCCGCGCGATGTCCTCTTCATCGTCGCTGTTAAGCCACACCCCGACGGCGTCCACCCACTTGTCAGACTTGTTGCTCTTGTTCTGAGGGGGTGCAACAAACGCGCCGTTCTTGCCGTCGATGACCTTCATGTTGTACAGGGCAAGGCCGGGAAGGTTGAGGGTGAATGCAATGACCTTGTCACTGAGGAAACGACAGCCGCTGACGGTCGCCCCCTTGATGTTCAGTTTGGGTTTGTCGTCATACTCAGGGGCGGGAACGGTCGAACGATTCTTCTTGAAAGTAGCCATAACATAGTCTCCTTATTACAGTTTCTGGGCGGCGTGAATGACGTCCAGCTTGTCGATAATGGTATAAAGCAGTTCGTTTGTTTTGGCCTGCGCGTTGTACATCTTCGAAAGAAAGTCAACGATTGCGGCCAGTTTGTTGTTGATGTCCTGCATGGTTCTGTACCCCCTTCAACCGAAAATCCAACGACTGAGGAACTGCTTGCCGACGGGGTCAGCGTTTGCCGGGTACAGTGCAGAGGGCTTGAGATGGTCGTTGTAGACCGTTGCAATGAGATGGTTCTGAGCTTTCAACTCTGCTTCCATCTGGGTCATGGTCTTGTTTTCATGACAGCAGGGGTTCCACGCGGGACTGTACGGAAAGCCGTGTCTTGCGCCCTCTTCGAATGCCGTGATGGGAACGGGGTCAAAGCGGCCCACACCAGACACGATATTCGAAAGGTTTTCGTCTTTGTCGTACACCAGACCATAGATATTCTGAGCGGCGTCCTCATAGAACAGGACATAGGACACGTTTGCCGGGATGCAACACCCGGCAGTGCAGGCATCAGCCATTGTTTACCTCTTCTTTCTGGGAGTCATCCGGCTTGTCGTCGTCCGGTGTTGCCCCCGTCTCTTCAAGCTTGCTGTGCAGGTCGTTCCATGCGAAGTCCGCCGGACTCAGCTCACACATCTCAGAAAGGATATTCGGATAGGTAACATCAAGGGCGTCCATCTCGAAGACTTTCGTACCGGCCTTGCTTGCCACGACTTTGAAGCCGTCCAGCTTTGCACACTCGATGCAAGTACGGACGTTGTGCGCTTCGATGAAGAGAAGGTCAAAAACCTTCTTGGCCTTAACAGCGGTCAGCAAAACATACTTGACAGAACATTTCATGTGGTTTCTCTCCTTTGTTTGTGAGTGTTGATATTCGGTATTTGAAACGCTGTTGTGTTTCATGGTTTTATTCTACTCCTAAACTAGCTTTATTGCAAGGGTTTTGCACCCATTCAAATGTAAACATTTTATGAAC
>ERZ840057.1932-NODE-1932-length-15526-cov-3.269666_pt1 | contig 15526 bp, 15 predicted proteins | sample MGYA00519907_ERZ840057 | MGnify/ENA primary metagenome ERZ840057 (study PRJEB31850, sample SAMEA3708862) | human gut metagenome | biome: human gut; feature: human-associated habitat; material: faeces | place: China | collected 2014 ...
TGGGACCTTGTGAGGCCGTAGACAGTGAGCCGCTCCGGGATCATGATCGTCTCGGCACTCTGTAAGAGGTTCAGGATCAGCCGGTTGGCCATGAGCGGGACGGCGAGAGCGAGGAGAGCACTCATGGGAGACAGGAAATCCAGGAGTCCCGGAATATCTGCGGTACTTTGAAATTTATGAGGTTTGTGGGCGGCATGATCGGAGAAATTTGCTGAATTATTTTTATTTCCATGAAATTCATGAAAAAGAAGAAAAAATATCAGGACAAACAAAGCAGATCCGGCCTCTCCGGCCACCAGGCCGAATACCGCGAGCGACACCGTGATCGGAATCTTCTTCTCGATCCAGATGGATGCCAGGAGAAAGACCGTAAAGATCCGGATCATCTGTTCAAAGAGCTGGGCGGCTGCAGGGACAGACACTTTTTCCTTTCCGTAGTAGTAGCCGCAGATACAGGCATGGACGGAAGTGCAGGGGATTGCAAAGGCCATGACGGAGAGCAGCGGGGCGCACCGCGGTTCCATGAGGACAGATCCCGCGAGAAATCCGGAAAAATGTCGGATCATAAGGGCTGCGGAGAGTGACATGGAAAAGGAAAGGAGAAATCCGGAAACAAGCGTCCGCTTCGCATGTTCCGGCTCCGCTGCGATGAAACGGGAGATCGCAGTCTGGATCGAGCCGGCGCACAAGGAGAAAAAGATCCCGTAGACCGGAAAGATCATCTGATAGATCCCGAGACCTTCGGCGCCGATCGTGCGGGAGAGAAAGATCCGGTAGAAAAAGCCGAGGACGCGGGAGAGGAGACCGGCGGCTGTGAGAAGAATTGTTCCGGTGATGAGTGGATGGGGCTTATGGGAAGAAGGCATGGCAGCTCCGAAATGGCAGAAGGATTCGGTTATATATATGTGGGAGCAGGGGAATGATATGAATCCGGTTTATCGCAGACGGATGACGGATATGAAGACTGAAATCATCACAAATTCTTTAATACTTAGTGATTTACTGTGTATTTCTGAAAAAACATGAGAATACCGGTTGAAATTCCTGAGGGGTTTCGTATATAATGTAAAATATCTGTGGCCTGTCCGCGCTTTTTGCGGCGCTGACTCGCGGGTCATGGCATAAACTAATAGTGTTATCAGGCTTTGAACCTCTTAAAACAGAAAGGCGGAACAATGAAGAAAGTAATTTATCTCGACAACGCGGCTACGACAAAGGTACGTCCGGAAGTCGTGGAAGCCATGCTGCCGTTTTATACAGAATATTACGGAAACCCTTCTGCGGTATATGAGTTTTCCACACCGTGTAAGGAAGCGCTCGCAAAGGCAAGAGAGACGGTCGCAAATTCTCTCGGCGCAAAGGACAATGAGATCTACTTTACAAACGGCGGTTCCGAGTCCGACAACTGGGCTTTGATCGCAACTGCGGAGGCATATGCATCCAAGGGAAAACACATCATCACAACAAAGATCGAACACCACGCGATCCTTCACACCTGTGAATATCTTGAAAAGCGCGGCTACGAGATCACATACCTCCCGGTGGATGAGTACGGCACCGTCTCCATCGACGAGTTAAAGAAGGCGATCCGCCCGGATACGATCCTGATCTCTGTAATGTTCGCAAACAACGAGATCGGAACGATCCAGCCGATTAAAGAGATCGGTGAGATCGCCCATGAAAACGGAATTATCTTCCACACCGACGCAGTTCAGGCATACTGCCATGAACCGATCAATGTGGATGAGTACCATATCGACATGTTAAGCGCCAGCGGACACAAGTTCCACGGACCGAAGGGAGTCGGCTTCCTCTATATCAGAAAAGGCTTAAAACTCCGCTCCTTCATCCACGGCGGCGCCCAGGAGAGAAAACGCCGTGCCGGAACTGAGAATGTGCCGGGAATCGTCGGTCTCGGAAAAGCTGTCGAGATCGGGATGGCAGAGCTTGAGAATAATAAGAAGAAAGAGACAGAACTCCGTGATTACCTGATTGGACGTGTTATGGACGAGATTCCGTACACACGCTTAAACGGTCACCGCACAAACCGTCTCTCCAACAATGCGAACTTTGCGTTCCAGTTTATCGAAGGTGAGTCCTTACTCATCATGCTGGACATGGACGGAATCTGTGGATCCAGCGGATCTGCATGCACATCCGGTTCCCTGGACCCGTCCCATGTGCTCTTAGCTATCGGACTTCCGCACGAGATCGCGCACGGATCCTTACGCCTTACCTTAAGCGAGGAGACAACGAAGGAAGAGATCGACCATACTGTAGACTGCCTTAAGAAGATCGTGGAGAAGCTTCGCGCAATGTCCCCGCTCTATGAGGATTTCATTAAGAAGAACAGAAAGTAAGAGGAAAAATAATGTATTCAGAGAAAGTAATGGACCATTTCCAGCACCCGAGAAACATGGGAGAAATTGAGGACGCCAGCGGCGTAGGTACTGTCGGAAACGCAAAATGCGGCGATATCATGAGAATCTATCTCGACATTGATGACGAGACACATATCATCCGTGACTGTAAGTTTAAAACATTCGGCTGCGGTGCTGCCGTTGCCACAAGCAGCATGGCGACCGAGATGGTAATGGGAAAGACGATCGAGGAAGCGATGGAAGTAACCAATAAGGCAGTTATGGAAGCACTTGACGGACTTCCGCCGGTAAAGGTTCACTGTTCACTTCTTGCAGAGGAAGCAATCCATGCAGCACTTTGGGATTATGCAGAGAAACACGGTATCAAGATTGAGGGACTTCAGAAACCGAAGTCAGATATTCACGAAGGTGAAGAAGCAGAGGAAGAGGAATATTAATGAGCAAAGGCAAAGTTGTTGTTGGAATGTCCGGGGGAGTAGATTCCTCCGTGGCAGCCTGGCTTTTGAAAGAACAAGGCTATGATGTGATCGGTGTGACGATGCAGATTTGGCAGGATGAGGACAATGAGGTTCAAGAAGAAAACGGCGGCTGTTGCGGGCTCAGTGCGGTAGACGATGCAAGACGTGTTGCATCGTCTATTGGTATTCCGTATTATGTGATGAATTTTAAACAGGAATTCCAGAAAAATGTAATTGATTACTTTACGGAAGAATACCTGAACGGAAGAACACCTAACCCGTGTATTGCCTGCAATCGTTATGTGAAATGGGAAGCACTTTTGCAGAGAAGTCTTTCCATCGGAGCAGACTATATCGCAACAGGACATTATGCGAGGATTGATAAACTTCCGAATGGAAGATACGCAATCCGAAGATCTGCGACGCTTGCGAAAGACCAGACTTATGCACTTTATAACCTGACTCAGGAGCAACTGGCGCATACGCTGATGCCGGTTGGAAATTATTCAAAGGATAAGATCCGTGAGATGGCAGAAGAAATTGGACTGCAGGTTGCTAACAAGCCAGATAGTCAGGATATCTGTTTTGTTCCGGATGGAGATTATGCAATCTTTATTGAAGAAAATGCAGATACTCCGATCCGTCAGGGGAATTTTGTAACACCGGACGGAAAGATTCTTGGAAAACACAAAGGAATCATTCATTATACGGTAGGGCAGCGTAAAGGGCTTGGACTTGCGCTGGGATATCCGGCATTTGTACTTGAGATTCGTCCGGAAACAGATGAAGTTGTGATTGGAACATACGAAGAATCTTTAACGCATACGCTGCGTGCGAATGAATTGAATTTCATGAGTGTAGAAGATATCACAGAACCCATCCGGGTGTTTGCAAAGATCCGTTACAATCATAAAGGAGCCTGGTGCACAGTGGAAAAGACAGGGGAAGATGAAATCACCTGCACATTTGATGAACCAATCCGTGCAGTGACACCGGGACAGGCGGTTGTTCTCTATGATGGTGAGTATGTATTAGGAGGCGGCACAATATTATGATAGCATGTGATGCGCATATGCATACAAGATTTTCAGAAGATAGTGATGCATCTGTACATTCCATGCTTGATGCAGCGGTGAATAAAGGAATGCAGGCAGTCTGCATCACGGATCATCTTGATAAAGACTTTCCGGAAACACCGGATTTTCCGGCGGGTGCATTTATGTTCGACCTGGATGAATATTTCAGTAGACTGACGCAATTAAAAACAGAATATCAGAAGAAACTGGAAGTCCGGATTGGTGTAGAGATCGGACTTCAGCCACACCTGGGAGAATATTATAAAGAACTGACAGAAAAATATCCGTTTGATTTTGTGATCGGTTCAATACACCTTATCCATGGACAGGATCCGTATTATCGTGGATTTTTTGAAGGACGAAGTGATGAGGAGGCTTATCATGAAGCATTTCAGGTGGCAATTGAAAACCTGAAAAAAATAAATTCCTTCGATAGTCTGGGGCATTTGGACTATGTTGTCCGTTATGGCGCACATCAGGCAGAAGAATATTCTTACAGAAAATATGCAGAAGAGATCGATGAGATACTAAAACATCTGATCAGTCATGGAAAAGGACTTGAGATGAACATGGCAGGAATGAAATATGGACTTGGATTTCCAAACCCGCATCCGGATGTTATCAGAAGATATAAGGAGCTTGGTGGTGAAATTGTCACAATCGGAGCAGATGCACACAGGCCGGAACATGTAGCTTTTGACTATGAACAGGCAGGAGAGATACTTGCAGGCTGTGGTTTTAGTTATTATGCAGAATTTAAGGGGCGGAAACCGGTGTTTAGGAGAATTGTTCCATAAAATTAGAATTATATGGATTTAAGGCTTGAATTTTTGTTCTTGTTTTAGTACAATGAATCTAGTTGATGAATATTTAACAATTATCGCTTTGTTAAATTCATCGCCATGGCTGGAGATACAGCCATAAATTTTTTAAACTTTTTAGGAGGAATTAATCATGGCAGTAAAAGTAGCGATTAATGGTTTTGGACGTATCGGACGTCTTGCTTTCAGACAGATGTTCGGAGCAGAAGGATATGAGGTAGTAGCAATCAACGACCTTACATCTCCTAAGATGCTTGCTCACTTATTAAAATATGACTCAACTCAGGGAACATACGCTCTTGCAGATACAGTAGAAGCAGGAGAGGATTCTATCACAGTTGACGGAAAAGAGATCAAGATCTACGCAAAAGCTAACGCAGCTGAGCTTCCTTGGGGAGAGATCGGTGTTGACGTTGTTCTGGAGTGTACAGGATTCTACACATCCAAAGCAAAAGCTCAGGCTCACATCGATGCAGGTGCTAAGAAAGTAGTTATTTCTGCTCCAGCTGGAAATGACCTTCCGACAATCGTTTACAATGTAAACCACGAAGAACTTACAAAAGAGGACAACATCATCTCCGCAGCTTCTTGTACAACAAACTGCCTGGCTCCGATGGCAAAAGCTCTTAACGACCTTGCAGCAATCAAGTCCGGTATCATGTGTACAATCCACGCTTACACAGGAGATCAGATGACACTTGATGGACCGCAGAGAAAAGGTGATCTTAGAAGATCTCGTGCAGCTGCAGTTAACATCGTACCAAACAGCACAGGTGCTGCTAAAGCAATCGGTCTTGTTATCCCAGAACTGAACGGAAAACTTATCGGATCTGCTCAGCGTGTTCCTACACCAACAGGTTCTACAACAATCCTTACAGCAGTAGTTGAGGGAGAAGTTACTGTAGATCAGATCAACGCAGCTATGAAAGCAGCTTCTAACGAGTCCTTCGGATACAACGAAGATGAAATCGTATCCAGCGATATCGTTGGTATGAGATTCGGTTCTCTGTTTGATTCTACTCAGACAATGGTTCTGCCACTGGAAAACGGTACAACAGAAGTACAGGTTGTTTCATGGTATGACAACGAGAATTCTTACACAAGCCAGATGGTAAGAACAATCAAACACTTCGGAAAACTGCTGAACGCATAATCCATAGGCTCATTGGGGGTCCGGTCTCTTTGGACCGGGCTCCTTTTTTATACGCGGGTTGGGAGCAAAAGTCTGTCTCTGTATGAGATCCTGGCGAATCCGCGTGATACAGCTGTAGCTGTAAAGGCACAAGTGTGCGAATAATTAAAAGGAGGCATATGCCAATGCTTAATAAAAAATCTGTTGATGATATCAACGTAAAAGGCAAAAGAGTTCTGGTTCGTTGCGACTTCAACGTACCTCTGCAGGATGGAAAGATCACAGACGAGAACCGTCTGGTAGCAGCACTTCCTACGATCAAAAAACTGATTGCTGATGGTGGAAAAGTAATTCTGTGTTCTCATCTTGGCAAACCGAAGGGAGAGCCGAAACCAGAATTATCTCTGGCACCGGTTGCAGTAAGACTGAGCGAACTGCTGGGACAGGAAGTAAAATTTGCAGCTGATCCGGAAGTTGTCGGACCAAACGCAAAAGCAGCTGTAGAAGCTATGAAAGACGGCGAAGTAATCCTTCTGGAGAACACCCGTTACCGTGCAGAAGAAACCAAAAACGGAGACGAATTCTCCAAAGAACTGGCTTCCCTGTGTGATGTATTCGTAAACGATGCATTCGGAACCGCTCACAGAGCTCACTGCTCTAACGTAGGTGTTACAAAATATGTAGATACTGCAGTAGTTGGATATCTGATGCAGAAAGAAATCGATTTCCTTGGCAATGCAGTAAACAATCCGAAAAGACCATTCGTTGCTATCCTGGGTGGAGCAAAAGTTTCCAGCAAGATCTCCGTAATCAACAACCTGCTGGATAAAGTAGATACTCTGATCATCGGCGGTGGTATGGCTTATACTTTCGCAAAAGCAGAAGGTGGTACCATCGGTGTATCCCTGTGTGAAGATGACTATCTGCAGTATGCTCTGGATATGAAGAAAAAAGCAGCAGAAAAAGGTGTAAAACTGCTTCTGCCTGTAGATAACAGAATCGGTGATGAATTCTCCAACGACTGCAATATGCAGATTGTTCCGTCAGGACAGATTCCGGATGGCTGGGAAGGTCTGGATATCGGACCGGAAACAGAAAAACTGTTTGCAGACGCTGTAAAAGATGCTAAGACTGTAGTATGGAACGGACCGATGGGATGCTTCGAGATGCCGAACTTTGCACACGGTACCGCAGCAGTAGCAAAAGCTCTGGCTGAGACAGACGCTACAACCATCATCGGTGGTGGTGATTCCGCAGCAGCTGTTAATATCCTGGGATTTGGTGACAAGATGACTCACATCTCTACCGGTGGTGGAGCTTCCCTGGAATTCCTGGAAGGAAAAGAACTGCCAGGTGTAGCAGCAGCAAACGATAAATAAGAATCAGATCCTGGAAAGGATACAAGAAAAGAGGAAACGTAACATGGCTAGAAAAAAAATTATTGCCGGTAACTGGAAAATGAACATGACTCCAAGTGAGGCTGTAAAACTGGTTGAAACTCTGAAACCACTGGTAAAGAATGACGAAGTAGACGTAGTATTCTGTGTACCTGCTATCGACATCGTTCCTGTAGTAGAAGCTACAAAAGGAACCAACATCCAGGTTGGTGCTGAGAACATGTACTTCGAAGAAAAAGGTGCTTACACCGGAGAAATCTCCCCGAACATGCTGGTAGATGCAGGCGTAAAATACGTTGTTCTGGGACATTCCGAGAGAAGAGGATACTTCGGAGAAACAGATGAAGATATCAACAAAAAAATGCACAAAGCATTCGAACATGGACTGACACCTATCATGTGCTGTGGTGAGTCTCTGGAACAGAGAGAGCAGGGTGTAACCATGGACTTCATCCGTCAGCAGGTTAAGATTGGCTTCCAGGGTCTGACAGCAGATCAGGCAAAGAAAGCTGTTATCGCTTACGAACCAATCTGGGCAATCGGAACCGGAAAAACAGCTACTACTGAGCAGGCTCAGGAAGTATGCGGTAAGATCCGTGAGTGCATCGCTGAAGTATACGATGATGCTACAGCAGCAGAGATCCGTATCCAGTACGGTGGATCCGTAAACTCCAAAACAGCAGCAGACCTGTTTGCTCAGGCAGACATCGACGGCGGACTGGTTGGAGGAGCTTCCCTGAAAGAAGAATTCGGACAGATCGTAAACTACAAATAAATCCTTACATTTGTAAAAAGTAAATAAAGAAACGTGTCAAAACGCCACGAAACGCAAGAAGATCTGGTGGTATTCAGCAGATCCAATGCGCTTCGTGGCGTTTTATAATTTCATCAGGATCACTGTTAAATGAAAAATACACGATCATTTAAAGGTGATAATTTTACAAAATATCAATATACTCTCCGGCGAGGGCTTTGTTCATGCTTCTGACAGCACAGAATTTGCCGCACATGCTGCAAGTATCGCTGTGGTCATCTTCCGGCATTCTGCTGGCGCGGATGGATTTGGCAGTTTCCGGATCTAAAGCACAGGCATACTGGGCATCCCAGTCGAGCACACGACGTGCATCTGCCATTTTATCATCTATATCACGGGCGCCGGGGATTCCTTTGGCAATATCAGCTGCATGAGCTGCGATTTTGGAGGCAATGATTCCTTGCTTGGTATCTTCTACATTTGGAAGAGCCAGATGTTCGGCTGGTGTTACATAACAAAGGAATGCAGCACCATTCATGGCAGCAACGGCGCCACCGATGGCTGCGGTGATATGGTCATATCCGGGAGCAATATCGGTGACAAGTGGTCCGAGTACATAGAAAGGAGCTCCCATACAGATGCTCTGCTGGACTTTCATATTGGCAGCTACCTGATCCAGAGGCACATGTCCCGGACCTTCCACCATAACCTGTACATTATGATCCCATGCACGTTTTGTCAGTTCTCCGAGACGGACCAGTTCTTCAATCTGGCATACATCGGTTGCATCTGCCAGACATCCCGGCCGGCAGGCATCACCTAAAGAAATGGTCACATCATATTCCTCGCAGATATCAAGAATTTCATCATAATATTCATAGAATGGATTTTCTTCTCCGGTCATGCTCATCCAGGCAAAAACCAGACTTCCTCCACGGCTGACGATATTCATTTTTCGTTTGTGCTTTTTGATCTGCTCGATGGTTTTTCGTGTGATTCCGCAGTGGAGAGTGACAAAGTCCACACCGTCCTCCGCATGCATCCGGATCACATCTATAAAATCTTTTGCGGTCAGAGTTGCAAGATCACGCTGATAATGAATGACGCTGTCATAGACAGGAACCGTACCGATCATAACCGGACATTCACTTGTCAGTTTACGGCGGAAAGGCTGGGTATTTCCATGGCTGGAAAGATCCATGATGGCTTCGGCACCGAGTTCCACAGCGCTCATTACTTTCTTCATTTCGATATCATAGTCTTTACAGTCACGGGAAACACCGAGATTGACATTGATTTTTGTGCGGAGCATACTTCCCACACCTTCCGCGCTTAAACAGGTGTGATTTTTATTGGCGCAGATCGCTACTTTACCTTCTGCAACAAGCGACATCAGTTTACTGACATCCATATGTTCCTTTTCGGCTACAAGGCTGATTTCGGGTGTGATGATTCCCTTGCGTGCCGCATCCATCTGAGTGGTGTAATTTCTCATGTTGTTTTGCCTCCATTCTTTTCACATACATAATAAAAAAGTATCTGTTTTTGACGTCAGCAAAACACAGACGTATCCATGCAGAACAAAAATCCATACGTCCGGACAATATATAGGAGTAGTTGCTGACGCCTGCATCAGAAAGCAGGTTCCGGGTTTCTGATGCTGAACAAAATCATAAGATTTTGTCTTTTTTACAGCGGTACAAGGTGGTGTCCCCGATGTATCGCTTTTGACAGCCGGGTATACTGCGGGAAGGAGCAGGTCGGACTATTCTTGTGGAGTATTTTTACTGTAAAGTAAAAAAAGGACCCTTACCTGAGTAAGGATCCTGTGATCTGTCTGATGAAAAAAGAAAACAGCGTATATGTTTGTCTCTTTTATCCGGTATATCTTTCCTACGTTGGCATTATCCAAATCAGGTTTTCGGGTCGAAACGGAATCACGTCTCCTCTCAGCCGGCTTTCACCAGCTCCCCGTCAGCAATATAAAGGTTGTCTTGGTGTTATTATGTATCAGAACAGGTGAAAATGCAAGAGAAAATTCAGAAACAGTAGTGTCTGGCAGGAAAATTCGGAGAAATTTCAGTGTAGCTACACTTCGCACTTCACAAGTTCACTTTAGTGTGGTAAAATGGGCGAAAAGTGATGTTGCCCTCTGTGGCGGAAAAGGAGAAAAAGGATATGGCAGAAAGAGTCATTAAAGCAGCTTTGCTTGGTTTTGGCACCGTAGGTGGTGGTGTATATAAAGTGTTAAAAATGCAGCAGGAAGAGATGGTTTCAAAGCTGGGAGCCAGAGTGGAACTGAAGAAGATACTGGTTCGGAATATAGAGAAAGCGGCTCAGAAGACAGACGATCCGTCACTGCTTACGAATAACTGGAAAGAGATTGTAGACGATCCGGAGATTGAGATTGTAATCGAGCTGATCGGAGGCATCGAACCGGCGAGAACTTATATTCTGGAAGCACTGGAGGCAGGAAAGAATGTCGTGACGGCAAATAAGGATCTGATCGCAGCGGACGGCCACATTCTGTTAGATACCGCTGCAAAGAACAAAAAAGATTTTCTCCATGAAGCAGCAGTGGCCGGCGGAATCCCGATCATCCGCCCGATCAAACAGTGTCTGGCAGGCAATCATATTTCCGAAGTTATGGGTATCGTGAATGGTACGACCAACTTTATCCTGACCAAGATGAGCCAGAACGGTATGGAATTTGCCGATGCTCTGAAACTGGCACAGGATCTCGGCTATGCGGAAAGTGATCCGACAGCGGACGTGGAAGGTCTGGATGCAGGAAGAAAAGTGGCGATTCTTGCCAGTGCAGCTTTCAATTCCAGAGTGACTTTTGATGAGGTATATACCGAAGGAATCACCAAAATCACGGCAACGGATATCGAATATGCCAACGAGCTGGGATGCGTGATCAAACTTCTTGGCGTGGCTAGAAACACACCGGAAGGAATCGAGGCGAGAGTTCATCCGATGCTGATCGATGCGAATCATCCGCTTGCATCGGTTAATGATGCCTACAATGCGGTGTTTGTACAGGGGGATGCGGTACAGGATGCGATGTTCTATGGACGTGGTGCCGGAGAACTGCCTACTGCCAGCGCGGTAGTCGGTGATGTCTTTGATATTGTAAGAAATATCTTGCATGACTGCTGTGGAAGAATCGGATGTACCTGCTATAAGAATCTTCCGATCAAACATATGAACGAGATCAGCAGCAAATTCTTCATCCGTATGTTCGTGGAAGATCGTCCGGGTGTCCTGGCAAATATCGCCAGCGTGTTCGGCAACAGCGGTGTGAGTCTGGCACAGGTTATCCAGAGAAGAAAGAAAGACCAGTATGCAGAGATCGTTGTGATCACAGATGAAGTGAAAGAAAAGAATCTGAAAGATGCATTGGCAGTGGCAAAAGGAATGTCTACCGTGAAAGAAATTTCCGGTATGATCCGTGTGGCATAAATAACTTGCAAGTCCTCTCATATAAAGTTATAATGTAACTATTCGTTCAATAGTGACGAAAATGTTACAAAAACAGGAAGAAATATCAGGTAAAATGCCGATAAATACTGACTGAAGACTTTATATGGGAGGATTTTTTGCATGGAACAGTCAAGAGCCTGGGTGCAGGTGTTAAGAGAAAATATCGGAAAGGTTCTGGTCGGAAAAGAGGAGACGATTGATCTGGTGCTGACAACACTGGCAGCGGGAGGTCATGTACTTCTGGAAGATGTGCCGGGAACCGGAAAAACAATGCTGGCAAAATCGTTATCCAAATCTCTGGATGCGGATTTTGGACGTATTCAGTTTACACCGGATCTTCTGCCGTCGGACATCACCGGACTGAATTATTATAACCAGAAAGCCGGAGAATTTCAGTTCCGCCCGGGTCCTGTATTTGCCAATATTATTCTGGCAGATGAGATCAACCGTGCCACACCGAGAACACAGGCGAGTCTTCTCGAATGTATGGAGGAACGTCAGGGGACCGTGGACGGCGTGACCAGAAAACTGGAGGAACCGTTCTTTGTTATCGCAACGCAGAACCCGCTGGAGACGACGGGAACTTTCCCGCTTCCGGAGGCACAGCTGGACCGTTTCTTTATGAAACTGTCGATGGGACTGCCGGATAAAAAAGAAGAAGTGGGCATCTTAAAACGGTTTATTCTGGATCAGCCGTATGAAGCGTTGCAGGCAGTGTGCAAGAAAGAACAGATTCTGGCAGCAAGAGAAGAGGTAAAGAAGGTTCATGTGCATGAACTTCTGTTAGATTATATGGCAGAACTGGTGCAGGAGACGAGAAAAGATAAAGAGATCCTCTCCGGCGTGAGTCCGCGTGGAACGATGGCACTTCTGCGGGCATCCCAGGCGTATGCGTGGATCCGGGGAAGAGATTATGTCGTTCCGGAAGATATCAAAAAGGTAGCCGGTCCGGTCATGGCACATCGTCTGGTGCTGTCAAGAGGATTTGGCGGGGCAGTTACCGGTCAGACAAAGATCGAGGATCTTCTGGGACGGGTGAGCGTGCCAACAGAAGAATGGGAGAGATAGCAGATGATCATTATAGTAGTACTGATCGGTGCATTTGTGATGAATTATGTGCTGGTGAAGATCTACGGGCATCTGTGGGAAAAAGATCTGGATGCTCGTGTGGAATTTCAGAAAGAACCTTCTGTGGAAGGGCGGGATGCCACGCTGACGGAGACGATTTATAACCGCAAGTGGCTGTTTCTTCCGGTGTTACAGGTCGGTTTTCAGATGCACCGGAACCTCCGGTTTGCCGACGGGGAAAATACAAGTGTCTCGGATCAGTGTTATAAGAGAGATATTTTTTCGGTGGGCGGCTATCAGAAGATCACCCGGACGATCTCCTTTCAATGTTCGAAACGTGGGTATTATGAACTCTCTCAGGTGGAACTGGTGACGAGAAGCCCGTTGATGAACGGAAAATTTTACAAAACACTGGAATCGCCGGATCATTTTTATGTCTATCCGCGGATGGTGGACGAGACAAAGATGGAGATCCCGTTTCAGAAAGTGATGGGAAGTGTGCTGTCACAGAAAAATCTGTATGAGGATCCGTTTGAATTTCGAGGGATCCGGGAATATCAGTCGACAGATCCGATGCATAAGATTAACTGGAAGGTATCGGCGCGGACGGATCAGTGGATGGTCAATCTGTACGATTCCACATCGGCCCAGGAAGTGATGATCTTGCTGGACGTGGAAGATGAGACCATCTGGAAATTCGATGAGATTCATGAGGAAGGAATCCGCCTGGCAGCAGCTCTCGTTTCGCGCCTGTTACAGAACGGAATTCCGGCAGGAATCCGCACCAACGGACGGGATCTGAAGACAAAAGAATGTTTCAGCCTGAATCCGGGTACGGGGCCGCAGCAGGTGCGTGCGCTGTACGAAGGACTGACGCGGCTGGATCTGGAGCAAAAGGCAGAACATATGGAAGTGATTCTGGATCGTCTGCGGGAGGAGGAAAACCGGGGCAACCGGACGTACGTGATGATCTCCAAGAACCAGAGAGAGAGCTGTTATGAGGGATTCTACCGACTTCTGGACGAGGGAGGAACCGGTGTATGGATCGCTACCTTATATGATGACATGGAATGGAAACTTCCGGACAGCCGGAATCTGACGGCGATCCGATGGGAGGTGGCAAAATGAAACAGCGGAACATAACGAAACGGCAGGTGGCACTGACGTTGCTGGAAATGTGCCACGGATATCTGATTCTGTTTGCCATCTATGCGTGCGTGGCAGTGATATCCGGTCATGGAAGCGAACCGTTTGTACGGACGGGATTTTTATTATTTCCGGTAAATGCAGGACTGTTTCTAGCAGAGAAGAAAGCAACACGTTTCTGGCAGTTTGGTATCGTTGCGGTGCTTCTGATCGGAGGTTCTGTGATGATAGCGGGCAGTGGTGTGCTTGGAATCTGGATCGGGATTATGGGAATTGTTGCAGTATTTTCTTATTTTTATGCGAGAGCGTCGAAACATCCATGCTGGCTGAAAACACCGGTGTATCCGTGGCTTGGAATTGATCTGATCCTGTATTTTTTAGGGCAGCGTTTTGAAGCAGAGACCGCGATTCGGATCGCACCGGTTCTTGCGGTACTGTATTATCTGATCTGTAATTTCCATATTAATCTGGAGGAAGTGGATTCGTTTCTGAAAACACATGCGTCTCTGGAACGGCTGCCGGTGCGGCGACTGGCAAGAATCAACCAGGGCATGATGTGGATGGTTTCCGGACTTACGGCAGGAGCAATGATCGCGGCGCCGTATCTAGGCATTGATCGACTGATCCGGCAGGCGGGACAGGCGTTGAAGGCGGTGATCCGCTGGCTGCTGCTTCTGATTCCGAATTCACCGGTGGAAGAGGAAACGGTGGCAACAGAACAGGCAGCGCAGATGATGCCGGCGGCTGCGAGTGGAGAGACACCGTGGTTGTTGCAGCTGTTGTACAAATTTCTGAATCTGATCGGATGGATGATCGGGATTGGTCTGGTACTTGCGTGTATTTTTCTGATCGTGCGTACTCTGTATCGGTTATATCTGCGATTCAATGAAAAGACCGAAGAAAATGGTGATAAGATTGAACGGTTACTGCCGCCTCCGGCTGCGGAGAAGAAGAAAAATCTGAACCGGAAGAAGAAAGAACATCTTTTCTGGGATCGCTCCGCAGATGGTCGGATCCGAAAACATTATCGGAAAAAAGTTCTGGAAAAACTGAAGGAATCCCCGGATGCCGCCTGGACCCCGGCACAGACCGCCAGCCAGATGGAACTGGAAGATGCCGAGGAAAAAGCATTTGCACAGATCTATGAGAAAGCAAGATATGCGGAAACATCCTGCACAAAAGAAGAGATGGAACAGATGCTTCGGATACGATGACCATTGGTGGGGTCCCCAGTGGCTTTTTTGCTTTCTTTCTTTACGGTTATGTGGTACAATCATGTTTGCATGTCGTTTTTGGGATGTAATAAAATGGAGGGATACTCAAGTATGAGCAAGAAAAAAGGAGAAGGCCTGAAATCATTTAACAAAGGGTTTAGCGTTCCGGACACCTACATTATTATTTTCTTTGTGGTTGTCCTTGCTGCGATCGTTACATTCTTTGTTCCGAAGGGCTACTACGAAACACAGGATGTTACGTACATGATGAACGGGGTGGAGAAGACCCGTACGGTAATTAAAGATGGAAGTTTCCAGTATCTGACAGACGATGCGGGAAATGCAGTCACAGAAGGTATTGCTTTATTCAGCGGTGACGGCGAAAGCGGATTCTTTAATTACATGTTTAATGGAATTGTCAGTGATTCTGCGATCCAGATCATTGCATTTCTGCTGGTAGTTGGTGGTGCATTTGGTATCATGATCCGGACAGGCGCGATCGAAGCGGGACTGATCGGACTGATCCGCAAGGCAAAGGGAGCAGAAAAAGTGCTGATTCCGATACTGTTTGTGCTGTTTTCTCTTGGAGGAGC
>ERZ840057.1933-NODE-1933-length-15525-cov-2.471946_pt1 | contig 15525 bp, 10 predicted proteins | sample MGYA00519907_ERZ840057 | MGnify/ENA primary metagenome ERZ840057 (study PRJEB31850, sample SAMEA3708862) | human gut metagenome | biome: human gut; feature: human-associated habitat; material: faeces | place: China | collected 2014 ...
GTCGGAATACATTCTCAATATAAAAACAAATCCCCCACTAAATTTCTACTGCCCCGCAAAAACACGCCGCAGTGGAGAAACAACCTGCATTTTGAACAGACCGATACATAAAAACAAGGGAAGCACACTTGTCGTGCGCTTCCCTTAACCTATAAATACGAGCCGATACCCGGACTTGAACCGAGGACCTACGCATTACGAATGCGTCGCTCTACCAACTGAGCTATATCGGCTTAAAAACGGTGCAAAATTAAAGTTTTCTATCCAATTAGAGAAAGTTTTCACAACTTTTTTCTTCGCTTTTACCGTAAAAAGCGGAGCGCGGTTAACGCAATCGTCTGAACCAGACACATATATTTCAATCAACGTTGCTGCCCGTCTGTACTTTTATCCGAATGTCCGTGAGCTTTTCCTCCGCCACGACGTTTGCGGAAGTTTCTGCCGTTTTTCTGCGAACGTGCATGGGCATTATCCTTCTTGGCGCCTTTTGCACCATGATTAACGCGCACTGGGTGTTCGTTAATCCTCTGCATACCTGCCGGCAAAGGATATTCTTCAAGTTTCTTGCCTATGAATTTTTCTATATTACGGAAACTTAGTTCGTCCTTCGCATTGACAAGCGTGAGCGCCTCTCCTCCTCTGCCTGCACGCGCCGTGCGGCCTATACGGTGTATATAATCTTCTTCGTCGTGAGGAACGTCGTAATTTATTACCATAGATATATCATCTATGTCTATCCCTCGCGAAATAATATCCGTAGCTACCAAAACAGAAATATGGTTATTCCTGAATGCAACCATAGTCTTCTCTCTTTGCGCCTGCTCCAAATCGGAATGCATCTCGGCCACATTAAGGTTAAGCGACTTTAATGAAGAAGCCAGTTCTTTTACCTTTTTCTTTGAGGACACAAAAATTATTACTCTCTCGAGCGACGGATTTTCTTTAAACAAGCCTCTTATTACAGCCGTCTTTTGCGATTCGGCGCAATGACAGACTTTCTGGTTTATGGCCTCAACCGGTTTGGAGATTGCTATCTTAACCTCAACGGGGTCGTGCAATATTGTGCGGGCCAACAGCCTTATTTTATCAGGCATGGTAGCAGAAAACATGATGTTCTGGCACGTTGGGGGCAAAAGTTTCGCTATCTTAATAATGTCATCATAAAAACCCATGTCAAGCATGCGGTCGGCCTCGTCGAGCACAAAAAAAGATACCTGCGAAAAATCCGGGTTCTCGAGTTGTATGTGCGAAATCAACCGCCCAGGCGTAGCTATTATAACATCTGCCCCAAGTTGCAGGCTTTTGCGTTCCTGTTCATAACGGACACCATCGTTACCTCCATAAACTGCTACCGAAGATACGGGAACGAAATATGAAAAGCCTTCCATGGCCTGGTCTATCTGCTGCGCGAGTTCCCGCGTAGGTGACATTATTATACAATTAATGGAATCTTTCGGATGGTTTTCCACATACAAGTTGTTTATAATAGGAAGCAAATAAGCTGCGGTCTTACCCGTTCCGGTTTGTGCGATACCCATGACATCATGCCCCTCCAATATCAAAGGGATTGTCTTTTCCTGAATAGGCGTACATTTGGAAAAGCGCATGGCGTCTAAGGCATCAAGCACTTTATCATCTAAATCTAAATCGTAAAAATCCATATAAAAAAATTATCGCGTAAAAAGGTTATTTGGGAGCCTTGCGGTAAAGCGCAAGAGCAATAAACGAGAATATTACATTTGGAATCCATGCAGACAACAACGGAGGCCAACCTGCATTTATCGCAAAAGTGGATGAAATTGTTTCAAACAAGATATACGAAAAGCTCAACGCCAGACCAATCCCTAAAGAAAGTCCCATTCCACCTTTTCGTTTCTGACAAGAAAGTGACACACCGATTATTGTCAATATGAATGCCGCAAACGGTGCCGCTATGCGTTTGTGGAATTCCACTTCAAACATACTTAAGTTAGCAGCACCGCGCATATTCTGTTTTTTTATGAAGTCCAACAGTTCGGGAGATGTCAGCGTTTCCTGCTGGTTGCGCGAATACATGAAATCGGAAGGTTCCATCATTATAAGCGAGTCTATTTTATCGCCATGATAAATCTTCTCGCGCATGCCGTGAAGTTCTCTTACCTCGTAATTCGTTATTTTCCACAAATAGCGTTTTTGAGCCAGCGTGTCATACTGTATAACTGCAGCCGTCAAATGCGAAACCAGTTTCTTGTCCTTGAATTTATCGAGCGAGAAATTATACCCCGTCTTTGTATCATTGTCAAAATGTTGTATAAAAGCCACCACACCTGTATCTACCTGCAGCTGGACATTCTCTGCTGTGGTGACTTTCTTCTTGTGTATATATTGCTGGTCGAACCGTAAACGTTCTACATTACCGTGCGGTATCACGAAAGCTCCCAAAGCAAAAGACAGCAAGGCTATTATCGTTGCCGAAATCATATATGGGCGAAGCAATCTTTTAAAACTCATTCCCGTAGAACGCATTGCTATAATCTCGGAATTGTCCGCAAGCTTGGTTGTAAAGAAAATTACGGAAATAAACACGAACAAGGCGCTGAAAAGGTTTGCCAGATAAGGAATGAAATTCATGTAATAATCAAAAACAATCTCGCTCCATTTGGCATTCGAGGACGTAAACTTATCTATCTTTTCGTTAAAGTCAAATATCGTAGATATAGCCATAATCAAGGCTATCGAAAAGAAATACGTCCCCAGGAATTTCTTTATTATATAACGGTCTATTCGCCCGATGAACGGCATGCGTCCTTTCTCAGCGTGGCTTTTACGCTTGAATATTTTAGCCAGGAACGAAAACGGCCGGACTACAACATTTTTAGTTGCACCAACTTTCATAACCGACGCATTATGGTGTCAATAACCGACGATTTCCAATCCGTGTAATCGTCTTGTAATATATGCTCCCGTGCCGACGTTACCAATTGCATATAAAAAGCCAGATTATGCATTGAAGCTATTTGCAAAGCCAGAAGTTCCTTTACTTTAAATAAATGGTGCAGATATGCTTTTGAGTAGAACTTGCTTACGAAGCAATCGCTTTCCTCGTCTATTGGTGAAAAATCATATTCCCATTTCTGATTCCGCATGTTCATAATACCACGTGAAGTAAAAAGCATAGCGTTCCGTCCGTTTCGCGTGGGCATAACGCAATCAAACATATCAACTCCCCTTTCTATGGCCTCAAGTATATTTGCCGGCGTTCCGACACCCATTAAATATCTCGGACGATTAAGCGGTAGTACGCTATTGACTACTTCTATCATCCTATACATTACATCTGCAGGCTCACCAACTGCAAGCCCACCGATAGCATATCCGTCAGCATTGTATTGTATTACATTTTCCGCGCTTTCGCGCCTCAAATCTTCATATACACAGCCTTGCACAATAGGGAAAAGTGATTGCTCGTAACCATAATACGGTTGAGTCGATTCGTATCTACGGTAGCAACGTTCGAGCCACCTTAAGGTTATGTCTAAACTTTTACGCGCATATTGGTAATCTGCCGTTCCCGGAGTACACTCGTCAAAAGCCATCATTATATCCGCCCCTATAGCGCGTTCTATATCTATTACCCTTTCGGGGGTGAACAAGTGTTTGCTGCCGTCTATATGTGAGCGGAACTCACAGCCTTCTTCATTAAGCTTACGGATTCCCGAGAGTGAAAACACCTGAAAACCTCCGCTGTCAGTCAATATAGGATGATTCCATGAACTGAATTTATGCAATCCGCCTGCCTTAATGAGAATATCGGTTCCTGGCCGTAAATACAAATGATATGTATTTCCTAAAATTATTTGTGCCTTTACCGTATCTAACAAATCACGAGTCAAAACACCCTTTACCGTTGCCTGCGTGCCAACGGGCATAAAAATGGGTGTCTTTATGCAACCATGCGCAGTAGTTATAACTCCGGCACGTGCATTCGACTTAGCATCATTATGTTTTACTTCAAACGTCATTTCTTGTGCCTATTATACTTCTACGCTTGCTTTGTTTGATTTTCTTTTTCCTCGTCGTCAATAGTATAATTTACCGGATTGTCCACTTTCTCGTCCAGCAAGGCAAACTCCAGTACATCCTTAACATTTTCAACATAATGGAAAGTCAACCCTTTCAAATATATTTCAGGTATTTCTTCTATATCTTTTTTATTGTCCTGACTTATTGCTATGTCGGTTATTCCTGCTCTTTTAGCGGCCAGAATCTTTTCTTTTATGCCACCGACAGGCAACACTTTTCCTCTTAAAGTTATTTCGCCTGTCATAGCGACATTCGGACGAACTTTTCTTTGTGTTAAAGCCGAGGCTATTGATGTAGCAATAGTTATTCCGGCTGAAGGGCCGTCTTTAGGCGTAGCTCCTTCGGGCACATGAATATGAATATTCCAATGGTCGAATATCCTATAATCTATATCAAGTAGTTCCACATGAGCTTTAATATATTCAAGAGCCAGCACTGCAGATTCCTTCATTACGTCGCCGAGGTTACCGGTGAGCGTAAGTTTAGAACCTTTCCCTTTGCTAAGGCTTGTTTCTATAAAAAGTATTTCACCACCAACAGAAGTCCATGCAAGACCCGTTACTACACCGGCATATTTATTGCCTTGGTATTTGTCTCGCAGATATGGTGGTTTTCCCAGCAAGGCTTCTATATCTTCGGGCTGAATCAATTTATCAGTAAAATCGGGTTGAATTTTTGCCACTATCCTGTACGCAATCTTACGAAATATCTTATTTATTTGCAACTCCAACTCACGAACACCACTCTCGCGTGTGTAACGTTCTATAAGCATTTCGAGAGACTTTTTGCTAAAGCGGATGTCATATTCTTTACCTATCCCGGTATTTTTCATCTCTTTTGGTATAAGATGACGGCGGGCAATTTCTATTTTTTCTTCAGTTAAGTATCCACTAACTTCTATGAGTTCCATTCTGTCCAACAACGCAGGAGGAATAGTAGTTAGCGTATTGGCCGTAGCGATGAACATTACTTTCGACAAATCATAATCCACATCAAGAAAATTATCATGGAAAGCATTGTTTTGCTCCGGGTCAAGCACTTCAAGAAGCGCCGAACTCGGGTCTCCATTATAATTATTTGTTGTTATCTTATCAATTTCGTCCAATATGAAAACCGGGTTATTAGTTCCCGCCTTTATTACTCCTTTTATTATTCTCCCAGGCATTGCCCCAATATAAGTACGCCTATGACCTCGTATCTCGGCTTCATCATGGAGTCCGCCCAATGAGATTCTGACATATTTTCTTTTCAAGGCAGAAGCTATGCTTTTACCCAAAGACGTTTTACCTACTCCGGGAGGGCCGTACAAGCAAATTATAGGTGATTTCAAATCCTTGCGCAAAGTAAGAACTGCAAGATGTTCAAGTATTCTCTCTTTTACCTTTTCCAGCCCATAATGGTCGCGGTCGAGTACTGCTTTTGCCCGTTTTACGTTAGTATCATCTTTGGTAAGCACCCCCCACGGCAGCGACAACAATGTTTGCAAATAATTAAGCTGAACATTATAATCCGGATTTTGTGGATTGATACGTTCCAACTTAGCCCATTCCTTGTTAAAATATTTTCTTATATCTTCGGGCAGATTCTTTTTAGCAGCCAAATCCGCAAGATCCTTTATATCCTGATTTTGCGGCGTTTCTCCCAATTCGTCCTGAATATTTTTAATCTGCTGTTGCAGGAAATACTCTTTCTGCTGACGGTCGAGGTCTTCCCGTGTCTTATTGCGTATATCGGCTTTCAAGGCAGCAAACTGCACTTCGCGGTTCAGTATAGCCAACAGCTTGTATGCTCTTTCGTTTAAAGAAGATAAGGTAAGAAGCTCATTCTTTTCTTTTATTGAGAACGGAAGGTTTGTGCATACGAAATTTACGAGGAACATCTTGTTCGTTATGTTATGCACAGCAAAGATAGGTTCCCCATGAAGAGTATCGTTTTGTTTTAAATAACGCTCCGTCATTTCACGGCATGCGTCAACCAAAGCTACGAATTCTTTGTCATCCTTAGCAGGAATAGATTCTTTCAAAACTTTTACGTTACCTTTTAGATAAGGCTGGTGTGAAGTGATTTCCGTCAACTCGAACCTGGCAAATCCTTGCAACAGTACAGTAAAATTGTTGTCGGGTAATTCAAACACGCGCAGCACTCTTGCCACTGTTCCTGTTTTATACAAATCGTCAAAATCAGGTTCATCCGTATCCGGATTTATTTGACTTGTAACGGCAATAAATTTACCAGTTTTATTAGCATTCTTCACCAAGCGTAAGCTTGACCTGCGTCCTATGGTACAAGGTATCACCACACCGGGAAATAACACCATGTTACGCAAAGGCAACACGGGAATTTCACCATCTACTTCAATATTCAACAAGCTTTCTTCGTCTCCGTCAAAATCAGCTATCAACGAAAACTGTTTATTATCATTTTCTGCCATAAGATTCTATATGTAATTAAACGGGTGTTGCTATGCGTCAAGGCACATTACCCATTGTGCAAAAGTACTTATATTTTATGAACCTAAAGTTTTATTGTCAGTTATTTTCTACTTTTGCAACAGAGCCTACCTATAATCGTACAAGTACAGTAAGCAATAAGTCAGTTAAAAACGATGGAAAGCAATTGTTTCAGATTTCGACAATTCAGTATCAAACATGATAAGACAGCAATGCGCGTTGGCACTGACGGCGTACTGCTTGGGGCGTGGTGCGACACAAACATGTCTCGCCGCATACTTGACATTGGAACAGGCAGCGGTTTAATAGCCATAATGCTCGCGCAACGTTCCGACGCATATATAACAGGCATAGAAATTGACGAATCCGCAGCAATACAGGCAAAGGAGAACGCAAATAACAGCCCTTGGAAAAACCGTGTAGAAATCATAAAATGCGACATAAGGAAATTCTACACAAACGATAAATACGACCTTATAATATCAAACCCTCCATTTTTCGAGAACAATAGAACCGCAGAACATAACGGCAGGAATATAGCACGTCAAACACTGACACTAACGCACACAGAATTGCTGGAATCTGCCTCAAGGCTACTTACCGAACAAGGCTCACTGGCTGTAATATTGCCGGAACAAGCAACAGAGAAGTTCATTTATCTTGCGTGGGAAAAGGGCATAAGGTTAGTACATCGTACCGACGTACTAACGATTCCCGGCAAGCTACCTAAAAGGGCACTATTGCAATTCTCGCGTAAAAGAACAGAACCCGAAAGGTCCGACACTCTAACATTGTGTGATGCTCACGGGAACAAGACGCCAGAATACAGCATGCTGACAAAAGATTTCTATTTATAAACAATGCGTATAGATAACGTGTGAAAACCTTACGCTTTACGGGAAATAACAGACAAATTCCACAAACGATTCAAAGTTTGGCTTACAACAAAGCATACATTGCTTTACATAAAGGCCATAAAACCGCCACATTCTTGTTCGTACAAGAAAAAACCACTACTTTTGTACACAATAGCATGGTGTTTATTGCACATGAACTTAAAACGCTTGTTTATAAACCTGTCTGTTGCATTGTTGGCGGTATCTGCTGCCAATGCTTCCGGCAATGACAAAACATTCACCCTCGTTATAGATGCAGGGCATGGCGGGCACGACCCGGGGGCGATAGGCACCTACTCCAAGGAAAAAAACATAAACCTCAACGTGGCCCTTGAATTCGGCAGACTGGTTGAGGCGAATTGTCCTGACGTAAAAGTTATTTATACACGCAAAAAAGACGTATCCGTAAACCTTCAGGAGCGTGCAGACATTGCAAACCGTGCAAAAGCAGACCTGTTCATCTCTATACATACAAATGCACTTAGAAAAGGCCGCATAGCATACGGAGCAGAAACATATACTCTCGGAATGGCACGCTCCGACGACAATCTTGATGTGGCCAAGCGCGAAAACTCGGCTATTCTGGTAGAGGAAAACTATAGCGAACGGTATGCGAAGTTCAACCCTAATTCTTCGGAGAGCTATATCATTTTCGAATTCATGCAAGACGAATACATGAAGCAAAGCGTAAGTCTCGCAAAAAGCATACAAAAATATTATGTAAAAATCGCCGGACGCCAGGACAAGGGAGTGCACCAGGCGGGATTCCTGGTTCTACGCGAAACTTCCATGCCAAGCGTGCTTACCGAGTTAGGTTTTATATCTACACCAGCCGAAGAAGCATACCTGAACTCCGACAACGGAGTAAAAAAGCTGGCCCGCTCCATTTACGAAGGGTTTCTTGATTACAAACAAACACAAGACGGAAAAAAACGTGTGACTCCTCCATATAAGAATCTGGACGATTCGGGAACGCCAGTACCCGATGAAACGAACGACAACAAAGCGGCACAAGACAAAAGCCAGGAAACAAAACAAAGCGCCAACGGCGCAGCAGAAACAAAAGGCAACAGCAAGGCTGAATCGACTGTAAACAAAGCCAAAGCACCGCAGCAAAACATTACAGACGATGGAATTATACTGATAGGCGACGCGGCGGCAAAACCAGACAACAAACCCGCCACACAGGAAAGTAATGCAACAAAAACGCAGGAAAGCGGCACATCCGTTCTGGGAGAACTTGTAAGCAAACAAGAATCCTCGAAAGAGCAGACAGCCGAAACGAGAGAAAGCCCTGCAAAGGACGTGCAGCAATCAACTCCCGCTGAAAAAGCAACCTCTTCCGTACCCGTGTTTAAAATACAGTTCCTTACTTCTGACAGTCCGCTAAACAAAAACGACAAAAGGCTTAAAGAAGCAAATGGCCTCGAAAGCTATACGGAAGGAGGCATAACAAAATACACCTGTGAGCCTACAGAAAACTATAACGAAGCAAAAAGAAAGCTTAAAGAAATACGTGCAAAATATTCCGACGCATTCATAGTAGCATTCAAAGGAAACGAACGCATGGATACGGGAGAAGCCATATGGGAGTTCCTAAACAACAAAAAGCGCCCCTGACACACATAACCAAACAGCACAAATGTAAATCGTAAACACACCCGCCGGAAAACTCAAAGACGTAAAAACTTACCAAACCAAAAATAAATTCAATAACCAAACAAGGAACATCATTATGAGCAAAAGATACTTCACAGCCGAAGTCAAAATAGCACTTACGGCGATAATAGCGTTAGTGCTACTGTTCATAGGTTTTAATTTCCTCAAAGGAATTAATGTATTCAAAACCTCGAACAACTATTACATCGAATTTTCCGACATCCTCGGATTAGCAACATCGAGCCCCGTTTACGCCAACGGATACGCGGTAGGAACCGTGCGCGAAATAAAATACAACTACCAGAACCCCGGACACGTAGCTGTAAACATAGAGTTAGACAAGGAAATGCGCGTACCGCAGGGAACAAAAGCCGAAATAGAAGCTGAAATGCTTGGAGGTGTGAAAATATGCCTCGTGCTTCCGCAGGATAAAACAGGATACATAAATCCCGGAGATACTATAAAAGGCGAAATGCACAAAGGCGCGTTACAGAAAGTAGAGAAAATGCTTCCGGCAATGGAACAGATAATACCAAAAATCGACTCGATACTTTACTCTCTTAACGCCATACTGGCCGACCCCGCACTTACGGCAACGCTGCGCAACACACGCGACATTACCGAGAACCTTAAATATACCACGGCACAGATGAACAAACTGCTGGGCAACGATATTCCTCGGCTGACGGAGCGCATGGACCGTATAGGAGAAAACACCGAACAGATAACCGAAAACTTGAAAAACCTGGACGTAGCGGCAACCATGAACAAGGTTAACACCACACTTGAAAGCGTGAACACAATGACAAACACGCTTAACGACCGTCTCACCAGCCGCGACAACTCTCTCGGACTGCTACTGAACGACGCAACACTGTACGACAATATGAACAAAACCATGAACAGTGCCAACGAACTGCTTATTGACCTGAAGTCTCACCCCAAACGTTACGTACACTTCTCAATCTTCGGAAGAAAAGACAAGTAGCCGAACATACAGCCATACTTAGGATATTTCAACAACAACGACAGGCATATTAAAAGCATACAGGGAAACATGCAAAACGACATCGCTATAATTGCCATTTTACATGTTACTTTTTGAACGCAATTTTAAGTAAGTCCCAAAATAGGTCGGACATATTTCAAAATACAAGGCACATATTTTAAATTATGTGCCTTGTATTTTTTCTTTTCTCCGAGGTAGTTGTAACCTTCTGAAAATGAGATACTATTTAACGGTGCTCTTTTTGTCTGTTTCCCGTGCCCGGTTTCCGCTGCTGCGGATGTCTGCTTTGCAACCCGTGCAGGCGCCCAACCGCTTGCACCGGCAAGGCGGCTAACGGGATAGTTGTTCCGCAGAGCCTGCCACAGCACTACTTCGCAATGAACTTGCGGCCTTTGCTTACGTACACGTTGCCCGGAACGGTCTTCAGCACACGCTGTCCCGAAAGGTCGTAAACCGGAGCGTCCGCGTCACTTTCCTCTGCCGCCGCACCGTCTGTCGTCACCTTTATTATGCCCACCTGCTCGTCTGTAAGTTCGACAATATCCTTGAATGTGGGAGCTACGGCACTCTCGCGGTAAACGTTCTTCATGCCCTTGGGTACGTAAAGTATTGTGTTGGCAAAGTTGTAGTTCGGATAATCGCCTACATAGATATGCGGCTTGCCGAGAAGGTACAACCCGTCCAAATTGTCTATCACCTTAACGGTTTGCTCGTCCTTGAGCGTCACCTGCGCTTCCAATTCCCAGCCGCCGCCGTTAACTACTATTTTCTTTAACTTCGGGCAGTTGCGGAAATCGGGCAACTCGAACGTGTTACGTCCCTCGTCCGGTCCCCAGAAAGTCGCGCTCTCTAAATTCGCGCAATCGTCAAAGGCGTTGGCCGCATTTACGTATGACAGCGACACGTTCTTTATACCGCTTCCCACGAAAGCCGAATCTAAAACCCTCATATCGTCTTCCTCATCGCTGCTTAGTTCATAAGGCCCGCTGCAAGTCACGACGTCGCACTCCAAGCTGCGGCAGTCCTTGAAAGCGCAGGTATCGACCATCCTAATCCTAAACGGAATGTCATGGCCTTGGGATTTAATGCTAATACCCTTTAAATTAACACAACCTTGGAATACACTCTTTTCAACGACGCAAGTCTCATTTGAGTATGGATTATTAACATTTATATATTCCAATTTTTTACAGCCTTTAAAACTCTCCGTGCTACCAATTTCGCCAACATTATGGGCTTCCATATCAATTGATTCTATATTGACACAATTCTGAAATGCCTTAGCACCTACCTTTGCGTTAGGAATCGATATGTGCCCTGAAAGGTTTTCACAACCATCAAAAGCGCCTTCGCCTACAACAAAGGCATCTTCTCCACTGAAATAGCGCAGGTTCTTGCAACCAAGGAACATGTACTTACCTATCGCTCTGAACATGTGCTGGTTCTTACAACGGAACGTGTCAAGTTTAGTGCAATAGGCGAAAGCTGAATCACCGAAATAAAAACTATTGGGAAGTTTAATTCCGGTTTTATCATAAACTGTAACACTGTCATCGCCAAAATCGCAAACCTCCAAATTCTCACATCCGTAAAAAGCTTTTGAGCCAATGCGGATAACTGGAAACTCATCAATTCGTGTTCCTAATCCAGGGATGTCCTCAAAACCAATACCAGGCAAGAATGTACCTATAGGCTCATATTCGAATTCACCGCTCCATTCAGGAAACGTAATCTTGACACGTTTCAAGGTTTTACTGCCGCTAAAGGCATTGCTTGCTATGCCGCGCAGGCTTCTGTCGGTAAGCTCAACACTTTCTATCTGGTCTCCCCACTGGTTGGCCATGAGATAGTTCAGATAAGTTTCTTCATTGCCAAAGCCAACACCTTTGCCCCGTTTGGTATAACTCTTGATGGGCTCTCCTTCATATATTACCGTCTTAGCTATCAGCACCGGTTCTTTGCCTTCTATGGCATATTCTACAGGAGACCAATCATCACAATATCCAATCTTATTATAAATAAATTCACTTTCCCAATTATTACCTAACACACTATTGCCTTTCAATTTGTTGTTAACCATACATTCATAATCGCCCTCTACGTACAGGGTGTCTACGTACAGTTTATCGCCCGAAGAGCTGTAAACGCCGCGTATCATGTTGGGGATTGTAAGGCTGTTCAAGTGGTTTTTCTGCCTTATTATGAAGTCGAGATCCACGAAAAACAGGTTTATATCTGGCATTGAGGGAATCTCAAAATCATCGGATATGGGAGTTTTCAAGTCTATCAAGGTATTTCCCATACATAAACCGGCTGCACTACCCTTTTTATTAAAGAGAACAGCATCCATTCCACTTATCGGTATACTTCGCGTATAATATTCACACTTTTTCAAAAACACATAGTCACCACTCTCCCATTTACTCTCATAACCTTTCCATGTATTGTCTTCATACTCATCATAATCTAATATTGATGGCCCGGAGTATAGATATGACACTACGTAAAATTGTCCATAACCGTACGAATCCCATTGACGTTGCCTGGCTTCTTCAGATTGTGCAAAAGTAGACGTCGTTGCCAATACAGATAAGAACAACATACATATACGTTTCATAACAATTGATTTTTTAAGTTTCTCTTTAACAATCATTCTACATTTATAAAACGTCAAAGACTTATCAAACCCGGCTCATAGCATTCTAACTCACCATTTAAAGCTATATTAAATGCATCGGTCTCTGTTTGATACCAAACATTTGTATAACGCAAACCTGGAGCTCCTAATTCTGCAACATTATACTGTAAATCGGGAGCTATAATCTTAAACGTGTAGTTACCACACTTCCAAACCGATCCAACTGGCAGTATACTGTTATTAGTCATAAATATAAGATTACTCTGTGGGTATTTATAAAACCCAAATTTATCCGAGCTTTTGTAGCCGCCTTCGAGGCAGATATTAAGATTTCCGTCTATTGGCAGTATGTCGCCTTTGCTGGCAAGGTACGAATCCCCTTCAGTCAACACCACACTGCGATCGTCAACCAAGCGATAATTCATATCAAGTGGAGCATTGCTAATCATAACAACTATGTTCCCTATAAAGAAACGTCCCTCTATCGGCATTTGAGTACCAGCTTTTATGCCTAAAGAAACCTTCATCTTACTTACCGTTTCGTGATATACGGGGAACTGTTGCCGCACATTGAAAAATCCTCCCTTGTCATAGTAAAGATAGGTATGCGTTCGCTTATTCACTGTTTCCCCCGCGTATTGAAGTTCGTTTATAATCACCAATGGTTGTTTATTGCATTCATTTATAAGGGGAAAATCTATTGTTACATATAGTTGTTGCCCTTTCTCAAAATCGAAGTCTTGCGACATCAGGAAGAACGTATGTTCGTAGTTCACGTTTATCTCGTAATAATACCGCATTAACATCCTACCCATTGGCGTTTGCATGTAAACGTGCGTGTGCGGGGCTGTTTCTGTCTGAGGGTTGATTTTGTAATATCGGTTCACCCCACCCGTCAGAGGTCTGGCAGGCTGTTCACGCATATAAACTGAACCAACGGGTAACTGAACACCATTGTCAACACCTTCGTTTATAATCAGTTTCTTGCCTTGGTAAGGGACATTCCCGAGAATGCAGTTGTGCACCTCCGCATCCTCGTCGGTGTTTAGAATCACGCCTTCAAAGTAACATAAGTCAGAGGCCGCGTATTCGTCCGTATTGCCATCGGTGTTGTTATGTTGCATGGTTACCCAGTTGTTTGGCCAATACCCCCTGACGCTTACAAGCCTCGGGCAACTCACCTCAAAATGATTGTAACGTATAAAGGCAGCCGCCCTTTGACCCAATTCCAAGTCTACTACAAAAAAGTCTGATCCCGGTCCTTTCGTAAATCCCAACATCCCTTCCAAATTATTATACTCCACGCGGCACGGCCCCTTGTTCACACACATTTTCATGGCAAAGCCGTTACCATGGCATTTGTTGCGTGTAAACTCCAACGACCAAGATGTCTGTAAAGACGGTTCCTTCTGTATTTCCGGCACATTGTCGTTTTCATTATTTTCCTCGTTGTCTGCTTCTCTATCTTCCCAACTCGGACGTTTCCTTGAGAAGAGGCAATACATATTATGGAAAAACGCGCATTCATCAATCCGCAGATTGGTAACAGGATAATCTATCCTAGTGTTTATATGTATGGCGTAATAAAAATTCCTGAAATGGCAACGTTCTATTATGAGCGGCCACAGCGGACCAGTAAAATTCGAGCAGAAGTTAATACCAGACGGCAGGTAGTCGTTATCCCAGTCATAATCATTCCACGGATCACCACCTGTCCATAATTGCAAATCCGTAATGACGATAGGGTCACCCGGATTCTTTGAATCGGAACGCTTATCATTAGTAGGATATACAGGATTCTTTTTACTGTCAAGTTCTTCGCCGAACGTTATCAGATTTACCCCTCTTGGGCAAAACAATGTACTCGTGCGGGTATTCCAAATCCGCGGACGTACACGCACGCCCTTTTCGTCCAAAACATCGACCCACTGATCCTCTCGCAATAGAGCACCGCTACCTTCAAGGTGCAAATTGCCTTTATATATTATTATTCCATTATTTACTAGATAATTAACGGCATTGAATTTCATTGTCTTTATGGAAAGCGCCTCAGCTATGCGGATTGTTTCGTTGATAGCCTCCGAATCATCCGTAAAATTATCATAATAAGACACCGCCTCATTCAAGCTAATATTACCATTCTCATCGCTGCCGAACACAAGGTCACCTTTCGCGCCACACCATTCGGGGCGCAAGAAAGGTACATTAAGCACCATTTTCTCAGCAAAGGTAACCGTACACTGTCCGTCATTGTTTAATTGAAACAGTTGTTGTAAAGTGTCTTCTATACGCAAAATGCCGCTCAAGGTCCCGTTTTTCAACGTGCCGCCGTTTGCCCTGAGCACGTCGCCCGGTACGAAGTAAAGCGTCTTGCCGCCCAAATCCACATCCTCCTCCAAAAGTATGAGTGACGGGGAATGAGACGCATTCAATAGTTCAAAGTCGCTTTTATCAAAATTGCTTTGATTTAAAACAACAGTTCCCATACGAATATTTTTTAGCATTAAATTATACCACAAATATAAAACAAACAGTATGTTTATTCAAGAGTTCCGTCTGTTTTTTTACATCAATTAGTAATATTTTTGAATTAATCGTATTCCGGTCTGAAAACACAATCTCTCCATTTTCCAAAGTCCTGCTGCGGGCGGTGGTTGATACGTGCCTTATTCAAACACATTTTCCATGTCGCCATTGCCGGCAAAAAAGCAACGGCAAATTTTGCACTATTCCGGGACGTGGTCAAAAATAGGTCGGACATATTTTAAAATACAAGGCACATATTTCGAAATATGTGCCTTGTATTTTTTC
>ERZ840057.1937-NODE-1937-length-15502-cov-11.078656_pt1 | contig 15502 bp, 13 predicted proteins | sample MGYA00519907_ERZ840057 | MGnify/ENA primary metagenome ERZ840057 (study PRJEB31850, sample SAMEA3708862) | human gut metagenome | biome: human gut; feature: human-associated habitat; material: faeces | place: China | collected 2014 ...
AGTCATCAGGGGATACATCAGAGAACGGATTTGCAGCGTATGCGGATACGCCTGCAGTGAGTGCAGCTGCTGCTGCGATTGCGAGAATTTTTTTCATATTCCTGCTCCTTTTCATAAAACACTTCGGTTTCAGAAATACAGGATTCCGAAAAAGAAATGAACGCGAGTGGCCGTGTTTCCTCCGTCTGTCTTTTTCGCCTTCCCCTCCTGTCCGTGAAACCCGCGGACAAAGATATTCTTAAGTTATCATATTCCTTTGTAGAATACAATCATCTGCCGCCAAACTTCGTTTATTTACATAAAAATTTAATTTAAAACTGTTGAAAAAATAAAAAAGTACAAAGAAATTAACTCTTTATGCTCTCCTATTTTAGTGAAATTGTAAATCGGATTCAAAAAGCTTATCATGACTCTCCGTTTTGATTTGCCGGCAAAGGTAATACTGATGACAGGACCTCATCCGGAGTGCCAGCGAAGAATCTGTACCCGTAATGAGGGAGCCGGTAAAGCGTCATCCTGAAGCGATAGCGAAGGATCTATTGCCGTGGTGAGGAAAGCCATAAAATGTTATCAGAGTCATAGATTCTTCACTCAGTGGCACTGCCCCGCTTTCCCGTTTTTCCCACAAAACATTCTTATCCCCGTTCAAAATGACCACCGTACGGTAAAACGTCATAATGAGTGCCAGCGAAGAATATGTACACATAATGAGGGAGTCGGTAAGGCGTCCTCCTGAAGCGACAGCGAAGGATCTATTGCCGTGGTGAGGAAAGCCGTAAAATGTCATCAGCGTCATAGATTCTTCACTCTGTGTCACCGTTCCGCTTTCCCGTTTTTCCCACAAAACATTCTTATCCCCGTTTAGAATGACGCTTTAGGGAAAGACGTCTGACATCATCCTCACAGCTTTCTGTTTCGACTTATTCATACTCTCGCTCACAAAATTGTTTCCGCCGTGCCCACATACCACTGCGGCCGTTCCTCTTTTATTTTGGCCGCCAGTTTTCTTTGCTGCACTTCATTTCCCGCCATCAGGAAAAAAGCGGATCCTGACCCTGTCATCATCGCTTTTTTGCAAAGAGAGGACAGATAGGAAAACGTTTCCCCAAGAACGGGCTCCGCCTTAAACAGAACGTCTTCAAAATCATTGGAAAGAGATGCCAGCAGCGCAGCGCGGTCTTTATTTTTCAAAGCCTCTATACAGCTTTCTGCCGTACCTGCCCTGCGACGGGGGCAGACGTCCAGCAGTCCGTAAGCTTTCCCTGTGGAAATGGAAACACCGGGCCGGACGATAACTACGGGCAGCCCCGCCCAACCGGCAAGAGGAGTAAGTTTTTCACCGATTCCCTCACAACGCCGACAGCCGCCTGCCACGCAGAAGGGAACATCAGCCCCCAGCCTCGCCCCCATATCCGCCAACGCCGCAAGAGAAAGCCGCTGCCCTGTCATTCTGTTTAATCCACGGAGGACAGCCGCCGCGTCAGAGGAGCCGCCGCCCATTCCCGCTTCCGATGGAATCTGTTTCACCAGTTCCATGTGGACACCGCCGGAAAATCCTGTTTCTCTGAAAAATAATTCCGCCGCTTCCCACATGAGATTTGCTTTTCCCCCCGGCGCAAGCCCTTCTTTAATGGAAAGAGAAATCCCTCCCGCTTCCGTAAGTGTCACTTCATCGCAAAGAGATATACTGTGCATCACGCTGTCAATCTCATGATACCCGTCTTCTCTTTTTTCCCCCACTGATAAAGTCAGGTTGATTTTCGCATAAGCCTTTTCTGCAATCATTATGATCCCCATTCGTTATTGATGGCTCTATTATATCATTCCGCCCGCGGCATAATAGATATGAAATACTTCTATATCGAAAATATTTGTTGTCATTTGGGTTCCTTTTCCGTATAATTCAAAATATAGAACATTGTAGATATGTTAAATCGTAAACAAAATCTTTTGTGAAGAACCCGAAATTGAAAGGATGAATTTTATGTACGGCATGTTTTTTGATACCTATGATACCCCTGTGTACCGCCCGCCAAGTGAAGCGGCCAGCTTTATTCTCCGCGTAACCCGCGGCTGTGCGCATAACAACTGTACCTACTGCAATATGTACCGCGGTGTCAGATTTGAAAAGCTTTCTGATGAACAGATCATGCACCAGATTGAGCTTGCCCGTGCCACTGACGCGGAAGGTGTACGCCGCGTATTTCTTGCTGACGGCGACGCCCTTGTATTGCCCACTGACCGTTTGCTGAAAATCCTGGCAGTATTGAAAGAATATTTCCCCAACTTAGAAAGAGTAGCGTCTTACGCCGCGCCGGGAGATATCCTCCGCAAATCCGTGGAAGAACTCACCGCTCTCAGAAAAGCAGGCCTCACCCTGCTCTACTACGGTATGGAAAGCGGCGATTCCCAGACACTGAAAGAGATCCGCAAAGGAGTAAACGGCGAGCAGTCCATCGAAGTAGGTAAGCGCGCCATCTCCGCAGGAATGCAGCTCTCCATCATGGTCATCCTCGGCATCGCAGGCGTAGAAGGCTCCGAGCGCCACGCTCTTGCCACCGCCCATGCCATCAATGAAATCAAGCCGACCATGCTTTCTGCGCTGTCCCTCATGCTCTATCGCGGCAGCGAACTGAAAGACCAGTTTGAACGGGGCGAATTTCATCCCCTGCCGCCGGCGGGACTTATGAAAGAACTCAAACTGATCATAGAGAACGTGCATCTCCCTGATAGAGAACGTATGATTTTCAGAAGCAATCATGTGTCCAACTATATCCGTCTGGCAGCAACACTCCCCGCCCAGAAAGATCAGCTGATGGAGGACATAGAGGAAAGCATCGACTACCTGTCTCAAATGAAAGACTGGGATATTTACAACCACGACTGGACAAAATAGTTATGACAGTAAAGGAGACTATCATGAAAAAATTACTGACTTCCGCAGCACTCGCCCTGACTCTCACCGCCGCAGGCATGACTTCCTACGCCGTAAACTGGGTCTACCTCGGACAGGACGGAAACGACCGAATCTATTATGATACCTCTTCCGTTTCCCGCCAGGGCAACCTGGTTGCCGTCACCATGCAGGAACGGGAAGCGGATGGCGAGGCAGAGGAGTACAATTATCTTTTTGATACCCACCGGAAGAAATACACCCTTGCTTCCAAAATTGAATATGATCGAAACGGGAACGTCAAGAAAATTGAAACTTTCCATGAATCGGATTTCGGATGGAAAAAAGTGAAAGAAAATTCGGAAGAAGAGCTGCTCTATAAACAGATTGTGAATAAGCCGGCCACTGCCTCACTGTAACCGTCCATGAGCGGGAAATCGGCAGCGAGGTGGGAATATATCCATATCTTCACAATACGGAAAGAAAAACATACGCTATCAATGATTAAATCGGATACCCTCTTTAATCATTGACAGCATCATTATCACTCAATTTCGGACCGCTGCCCTCCGACACCGGCCTTCCTCTCCCCATTTAAAAATCCCGCCTCAATTAACGGGCGGGATTTTTAAATGGGTTTTATTTTCTTATTCTGGTTCAATAATGAAAGAGAGAGAAGAGAAATACTTCGGCGTGGTATGTTCATCTTCTTTCTCCCCTGCTACTTCCACACCTACTACGTTCAGACCGTTTGCGCTGACAGTAACTGTAGCGTAACCGTCCGCGTCAGCTGTGGACTCATTAGTCAGGTCATTGATGACGTCCTTGATAAGAGGCGCGTTCGCATAGGGCTTGCCATCTTTGTACACACGGATTCTATACGTATCGCCCTTGCGGAGCGTCAGCGGATTCACCTGGGGAACGATCTGGATAGGCACATTATAAATGCCGCCCGGTTTTACATCGGGGCTCCAGTAGTTAATGTTCCATTTGATCGCGTGGGTTGTCTTTACCGCATCCGCTACTTCCGCAAACGGAGCCTGATGCATCTTGCCGGAGCTGTCTTTCGTGAAGAAGCCATAGTCAAAGAAAGTCACCGTTACACCCAACTCATCTGTAGGAATGATGGAAATATGATCCTCATAATTTACAGTTTCCACATTCATAGCGTCGAAATTCTTATCATAAGCTTCCACCGCCTTCACACAGGACGGATTGTACGCGTTGTCTGTCGGTCCTTCCCCAAGGACAAGGGCTTTCTGGTCAAAACGGTTTGCAATAAACACGCCGTGGGCAGACACGGAAGAGCAAGCCGCGCCAATAGACAAAGCAGCCGCGCAAAGTAACAGTACGTATCTTTTTTTCATGAAAAAACCTCCCTTAAACAATAACCAACTTAATCATAATTATATGTATAATTATATCACACCTTATATTCAATTTTAACTTTGTATTTTATAATAAATATTTTTGAAACTCTTTTCCTGTATAAATTTTAACAAAATACAAAATGACAATCACTGAATCTGTTTTTATTAATTCTTTCATTTCACATTTCTCCATCAAAAAACGCCCTGCAGGGAGCGTTTTCTTTTCATATTTTATTCACCGCTTTGTTTCACGGCAGCTTCCATAAAACCGTTGAAGAGGGGGTGGGGCCGGTTCGGGCGGCTCTTGAATTCCGGATGGGCCTGGGTGGCGGCAAAGTAGGGATGATCTTTTAATTCGATGATTTCCACGAGACGGTCATCGGGGCTGGTGCCGGAAATGACAAGACCCGCCGCTTCCATCTGCGGACGGAATTCGTTGGACACTTCGTATCTGTGGCGGTGGCGTTCGTAGACAATTTCCTGATTTTCATACAAAGTTCTCGCCCTTGTTCCTTCTTTCAGCTTGCACGGATAGATGCCGAGGCGCATGGTACCGCCTTTTTCCGTGACGTCTTCCTGATCGGGCATGAGATCGATGACGGGATATTTCCCGTCGGGAATGAATTCGGAAGAGTTGGCTTGTTCCATGTGACACACGTTTCTGGCAAATTCGATAACGGCGCACTGCATGCCGAGGCAGAGCCCAAGGAAGGGAATTTTATTTTCACGAGCATAACGAATAGCGTCGATTTTCCCCTCCACACCGCGGTAGCCGAAGCCGCCGGGGACGACGATACCGTCAACACCGGCAAATACTTCATCCAGATCCGGCTTTTCTTCTTCAAGGATTTCGGAATTGATCCAGCGGATATTCACCTTGGCCCCCATGGCGTATCCCGCATGGGACAGCGCTTCCGCTACGGAAAGGTAAGCGTCATGGAGCCGGACATATTTACCGACAAGGGCGATCTGCACTTCCTTTTTTGCCGTGGTCATGCGTTCTACCATGGCTTTCCAGTCTTCCATATCCACCGGACGGTCTTCAAGTCCCAATTTTTTCAGGGCGATATGGTCGAGACCTTCCTGTTCCATAAGAAGAGGCACTTCATAAATACTGTCAGCCGTCAGGTTATTGATAACGGCTTCCGGTTCCACATCGCAGAACATGCCGATTTTCTTTTTCATCTCATCCGACAGTTTTTCCACAGTGCGGCACACGATGATGTCCGGCTGGATACCGATAGAGCGCAGTTCCTTGACGCTGTGCTGGGTGGGTTTCGTTTTCAGTTCGCCCGCCGCCGCGATATAAGGTACAAGTGTAACATGGACATAGATGACATCATTTCTGTTGGGCACATCTTTCTTGACCTGGCGGATTGCTTCCAGGAAAGGCAGGGATTCGATATCTCCCACAGTACCGCCGATTTCGGTAATAACAATATCCGCATTGTCATTTTTGCCGACACGGAGAACACGGTCTTTAATTTCATTGGTGATATGGGGGATAACCTGTATAGTGGACCCCAAATACTCACCTTTTCTTTCTTTATTGATCACCGACTGGTAGATTTTGCCTGTTGTCACGTTGGAGGCTTTGGACAAATTTTCATCAATGAAACGTTCGTAGTGTCCCAGATCAAGATCCGTTTCCGCGCCGTCATCAGTGACAAAGACCTCGCCGTGCTGGTAAGGACTCATGGTACCGGGATCGATATTGATATAAGGGTCAAATTTCTGAATGGTAACTTTGTACCCTCTGTTTTTCAGAAGACGGCCTAGGGAAGCGGCGGTGATGCCTTTCCCTAAAGATGAAACGACGCCGCCGGTCACGAAAATATACTTTGTCATGGTTCCTCCTTTACATGCGCTCCGGTGCGGAAACACCGAGAATAGAAAGCGCGTGGACAAGCACGTGCTGTACGGCGGTGATGAGGCCAAGCCTTGCCTGTGTCACGCCTTCTTCAACACCCAGAATGCGGCATTCACGGTAAAAATGATGGAAAAGCCCTGCCAGCTCATAAGCATATTTCGCTACCCGCTGGGGTGCTCGTTCCTTCGCTGCGCCGTCAATGAGCATATGGTAGTTTTCCATTTTCTTGACGAGATCCAGTTCACATTCTTCCGTCAGTTTCGTAAAGTCTGTCTTTTCCCAGTTGCCCCACTTTACGCCCGCTTCTTTTGCCTGGGCAAAAAGGCTGTGGATACGGGCATTGGCATACTGGATATAGTAAACAGGGTTGTCGCTGGACTGCTTTTTCGCCAGGTCAATGTCGAAGTCCATCTGGCTGTCCAGTGTGCGGCTGCAGAAGAAATACCGCGCCGCATCGCTTCCCACTTCGTCCATCAGCTCACGGAGCGTGACCGCCTGTCCTGTGCGCTTGGACATTTTCACCGGCTGTCCGTCACGGAGAAGTGTCACCATCTGGAGAAGCATGATTTCAAAATCTTCCGGATCGTAGCCGAGGAACTTCATAGCAGAATGGATACGGATAATATATCCGTGGTGGTCTGCGCCCCAGATATCAATCAGCTTATTGTAGCCCCGTTTTTCCTTGTTCGGCACATAGGCGATGTCGGAACAGAAATAGGTCGGTTCGCCGTTCGCGCGGATAACGACCCTGTCCTTGTCATCACCGTTCTTCGTCGTGGCAAGCCACCAGGCGCCGTCTTTCTCATACAGATATCCGTCCTTTTTCAGCGCAGCGAGAGCGTCGTCCACCTGCTTGGGGTAAAGTGATTTTTCAGAGAACCAGTTGTCAAAAGTGACATGGAAATCGGCCAGATCCTTTTTCAGGATAGACAGTTTTTCATTAAGCGCCACCGTTTTGAACACCTTCAGGCGCGCCTCTTCATCCATGGACAGATACGCATCGCCTTCACGGTCAATGAGGGACTTGGCGGTTTCCACTATGTCATATCCGTGGTAACCGTCCTCCGGCACATCTGCGTCTTTTCCGAGAAGCTGGAGGTAACGGGCATTGACCGATTCCGCCAGGTGGGCAATCTGGCTGCCCGCGTCATTCACATAATACTCGGCATACACATCATATCCTGCCGCGCGGAGCAGGTTCACCAGAGCAGAACCATAAGCCGCGCCGCGGGCGTGCCCGATATGGAGCGGTCCTGTGGGATTGGCGGACACATATTCCACAAGGATCTTGTCCTTTTTATCTTTCGGAAGGTCTCCGTAAGAAGCGCCGGCGGAAAGGATATTTCTTAACTCGGCATACACCGTGTCTGCCGCCAGAAAGAAATTGATGAACCCCGCTCCCGCGATTTCCATTTTGGAAACAAGAGGCGCGTCAATATATTTCACGATACTTTCCGCGATGGCGCGGGGCGCTTTATGCGCCGTCCTTGCCCACTGCATGGCCGCATTGGTAGAGTAATCGCCGAACTCCTTCGCTTTCGGTATTTCCAGGCGCTGCACAGGCGCATACTCTCCGGGGGGAAGTTCTCCCGCCGCCTCTGCCGCCGCCCTTGCCCTTTCAATAATTTCCTTCAGTTCTTCTCTGACTTCCATGAACTTTCCGATTCCTCCCGCACATCAATAATAATTTCGTTCAAATGGCTGAAAAGCCCTTTCATTTCAATGTCATAAACCAGGCGGAGCCGCCCCTTTCCCCCGCTCACCGTATCGGTGATTTCTTTCGAAGAAACAGTGATTTCCACAGGTCCTGCCGGCGTTATATACTCCGACTTTGCCACAGTGCCCGGACGGTATTCCGTTTCCTGGAGAAAACTCCCCTGCCGTGAAAGCGTGACATGGTCACCGTACATACGGATCGTCGTCGTCGTTCCCTCCATGCCGGAAAGAGATGTTTCCTCGTAGGTCAGGTACCGGCAGTCCTCATCCTCACCGTACACGCCCGGCGTTTCCAGTACCACTTCCTCCGCCTTACCCCGTTCGTCCCGCTGGATCGACTTGCAGCGGATCATGACCTGCTTTTCCACGGTACCTCGTCCTTCTTCAAACAAAAGAAATGCCGAAAAACAAAAACGCGTTTCGGTATTTTTCTAAAAATATTTACAATTAATTATATCACATTCAAAAGCGGAAAATTCGCCATGAAAAAAGAAAATAAGATTATCCCAGCGCCACGTCGAGAGCCATCATGACCATGAAACCGACAGCAAAGGAAACCACGCCTATATCGGAATGTTCCCCTGCCGACATTTCAGGAATGAGCTCTTCCACGACGACGTAAATCATGGCGCCTGCGGCAAAGCTGAGAAAGCAGGGAAGAAGCGGAACGACAAGGCTCGTAAGCAGAATCGTCAGAACCGCGCCGACCGGTTCCACAACACCCGAAAGGAAGCCTCCAAAAAAAGATTTCCAGCTCCCCATGCCCGACGCTTTGAGCGGCATGGAAATGATAGCGCCCTCCGGGAAGTTCTGGATGGCGATCCCTGCTGAAAGAGCCATCGCCCCTGCCGCTGTCAGACCGCTGCTGCCGGCAAGAACCCCCGCATATACCACGCCTACCGCCATTCCCTCAGGAATATTATGGAGCGTCACCGCCAAAATGAGCATCGTCGTCTTCTTCAGGCGGCTCCTCGGCCCTTCCGCCGTTTCCGCGTTCATGTGCAGATGAGGAATAATGTGATCCAAAAACAGAAGAAACGCCACACCCACACCGAAACCGATCACCGCAGGAAGAAATGCCCACCGCCCCATAGGCGCCGACTGCTCCAGCGCCGGAATGAGCAGGCTGAAAAACGAAGCCGCCACCATGACACCCGCGGCAAACCCCGTGAGACCGCGCTGAACCGATCGATTCAGCCGCCCCTGCATGAAAAAGACACACGCCGCTCCCAGCATCGTCCCGAAAAGAGGAATCATAAGTCCCCAAAAAACATCTTCCATGTAACCTCCCGTATTTTCATATCCTGTACTTATATTATTTTACGGCTTTTCCATTAATGAAAGTATCTTTTTTATTTTCCCGCTATAGAAATATTTTGCGGACAACGATAAAAAACAGCTCCCCTTACCCCGGCGGAACTTTCTTTATCCGCCCCGTTCTTCTCCATCTTTCCCCATAGTAAAAACGCTCCTCCGAAGAAGAGCGGTTCCCTTACTGCAGTCGGATCTCCATATTGTCCGTGATGTATTCCAACGCCCCGGGGTACTCTGCGGCGTATGCCCGGTAAAGATATTCCAGCGCTTTGTCCCGATTGACTTCCGTACCGAGACCCTCGGCATAGCAGATTCCCAAATGGTACCAGCTGGCCGCCTCTTCCATTTCAGCCCCTTTTTCATACCACCGGAACGCTTCCGCCACATTCGGAAGGATTTCATTTCCCACAAGGTACATCGTTCCGATTTCATCCGCCGCAAGACCCTGGCCCAGGGCAAATGCCTGCTTGTACATCTCCACAGCGGCCGCTTTATCTTCAGTAACGCCCGCGCCGTAGCGGTAGCACTGGGCAAGAGCGGAATACGCCGCCGCCAGATTCATACCCGCCGCCTTCTGATAGAGGGCAACCGCCTTTTTTTCGTCCCGTTCCACACCAATACCGTGAAGGTAACTTTGTCCCAGCGCCCACATGCCCATGGGATAGCCGCGGTCAGCCGTTTCCTTAAAGCAGTCTGCCGCTTTCCGATCATCCTTCTCTACCGCGCTGCCTTCCATGTAGCAGCGGCCCATCATGAAGAGAGCGTCCAAGTCCCCTGCTCCTGCCGCCTTCCGGAAATAGGAAAATGCTTTCCCTTCATCAAAATCCACACCCTGCCCTGCATAATACATAAAGCCGATCGATGTGAGCGCCTCCCTGGAATGCATTTCTTCCGCCTTCCTGTACAGAGAAAGCGCTTTTTTTCCATCTTCTTCCACTTCTTCCCCCAGGCGGTACATGTCGCCAAGAGCATTGAGAGAACGCCAATATCCTTTTTCTACGCCTTTCTCCAGCCAGAAGACAGCCTGCTTCCCGCTCTTTTCCACACCGAACCCGTACAGATACATATCGCCCAGCTCATCAGCAGCCACGATATCCCCCGCTTCCGCCGCCTTCACGACAGACGGAAAATACCCGCGGCAAAGCACCGCCCTCTCCTCAGAGCGGGGATCCTCCATATACGCCAGATTCAATTGGGACAACAGTTCGCCGACCGCCGCGCCTTTCCCGTGCCAGTAGCGGGCCTCCGTTTCACTCCTGTCTTTAATCGAGCCAAGACCGTGATTGTAATACTCACCGAGGAAGTACATCGCCCGGCCGCAGCCTGCCCCGGCAAGCTCCATAAATAAAGGAAACGCTTCATCAAGCCGGCACCGGATGTAGAGCGCTTCCGCCTTATTCAATAACTTTTCGTCAAACATACGAACCTCTCTCATTACCTGTGTACCTATTGTAACACAGTCGGCCTGTGTAAAAAACATCCAACGACGCATATAGGAATATATTGTATAAGAAAAGATGATATATGCTGTAATGGAATATGTTTAATACATTATACATCAGTCATCAGCTTCTATTCTTCCTGCCATTACAAGACCACACGTTCCGTTTTCCTCACCACGGCAGCAGATTCTTTACTGATATTTCGTATGACACCTAACGGAAATCATATGCTTCGGCTTTTAACTCATAGCTAACAGCTTATAGCTGGCAGCTCACAGCTGATAGCTTTTATCTTCTTACCGGCTTTCCTCACCACGACAGCAGATCCTTCACATTCGTTCAGGATGACGCTTAACGCTCTCCTCATTATGACGCCTTGCCGTTAGTGGCACTTTTATCAGTAAACAAGAAAGCTGTCAGCTTATGGATGACGAAAGACCGCATCCGGAGGTTGGAAAAAGGATTTCTACTCTATTTTTTCGTGCCATTTCCTCAAGCCAGTATCCTCCAGCTACTACATCAGTGATGAGCGCTGCTTTATGCGTCGCAGGCTCATTTAAAAAAGCTCCCTACTGAACTACTGACGTGCCCCCCTCCTTATAGACAAGGAGGTTCACCCAATCCCAATTCTTACCGTCAGAGCTCTTTTTTAAATATCAGTTCGTGCTAAATACACCTTAAAAATATAGCAGACAGGATGCTTCCTTAATCCTTACTGCCTGTTTAAATTATACGTTGGTATAAAGTTTTAGTGGGTGTTTTATACAGTAGAAAAGAAGATCTCTTTTGCAATACAATAAAGTTGCTAATTCAAGAAAGAAAAGAGGTCTTCTTTATGAATATTATAGAACTTGAACCGTATCTTAGTCCAATAGAGGATAAGATTTCTGAAATACTCCTTAAGGACATCATCAAACAGGAAATCTTACACACTCTTTTACCCACAACAACTTGACACTGTCAATTATACTGCTCTATATAAATTCTATCTTTATTTGTGCTATGATGGAAAAAACATCTATGGAAAATATATTTTCTTACAAAGGAGATTATTATGTTTGAAAATGACAGTCGTTCTTCTTTGCGGAAATGGATTTTTGCCGCTCTCCTCGCCGCGGCAGGCGTCCTTCTTTCACCGGTCTTTTCTTTTCCTTTGGGAGTGACCCGTGCTTTCCCGCTCCAGCACATGATCAATATCTTCCTTGCGGTTCTCTGCGGCACGCGGTATGGCGTTTCCGCCGCCTTTACCACATCGGTGATCAGGAATATCATCGGCTCCGGATCGCTTCTCGCCTTCCCCGGCTCGATGATCGGTGCCTTCCTGTCGGGATACCTGTACAGCCGTACGAAAAAATTGTGGGCAGCCGTCCTTGGAGAATTCGCGGGCACATCGCTCATCGGCGGCCTTGTCTCTTATCCGGTGGCCGCTCTTTTTATGGGGTCGTCAAAAGGAGCTTTTTTCTATATTTCCCTCTTTTCCGTTTCCTGCGGCGCCGGGTGCCTCATTGCTTTCATCGTCCTCAAAGGTATCCATATCTTTCAAACAAATACGATAAAAGAAAAATAATATTTCTTTTAAAATTGACTTTCCGAGGCCTTCAGGTCTCTTTCTTTCTGCACAAAAATGACGGCTGCACGCTTATCATATACGATTTGTATGTACAATTAACATCAGGCGTTAAAACCATTGACAGTTTTTATTTCCATCAGATATAATAAGTCTGTTTTGAGACATATTTCATTCATTTTTTATATTTCGTTTAAATCTTGCTATCTAAATGAGAACCAAGGACAACAAGGGGATTTATTCAATGAGACATACCATACTGAGAGCCGCCGTCTGCGCATTTTTTGCCGGTGCAGCGATGACCGCCTCCGCGGCCAACCCATTTTCTGATGTAGAAAGCGATTCCTGGGCATACGAAGCCGTCGCTTCCCTGTCAGACCAGAACATTGTCGAAGGCTATCCTGACGGCACATTCAAAGGCGACAAGCACATCACCCGCTACGAAATGGCGCAGATTACCGCCCGCCTGCTGGCAAAAAGGGACTCTCTTTCCGCTGATCAGCAGTCCGTCGTAGACAAGCTTTCAAGAGAATATGCTAATGATCTCTCCAGCCTCGGCGTCCGTATTTCCGAACTGGAGAAAAAAACGGGAAAAACATCGCTTCTCACGGAACTCCGTGTACAGGGCATTGACCGCTACGATAATATTTTCAAAGACACAAAAGAAAAACACTATGAACTGGGTGCCCGTGTCCGTTTAAATACCATGACCAAGATCAATGACAGAAGCACCCTGTACGGGCAGCTTGAGACCTACATGGGCATGAACGGCAGAGACCCTTACGATATCAATAAATACACATACGATAAAAACGGAAACGAAAGTGTCCGCGCCGGACACAGCGATGGTGAGCTTCATTTGAACCGTCTTTGGACCACATTCCAGTTCGGTAAGAAACAGGACACCACGAACCTTCCTTTCGGACCGTCAAAGAACCTCATCGGTATCGGACAGTTCCCCGTCAAAATGGGGGTTACCGGCTATACCTATGACGGTGAATTTAAAGGCGCCTTCATCACTTTCGGCGACTACATAAAGAGAGGCCGTCTGACAATCGCTTATGGCCGCGCCACCAATATCAACTATAATTATACCGGTCCCATGATGCACGGAATAAAAGTCACGCCGATTGCCAAGAGCAAGCTGATTGGCGAGCTTTCCACCAACAAAGTGGTGGCCGCTGCCGTTGCCGCCAACCCGGCGCTCAAAAGCGTACTGGGAAAAGCCACCGGCCTGATCAACAGCAGCAATAATTTGCCAGAGCTGCAAAATAATTTAGGAAAGATCGTCAATCTCATCAAGACGCAGAATCCGCAGCTGGCACAGGCGGTCGCTGCCAAGCTGGGGACTCTCAATCTGAACTCCCTCGTTTCCGCCAGCACCATGTACTACAATCCCGCTAATGACACCCTCTATCCCATGGGGAAAAATGTCGTAATGGACTGGGGCGAAGATGAAGACGTGCCGGTCACTTACGCCTCCTATATTTACAAGGTTCCGGATCAATGGGAATTCCATGCGTATGCCATGAAAGCAAACGGTCCTGTCGGACACATCTGCGAGGCCTACGGCTTTGCCGGTTCCTACTACGTCACACCGAAATGGAATATCCACGGCGAATTCGTCAAGAATCTCCGTGTCCTTCCTTTGAATAACGAGAAGCCGCACAGCTTCAATTACGGTCTTTCCTACGGAACAGCAGACGTTCTCAAACCCAGATCTTACTCCATCGGCATAGATTATATTTACAGCCAGGCCGGCACATACTTCGGCGGCTCCGGCAATGATATCGCCGACCAATACATGGGGCATGTATATAAAAACTGGCACGGCATGAAAAATGTCCCTGCCTACTTTGCCGACAAGATGGACGCCCTGACTGACGGCAACCCCGCCAACGACCACAAGAACTTCGGCGGCGCCAAGTTCTTTCTGGCAAAAGCGGCTTATATTCCCATGAAAGGACTCATCGTAGAAGCTGATTACGGATTTAAGGCCAAAGACATGGGCGGCAAAAAGATGGACAATATGTTCATGCTGAAAGCGACCGCTTACATCAAATAATGGAATAAAAGAAATACTTAACCCGTGATGGTAATTCTATCACGGGTTTTTACCTGGCTGTAAGAAAATGGCAGCAGCCATGTTTCCTTCTCTGACGAAACCAACCATCTGCCACTTCATTTCTCTAAAACAAAAAAGACCCCTTTCGAGGTCTTTTCTTTTGCCTGTATCTCAGAATACGTAGTTCAGGGATACGGTAGCCAAATTATCGTAGTCGCTGCCATCCTTCGCGTCTACATCGAAGGCATATTCGCCGTGAAGTTTTACATTCTTGGCGAGGATGACATCAGCCTGGGCAAGCCAGTAATCCACATCCGTTTTGCTGATTGCTTCATCAATCGGACTTACGTTATAGGTAGAAGCGCCGAATACGCTGCCTTTTTCTGCATCAATATACTGAGCGGAAACACGGAAAGTGCCCGGTTTCTTCCAATTGGTATGACCGAAACCGAGACCTGCCGTCCAAACCTGCGGATCATTATCCGCATCGGTATTCTTGTAGAAATCACCGAATACATCAATCTTGTCAGTGATGTTCGCGGTCAATCCGAGGCCCCATACATTGCCCTGGTTATATGCCATATTGATATATTCCGCGTCATAAGACAGACGGCCCGTGGAACCGTAGAGACGTCCCAAGAAAGCTTCCGTATTGCTGCCGTCAGCCGCTTTCAGATCCCAGGATTTAAAACGGCCATAGCCCAGATCAAGAGCAAGTTTATCGCCGCCGAAGGTCGCGATGACGCCATCAAATTCATCATCATAGTAAGTCCCGGTCTGTCCGAGAGTAAGATCCTGACGGCCGAGGGTCACGCCAACCTTGTCGCCGAACTGATGATGAACAATCAATTCTTCCATGTATGTATTTGCATCTTTACTGTCTTTGAAATTCATATCGCTGCGAAGACGACCCTGTACATAAGTGCTGTTATTCACATCAGCATGCGCGGTAATCTTGATGCGTCCATCATACTTGTCTTTCGCTTCTGTACCGTCATATCCCTGTACCCAACGCATACGGGCATTGCCGGACCAGGAAATGTTACCGACTTTCTTTTCCAAATTGCTTACGCGGACGCCGAGATTAGCCAGTTCATCAGCATATTCCCCTGCCAGTCTGTCCAATGTGGCCTTCTGTTCAGCATTCAGCTGATCTTCACGAGCCATCAGACGGGCAATCACCTGAGCCAGTTCATAACGGGTCATGTTCCTTTCGCCTTTGAATGTACCGTCCGGATAGCCTTCTACAACGCCCTGATCGGAGA
>ERZ840057.1938-NODE-1938-length-15499-cov-3.874255_pt1 | contig 15499 bp, 12 predicted proteins | sample MGYA00519907_ERZ840057 | MGnify/ENA primary metagenome ERZ840057 (study PRJEB31850, sample SAMEA3708862) | human gut metagenome | biome: human gut; feature: human-associated habitat; material: faeces | place: China | collected 2014 ...
ACAAGAACGATGAGTTCACCGGCGCTCAGTGGCAGCTCCGCGTTGCCTCGACCGCCCAGCAGCTCGGCATTCTGAAGAATGTCAAGGGCGTGGACCTCAACGCTGCCGCTTCCCGTGAGCTGGTCGCCGAGCTCCTGTTCCGCACCGCCGCTGAGGTCCCGACCGTGACCTACACCGCCGCGCTCGGCTACAGCAACATGAGCGCCCTCATCGGCGGCACCAAGAACGCCACCCTCGGCTACAAGAACTTCGGCCTGACCAAGAACGCTTCCGCTCAGGATGAGTTCGGCCGTCCCTACTACACCTGGACCAACGGCAAGACCGGTACCCTCAAGGTCACCTATGCCACCGTCAAGGCCACTCCTGTTGCGACCTACTATGTTGCCACTTCCGAGTGCGACATCGCTTCTGCTCTCGGCCTGAAGAAGACCACCCCGGTTGCCACTTGGGTCAACGCTAACAAGGCTGCTGACACCAGCATCAACCCCGTCAACACCCTCAACAAGATCGGCGCTCAGGGCCGCACCATCGAGGTCTATGAGGACCGTCTCGTTATCGTTGACACCTTCCTCGCCAAGGTTGGCAAGGTCGCTCCTGCCGAGTATGACACCGCCGGCCACCTGAAGGCCACCGGCAACTACACCACCATCACGGTCTATGACAAGGCTGCCGGTACTCAGGTCACCCTCAAGAAGGACGTTCTCGACGCCGTCAAGGGCGATTACATCCTTGTCAACTTCAAGACCACTTCCGTTGCTATTGATGTTATCGATACCGCCAAGGCATCCACCGGCGAGCTGGTCTACAATGTTATCGGCAAGGCCGAGTCCTTCACCGGCGCTCAGACCAACATCTGGATCAACGCCGGCAAGCACACTGTTGAAGGCGCTGAGTACATGGATGCCTGCCAGTTCCACCTGAACGATGCTCAGAACGTGGCTTACGTCAACTACACCTGGTTCAAGGATACTCAGGGCAACCTGATCGGTGCTGCCAAGATCGCTGCTCAGTACACCTATGCGGTTCTGAAGGACCTCAACTGGACCCTCGGCACCCCGGGCTATGCTGTTGCTACCCTGATCGACGCCGCTACCGGCGCTGAGTCTACCGCTACTGTCTACTCCATCGACGGCGACACTACTAACGAGTCCACCGCCGCTACTAATAAGTTTAACTGGGATGTTACCGACGCTACTCCCGCTGCAAACCTGACCTACGGTGCTACCAGCGGCTTCCAGAACACCCCCAACAAGGTTGCCTATGTCGGCCCGGATAGCTCTGTGAACGGTGCTTACAACGGCTATGCCCTGTATCGCGTTTCCACTCTGTCCACCGGTGCTGTTGTCCTCGAGGGCGTTGACAACACTGTTGGCCAGGCTGAGAAGACTGTCTCCAATTATGTGGAGAGCACTATGGTCGGCAAGAACGGCAACTCCTTCGAAAATGGCGGCAACTGGATTCCTGTGAACGACAACACTGTCTTCACCGTGAAGACCGTTACCACTGTGAACGGCAAGACCACCATCACCTACACCCAGTACACTGGCAAGGCCAACGTCCCCAGCATGAAGAACTGCGAGCTCTTCTATGTCATGGACGAGAACAACGTCTACGCCAAGTATGTCTACATCAAGCAGGGCACGCCTGTCAGCGCTCTTGATGGCAGCTTCGTTATGGCTGCTGACTCTTCCGTCCTCACCATGAACGACAACGTCACCACTTGGGACTTCCTCGCCAGCGCTTATGTCGATGGTGAGCTCAAGGTCAACCCCGTCAAGGCTGTTGCCACCACTTCCGTTACTGGAATCACCTCTGATGTTCGTACCTTGGCAGGTGCTGTCAACGTTCCTTACTTCGTGACCTTCAACGACGACACCACCATCAAGCACGTTGAACCGTTCGCAAAGACCGTAAAGGCCGCCAGCGCTACCGTTTCCTATCTCCAGTTCGACGAGAAGCTTATCAAGGGCAGCACTGCCTCCACCATCGTTGTGGACAAGAGCACCTACGGCTACGACGCTGATACCAAGGTCGTCGGCACTGATGTTGCCACCGCCGAGGCTAAGGGCTGGGAGAACTACAATGTCTACGCCGTTTACACCACGGACGTCTACGGCTGGAAGAACCTGACTCAGCTCTACATCATCAGCAAGGAAGCTGGCAGCACCGTTACCCCGGTTGACCCGAGCAAGACCGCTGTTATCAACTACAAGGTCAAGGTTATTGACACTGCCAACAACACGGTCGTCGAGCTTGATGCTGCTACCGACGTCCACACCACTGCTGTGGATACCACCGTTTCCTACGCTGATCTGATCGCGGCCATGCAGACTAACCCCGCTGGTTTCACCACCAACAAGGACACGCTGGCTTACCTGACCGCTCAGAACCTGCTCAAAGCGGCTTCTCTTGACCAGAAGGTCAAGGTTGAGCTTGGTTATAGTGTGCCCGTCGTCTTCACTATCGCCAAGTAATTAGCGAACCACAAGCAAAAAACATTCCCATAAATGTTTTCAGCCCCGAGCCTTTTGGCTCGGGGCTGTTTTTATTCTGCCGGGTATCCGATGACGACATATTGGTAAGTCCAATCCTTGTAGTTCAGCATGGTCATGTCGTGCTCGGCGTGCCATGTGACGCTCTTCGCGCCCCAGCTGACCGTCGGTGATGAGCCGCTGCCGGTGAAGGTGTTGCGCGAGGCTGTGGTGCAGCCGCGCAGCAGGAGCATCGGCGTGTAGCCGTAGTTTCCTCCGATGTCCTCCTCGCTGATGATCACCGCCAGCATCGGCACAAAATCCACGGAGATCGTGCGCTTGTTGGCGCTGCCGATCTTGCCGTTGCCCCGATAGCTGCCGAACGCGATGCGGCAGTTTTTGCCGCCCGCGCCAACATCCTGCGCCAGTGCAGTCACAGCCGTCTCGCGGGCGGCGGCTTCGTCCGCTACCGCGTCCGCGCCCGCCTTCAGCGTTTCGTCGATCGTCTCAAACGCGGCGTTGAAGTCGTTCATCTTGACGAAATCGTCCTTTTCCCACCGGGGGAGCTTGTAATTTGTCGTTTTTTCCATGTTCTCTTCTCCTTTTCATTCTCGCAGGGCAAAAATTTTGCCTTACAGCTTTAGGCTGTAAGGCATCGAAAGTGAGACGAGCCGGTGCAACGCGGAAAAAATTTTTCCGCGCTTGACAAGCCGCCGATTTAGCTTATAATAAAAGTAACAAGGGCGCTGTTGCAGTGACGGTCAGCCCTCGTTAATTAGCTAAAGTATTTCTACGTTAACCGTTCGGGGCCAGCCGAGCGGTTAACACGCTTTTGGGGCTATGTAGGTCATTACCACGAGGACAATGACGAGACACAGAAGAAAACGCAGAGCATTTCCTCTTCCCATCCGCATCACCCCCTTTCGCAAGGGAGTGGCTAACCGCCGTTTACAACAGCGCCTACCTTTATTTTACGGTTTTTGCCGCATTTTGTCAATCTTTGCCGCCCGTTGGGCGGTTTTTTGCATTTTTTAGAGGGTTTCGAGCGTCAGCAGCGCGTCGAGCAGCGGCCACGCCTGTGTGAGCTCCCGCCCCGCCTGCCAGAAGCCCATGCCCTGCAAGCCCTTTTCCGCCGCGAGGGCGATCTTCGCGCGCAGCGAGCGCGCGTCCTCGAACCAGACGACGTGTTCGCGCCGCATTTTGTCGAAGTAGTGGTAGCAGGGCGAGCGCGCGGTTTCGTCAAACTCAATTTCCGCCCCCACCAGCCGCGCCCGCGCGACGGCCGCTTGCGACGAGAACGTCTCGGCCCGCGTGCGGCCTTTTTCGTAGGGCAGCGGCCAGTCGTAAGCGTACAGCGGCGCGCCGAGGAAGATGTTCTCCCCCGCCGTGACCGAGAGCGCGTAATCGAGCACCGCGCGCACCTGCGGCAGCGGCGCGATGGCCTGCGGCTCGCCGTAGGTGTAGCCCCATTCGTAGGTCATCAGGAACACGGCGTTCGCGGCTTTTGATAGCAGCGCGTAGTCGTGCGCCTCGTAGAGCAGTCCGCGCTGCTGCGCGCTCGTCTTCGGCGCGAGCGCGGCGACGACGGGCTTTCCCTCCGCGTTCAGCGCCTCGCGCAGACGGCAGACGAACGCGGCGTAGTCCTCGCGCAGCTCCGGCGGGACGTACTCGAAGTCGACGTCGAGGCCGTAGTATCCCTTTTTCGCCATCGTCTGCAAAATCTCGGCAAGGAGCGCGCTCTGCGCGCGGTCGTTTTGCAGGAGCAGCGCGGCGTTTTCGCTCGAAAAAATCCCCTCCGGCGTCAGCGTCGAGAGGTGCATGAGCGATTTTGCGCCATAGCGCGCCGCACGTTCGAGCAGGCGCGCGTCGTCGAGCGGCGCAAGGACTCCCGCGGGCGTGATGCCGTAGGTGAACGGCGTCAGATACGTCAGGTACGGCAGGACCGAGTCGAGCAGCTCGCCGCCGATGTAGGGGTAGGCGTAGGCGTTCACGCCGAGCGTACCGAGCGGCGCTTCGTCTGCGTAGTCGATGGCAAGCACGTCGCCCTCGCGCAGAAGCTCGCGTCCGTGGAGGAAAAAGTTCCGCCGCAGGAGCGTCCTGACGCTCAAATCATAGTCCCGCGCGATGGACGAAAGCGTCTCCCCCGCGCGCACGGTGTGCAGTGTCTTCGGCGTCCGCACGACGAGCGCCTGGCCGATCACAAGCGGCGTACTCAGCGTAAGGCCGTTGTCCGCCGCGACGAACGCGGGCAGGGCGTCGTGCATCGCGGCGATGGAAGAAAGCGTGTCGCCGCGCTTTACAACATGAATGTGCATGGTCGATCACCTCGCGCCATTCTATGCCGGATTTTTCGCGCTTACCCCAGCGCGACGTCCAGTATCATCATCAGAAGGAAGCCCACGAGGAAGCCGCACGTCCCCCGCCGTCCGCCCGCGCGCGGCAGCAGCTCCTCCGCCACGACGTAGAGCATCGCCCCCGCTGCGAAGCTCAGAAGCCACGGCATCAGCGCGTGGATTCCCGCCGCCGCGAGCACGACGAGCGCGCCGAACAGCGGCTCCACCGCGCCGGAGAGCACGCCGGTCCAGAAAGCGCGCCGTTTCGACTTGCCCGATTGGTACACCGGCAGCGCCACCGCCGCGCCCTCGGGAAAGTTCTGCACGCCGATGCCGAGCGCCAGCGCGAACGCGCCGGCAAGGCTCTCCCCGTCCGCCGCGAGCGCAAACGCGAGGCCGACGGCCATGCCCTCGGGGATGTTGTGCAGCGTGATGGCCGAGAGGAGCAAAAAATCGCTGTGCACCTCTCCCCCGCCGCGCCGCCGCACGAGCTCGTCGAGCAGGAAGAGCGTCAGCGCGCCGAGCACAATGCCCGCCGCGGCGGGCAGAAACGGCGGCAGGCGGCCCTCTGCCTCCGTCTGTTCGATGGCAGGCAGGATGAGGCTCCACACGCTCGCCGCCATCATCACGCCCGCGGCAAAGCCCAGCAGCGCGCCCTGCGCGCGCTCGCACACCTTGCGGGCAAAAAAGAACACCGTCGCGGCGCCCAGCGCCGTCATCAGAAACGTGAAAGACGTGCCGAGCAGAGCCAGCATCAGTGGTCGAAGCATATCCGTTCATCGCCTTTACGGTTTGTCAGGCGGAAAAGCGCCTGTATGCCAGTATAGGCGGCAGGAATGAAAAACGTGAAAAAGGGCGCGGAGAATTCTCCGCGCCCTTTTGGAGCAATATTGACTTACTGCATCAGCTGCGCGACCATGTCGGTGTACGCGCTGGGATCTTCGAGCGGCAGCCCCGCGATGAGGTTTGCCTGATCGTAGAGGATCTTGGCATACAGCGCCGCCTTGTCGCGGTCCGTTGCCAGCGCGGCGGCCATCGCCTTGACCGCCGGATGATCGACGTTCAGCTCGAGGATGCGCTCGGCCTTGATGGGCTCGGGCATCTGGAAGTTCTTGAAGTACTTCTCCATCTCGAAGCTGAAGCCCTCGCCCGCCGTCAGGCAGACGGGATGGGTCTTCAAGCGGTGCGAGACCTTGGCCTCCTTGATCTTGTCGCCGAGCGTCTCCTTGACGAACTGCATGAGCTCGGCGCTCTCGCTGTCGTCCTTGTGCTCTTCCTCGCCGCCAAGCTCGAGGTCGCCGTCCACGATGGAGCGGAACGGCTTTTCGTCGTAGTTCATCAGCGCCTGCAAAACGAACTCGTCCGTCTCGCCGGTCAGGTACAGGACCTCGTAGTCCTTGTCCTTCAAAAGCTCGGTCTGCGGCAGCTTGTCCACGGCGGCGATGCTCTCGCCCGCGGCGTAGTAGATGCACTTCTGGCCTTCCTTCATGCGCTCGACGTACTCTTTAAGCGTCGTGAGCTTCTTCTGCGTGGAGGAGTAGAACATCATCAGGTCCTTGAGCGAATCCTTGCGGCTCTCGCCGCCGTCGCTCACGATGCCGTAACCGATCTGGCGGCCGAAGTTTTCGTAGAATTTCTCGTAGCCCTCGCGGTCATCCTTGAGGAATTTTTCAAGGTCGGCGCGGACCTTCTTTTCGAGGTTCTGGCCGATGACCTTGAGCTGGCGGTCGTGCTGTAAAAGCTCGCGGGAGATGTTCAGGCTCAGGTCCGGCGAGTCGACCACGCCGCGCACAAAGCGCAGATAGTCGGGCAGCAGCGAGTCGCACTTGTCCATGATGAGAACGCCCGCAGAGTAGAGCTGCAATCCCTTTTCATAGCCTTCCGTGTAGAAGTTGAACGGGCGCGAAGACGGCACGAACAGCAGTGCCTTATAGGTCACGCTGCCCTCGGCCGAGACGGTGATCGTGCGCTGGGGCTTGTCGAATTCATGCGTCAGCTCGGAATAGAACTTGTTGTACTCCTCTTCCGTGACGTCGCTCTTCTTGCGCTGCCAGAGCGGCACCATGGAGTTGACGGTCTTCATCTCCTCGACGGTCTCGTACTCGGGCTTCTCCGGGTCGCTGCCCTCTTTGACCTTCTGCTCGGGCAGCAGCATGCGGATGGGGTAGCGGATGTAGTCGGAGTACTTCTTCACGAGCGCGTGCAGGCGGTAGGATTCCAAGTACTCGCTGTACTTCTCCTCGTCCGTGTCGGGCTTGATGTGCATGATGACGTCGGTGCCGACGGCCTCCTTGTCGCATTCGGTGATCGTGTAGCCGTCCGCGCCGGAGGACTGCCACTCATAGGCCTGCTCCGAACCGTATTTCTTCGTGCGGACGGTGATGCTGTCCGCGACCATGAACGCGGAGTAGAAGCCCACGCCGAACTGGCCGATGATGTCGATATCGGCGTCCTTCTTGTCCTTTTCCTCGGTCTCCTGGCGGAACTTGTAGGAGCCAGACGACGCGATGACGCCGAGGTTGTTTTCAAGCTCTTCGCGGCTCATGCCGATGCCGTTATCCGAGACCGTCAATGTGCGGTTCTCCTTGTCGACCGACACCGTGATGGCAAAATCGCTGCGGTTCATGCCGACCTTGTCGTCCGTCAGCGCGACGTAACAGAGCTTGTCGATGGCGTCGCTGGCGTTGGAAATGATCTCGCGCAGGAAGATCTCCTTGTGCGTGTAAATCGAGTTGATCATCAGATCGAGCAAACGCTTCGATTCTGCTTTAAACTGTTTTTTAGCCATAAAAGCATCCCTCTCTGAATGTGATTTGACTCCAAGTATAACAGGTATTTCCCGCTATTTGTTACCAAACTCTTAATTTTTGGCACTCTTCCGCCGCGAGTGCTAAAATCTCTTCGTGTTCCTCCTGCCTCTCATTATATATGCGGCGCACGCTTCTCCCGGGCGCACGGCGGCGGAATTTCGCCTTGTTTCGGCCGAAGCTGCCCGTTTTCCCTCCCGGAATAGGGCCAAACCGCCCGATATTGTCGATATTACATATTTATCCCCTTTTCATCGCTTTTTCTTTGGATAATATGCGCTATTGACTTCCGGCGCTCCACGCGCTAAAATTAGCCCAACAAACATGAGGGATACATGAAAGGATCTAATGCTATGTTCCGTTTTGCTTATGCAAATCAGAATAACGCCGCCGCTTCTGCCATGTGCGCAGAGGCCGCTTCCTCCTGCACCTCTCAGTCCTCCCGCTTCAACTGCATCGCTCTGGGCGCCATTATTATGGCGTCCATTATTATTTCCCGCCTGATTAGCATTATCGGCATTTCCCTGCTGGTACTGGTACTTCTGGTCGTCCTGATGGGCGTTCCCGGGATGAAACGCGATTGCTGAGCGAGTAAAAAACGCGATACAGCAAAGCGGTTCCGCCGGGAATGGCGGACCCGCTTTTTTGTATAATAAATTTGTTCATTATTTAATCAAAGGAGATTTGAAACGATGAAAAAGAAGTTTATGTGCATGCTCATGGCTGCGGCCATGACGCTCTCGATGGCCGCCTGCGGCTCCAAGGGCGACGATGCGAACACCGATGCCAACACCGACGGCACCGATAACGCTGAGGTCCAGACCTTCAAGCTCGGTTCCTCCGGCCCGCTGACCGGCGACAACGCGATCTACGGTATGGCCGTCAAGCAGGGCGTGGAGCTCGCCGTCAATGAAATCAACGCGAGCGACAGCAAGATCAAGTTTGAGTTCCTCTCTCAGGACGATGAGGGCGACGGTGAAAAGGCCGTCAACGCCTACAACACCATGATGGACAACGGCATGCAGGTCCTCGTCGGCCCCACGACCACCGGCGCTTCCATCGCGGTTGCCGATGCCTGCTACAATGACCGCACCTTTATGCTGACCCCGTCCGCTTCCTCCACCGACGTCACCGCGGGCAAGGACAATGTCTTCCAGGTCTGCTTCACCGACCCCAACCAGGGCGTTGGCGCTGCCGACTACATGGCTGAGAACTTCGCCGATGCCAAGATCGCCGTCATCTACCGCAACGACGACGCCTACTCTCAGGGCATCCGCGATGCTTTCGTGAAGGAAGCGGGCGACAAGGGCCTCTCCATTGTCTATCAGGGCACCTTTACACTCGATACCTCCTCTGACTTCTCCGTCCAGCTCGCCGCCGCGCAGACTGCCGGCGCCGACCTCGTCTTCCTCCCCATCTACTATCAGCCCGCTTCCGTGATCTTCGCGCAGGCCAAGGCCATGGGCTATGCCCCCACCTTCTTCGGTGTGGACGGCATGGACGGCATCCTCGATATGCCCGGCTTTGACACCACTCTCGCCGAGGGCCTCGTGCTGATGACCCCGTTCTGCGCCACCGTTGAATCCAGCAAGAGCTTCGTCGACGCTTACGTCGCCGCTTACGGCACCACGCCCAACCAGTTCGCCGCCGACGCCTATGACGGTGTGTACATCGTCAAGGCCGCGCTCGAACAGGCCGGCTGCACCGCCGATATGAGCAATGAAGAGATCTGCGACGCGCTCGTTTCCGCCATCACCTCCCTCAAGTTCACCGGCCTCACCGGTACCGACATGTCCTGGAACGCCGAGGGTCAGGTCTCCAAGGCCCCGACCGCCTACGTCGTCAAGGACGGCCAGTACGTCGAGGGCTGATCCCCGCAAAGATACCAAACAGACCGTTTATCGTCTCTCTCACGGAGCGAAGGGTCGCCGGGAGGAAAAAACTCCCGGCGGCCTGCGCCCTGCTTCTATGGCGGAAACGAAGGCAGCGTTCTTCCTCTCTGCCCTTGTTTCTGCCACAGACGTTTCCCCACAACTCCAACGAGAAAAAAGAGGTGCCATCCTATGGAATTCTTATCCTATCTCATCAGCGGCATCAGCCTCGGCAGCGTGTACGCCATCATCGCCCTCGGCTATACGATGGTCTACGGCATTGCCAAGATGCTGAACTTCGCCCACGGCGACGTCATCATGATCGGCGGCTACGTTTCCTTCTGCGCGATGTTCTATCTGGGCCTTCCCAGCATCGTGGCGGTGCTGATGGCCGTTGTCGTGTGCACCGTCCTCGGCATCGTCATCGAGCGCCTTGCCTACAAGCCCCTGCGCTCCGCGCCGAGCCTTGCGGTGCTCATCACCGCCATCGGCGTGAGCTATTTCCTCCAGAACTCCGCGCTTCTCATCTGGAAGGCAGCCGCGCGTGTCTATCCCCCGGCGGTTGAGGGTTCGATGCAGCTGTTCGGCGGCAAGCTGACCGTCTCCTATGTGTCGCTTCTCACGATCGCGGCCTGCGTCGTCATCATGATCGGCCTCACCACGTTCGTCAACAAGAGCAAGATGGGCAAGGCCATGCGTGCCTGCTCGGAGGATAAGGCGGCGGCCCAGCTCATGGGCATCAACGTCAACGCCACCATTTCCGCAACGTTCGCCATCGGCTCGGCGCTCGCCGCCATCGCCGGCGTGCTGCTCTGCTCGTTCAATACGTCGCTCATGCCGACGACCGGCTCCATGCCCGGCATCAAGGCCTTCACCGCGGCGGTGTTCGGCGGCATCGGCTCCATCCCCGGCGCGTTCCTCGGCGGCCTGCTCCTCGGCATCATCGAGGCCATGGCTAAGGCGTATATCTCGACGAATCTCGCCAACTCCATCGTGTTCGCCGTGCTGATCGTCGTGCTGCTCGTCAAACCCGCAGGACTTCTCGGCAAGTATGTGCCGGAGAAAGTGTAAGGTGACCGGAATGACACAGAAAATGAGCAAATTCAAGTCTCTCAAAAAGACCACCAAGGTCGATTTTGCGACCTACCTCGGCGTGATCCTCGTCTTCATCATCACGACGATCCTGCAGAACAACGGCTCGCTCAAGCGCTCCGCCGTCGGCCTGCTCGTCCCCATCTGCTGCTATATGTCCATGGCCGTGTCGCTGAACCTGACGGTCGGTATCCTCGGTGAGCTGAGCCTCGGCCACGCGGGCTTTATGAGTGTCGGCGCATTTTCCGGCATCGTCGTCTCGCAGAGCCTGATGGGCGCGATCCCGAACGCTCCCGTGCGTCTCGCCATCTCGATGGTCGTCGGCGCGATCTTCGCCGCCATCGTCGGCCTTCTCATCGGCACGCCGGTGCTCCGCTTGCAGGGCGACTACCTCGCCATCGTCACGCTGGCCTTCGGCGAGATCATCAAAGAGCTCATCAACTGCCTCATCATCGGCTACGATGAAAACGGCCTGCACTTCATCTTCAACCCCGCCGGCAACAAGACGGTCGACGACCTCGGCCTGAGTGCCTCGGGCACCGCTATCATCAAGGGCGCGCAGGGCGCGACCGGCACCGCCACGATCGCAACGTTCACCGCAGGCTTCATCCTCGTGATGATCACGCTCATCGTCGTGCTGAACCTGACTCGTTCGCGTGCGGGCCGCGCGATCATGGCCATCCGTGATAACCGCATCGCCGCGCAGGCCATCGGCCTGAACCTGACGAAGTACAAGCTCATGGCATTCGTCACCTCCGCCGCCCTTGCGGGCGCGGCAGGCGCGCTCTACGGCCTGAACTACTCTTCCCTTCAGGCGACGAAGTTCAACTTCAACCTCTCCATCCTCGTGCTGGTGTTCGTGGTGCTCGGCGGCCTCGGCAACATCTGGGGCTCGCTCGTCGCCGCCGCGGCGCTGACGATCCTGCCCGAGGCGCTGCGTCAGTTTGCCGACTTCCGTATGCTCATCTACGCGATCGTGCTGATCTTCGTCATGCTCGCGACCAACAATCCGCAGGCCAAGGCGTTCTTCCAGAGACTTCTGCCCCATCACCGCGCCAGTGCTGAAAAGGAGGATTGACCATGACACAGAAAGAAAAAGCCAAGCTCGTTCCCGTCTCCCGTGAACCGGCGCTGCTCACCGAGCGCGACGCGGACAAGTCCCCCGTGCTCGAGTGCATCGACCTCGGCATCACGTTCGGCGGTCTGAAAGCGGTCGACAACTTCAATGTGACCATCGGCCGCACCGAGATCACCGGCCTCATCGGCCCGAACGGTGCCGGTAAGACGACGGTCTTCAACCTGCTCACCAAGGTCTATCAGCCCACCCACGGCACGATTCTCTTAAACGGCAAAGACATCCATGACCTCAACACCGCGCAGGTCAACCGCGCGGGCATCGCACGTACGTTCCAGAACATCCGCCTGTTCGGCGAGCTGAGCGTGGAAGAAAACATCACCGTCGCGATGGACACGCAGATGCACTACACGATGCCCGAGGGCATTTTCCGCCTGCCCCGCTTCTGGAAGGAAGAGCGCGTCATGCATGAGCGCGCGATGGAGCTTCTGTCCATCTTCCACATGGAAGACCTTGCAAACGCCAAGGCGAACTCCCTGCCTTACGGCGCGCAGCGCAGACTGGAAATTCTCCGTGCGCTGGCGACGAACCCGAGTCTGCTGCTTCTTGACGAGCCCGCCGCCGGCATGAACCCGAGCGAGACGGCTGAGCTGATGGAAAACATCCGCTCCATCCGCGATACGTTCAAGATCGCGGTGCTGCTCATCGAGCACGACATGAACCTCGTCATGAACATCTGCGAGGGCATTGCCGTTTTGAACTTCGGCCATGTCATCGCCAAGGGCACACCCGAAGACATTCAGAACAATCCCGAGGTCATTGAAGCCTACCTCGGCAAGCAGAAGGAGGCCTAACGATGGGACAGATCTTACAGGTGAACGATCTTCACGTTTACTACGGCAGCATCCACGCCGTCAAGGGCGTTTCCTTCGAGGTCAACGAGGGTGAGGTCGTCACGCTGATCGGTGCGAACGGCGCGGGTAAGTCGACCGTTCTGAACACGGTCTCCGGCCTTTTGCACCCCAAGCACGGCAGCGTTGTTTTTGAAGGCAAGGACTTAAAGGGCGTCCCCGCGCACAAGATCGTCGAGCACGGTCTTGCGCAGGTTCCGGAAGGCCGCCACGTCTTTTTGCAGATGACGGTCGAGGATAACCTCGAAATGGGCGCTTACACCCAGCCGAATTCCACCATCGACGCCGGCATTGCGGACGTCTATGAGCGCTTCCCGCGCCTGAAGGAGCGCCGCAAGCAGATCGCCGGTACGCTTTCCGGCGGCGAACAGCAGATGCTCGCCATGGGCCGCGCGCTCATGTCGAAGCCGAAGCTGCTGATGCTCGATGAGCCCTCCATGGGTCTTGCCCCGATCCTGGTCGAGCAGATCTTCGACATCATCCGCGAGCTGCACGCCGCAGGCACGACGATCCTGCTCGTCGAGCAGAATGCGCAGGCCGCGCTTTCCGTCGCCGACCGCGCCTACGTGCTGGAAACGGGCCGCATCACCCTCTCCGGCACCGGCAAGGAGCTCATGGCCAGCGACGCTGTGCGCAAGGCCTACCTCGGCGGTTAACATCCATCATTGAAAAAGAGTCGTCCGAAAGGACGGCTCTTTTTTTGCGCAGTTCCGCTGCGGTGCAAAATTTCCTGCAATTTCCGTGCACTTTTTGCCGGGATATGCTATACTGTCCGGGCAAGACTCATTCCATCCGCCGCGGTGCGGCGCGAACGATGATCGGAGGGTGCCATGTTCAAAATTCTCATCGCCGAGGATGACCGCGAGCTGCGCCAGCTCTTCGCCCACGTCCTCACCAAAAACGGCTATACGGTGCTCGGCGTCTCCAACGGGGAGGAGGCCCTTACCGCGCTCGATCAGACCTATTTCGACCTCATTATTTCCGATATCATGATGCCGAAGATGGACGGCTTCGAGCTCGTGCGCTCCATCCGCGAGAGCGGCTCGTCCATTCCCATTCTGATGATCACCGCGCGCGACGCCTTTGACGATATGCGCCTCGGCTTTCTCTCCGGCAGCGATGACTACATGGTCAAGCCCATCAACATCAATGAGATGGTCCTGCGCGTGAGCGCGCTGCTGCGCCGCGCGCAGATGGCGAGCGAGCGCCGCCAGGTCATCGGCGGCACGGTGCTTGAATGCGACTCGCTGTGCGTCACGGTGAACGGCGAGAGCACGGTACTGCCGCAGAAGGAATTCATGCTGCTTTACAAGATGGCGTCATTTCCCGGCCGCATCTTCACGCGCCAGCAGCTCATGGATGACATCTGGGGCTACGACTCCAGCACCGATACCCACACCGTCGACGTGCACATCGGAAGGCTGCGCGAGCGCTTCCGCGATAACCCGGACTTCAGGATCGTCACAATGCGCGGTGTCGGCTACAAGGTGGTGAAGGCATGAGCAAGCGCAGGAATAAATGGCTCGATATCCGCGTGCAGTTCTTCTTTATCTGCATGGCGGGCTTTATCAGCGTGGCGCTGCTGGCTACGCTTGCGACCTGGGGTCTCGAGCACCTGGGCATCAACGTGCCGACCTTCGTCTGGCTGCTGATCTTCACGCTGCTGCTCGGCAGCGCTACGGCGGCGGGCTTTTCCGTCGCGTTTTTTGCCCCCATCTCGCGCCTGTCGCGCGCGATGAAGGAGGTCGCGGGCGGCAACTTTCAGGTCAAGGTGGAAACAAGGAGCCTCTTTCGCGATATCCGCGACATTTACGACAATTTTGACCTCATGGTGCGCGAGCTCGGCGCGACCGAGACGCTCCAAACCGACTTCATCTCCAATGTCTCGCACGAATTCAAAACGCCCATCAGCGCCATCGAGGGCTACGCCTCACTTTTGCAGGAGCACCAGCAGTCAAGCGAGGAGCAGGCGGAATATGTCGACAAGATCCTCTTCAACACGCGCCGCCTCTCCGCGCTGGCGGGCAATATCCTGCTGCTGAGCAAGCTCGACAGCCAGTCTATCCACCCCCGGCGCGAGCGCTTCCGCCTCGATGAGCAGGTGCGCCAGAGCATCCTTGCCCTTGAGCGCAGGTGGACGGAAAAGGACGTCGACTTTGACGTCGATCTCGACGAGATCGAATACACGGGCTATGCGGGGCTCCTGCAGCACGTGTGGTCGAATCTTATCGACAATGCCATCAAGTTCGGTCCGCGCGGCGGACTCATCCGGATGCGGATGCTGCGCGAGAACGGGAGCATTCTCTTCACCATCGACGACGAGGGTCCCTCTATCCCGGATGAGGATAAGGCGCGCATTTTTAACAAATTCTATCAGGGGGACAGCTCGCATGAATCCGAGGGCAACGGTCTCGGTCTCGCCCTCGTGCGCAAGATCGTTGCCATGCACGGCGGCGAGGTACGGGTCGAGGATCCGCCCCTGGGCGGCTGCCGCTTCGCCGTCTCGCTGCCCGAGCAGGGATGACCTGCCATTGTCCTGCAAAGTTTCAACAAAAATTGAGCTTGGCTTCACCATTTATTCGCTTTTCTATGCTATACTGAATCTTAACGGCCGCTTGACGCGGCATTTTCCCGGCGCACTGTCCTGCGTCGGGCTTTCCTTACGAAAAAAGGAGGTAGGATCGTGGGCTTTCTGCGCTGCTGCATTTACTACGGGGTCCTGGCCGTCTTGTCGTTTTTCATCGGCAGGCTCCTGCCGAAAAGCTGGTTTCATGCCGACCGGTTCCCCTACCGCTGCGCCCCCTGGGAGGCGAAGCTTTACCGCTTTCTGCGTGTGCACGACTGGCAGGACAAGGTGCCCGACATGAGCCGGATCGTTCCCAAGCTCATCCCCGCCAAAAAACCGAACGCGGACTTCCGCGCGCAGCTTCCGCGGATGC
>ERZ840057.1941-NODE-1941-length-15491-cov-3.127883_pt1 | contig 15491 bp, 14 predicted proteins | sample MGYA00519907_ERZ840057 | MGnify/ENA primary metagenome ERZ840057 (study PRJEB31850, sample SAMEA3708862) | human gut metagenome | biome: human gut; feature: human-associated habitat; material: faeces | place: China | collected 2014 ...
AAATTTGCTATTACTCACCACCTGAAGAGGTGGGAGTCTTCTCGACTGAGATAAACGCTGCGGCTCATGCGCCGTATGTTTCGCAGCCGATTTTACTGCAGCTGCACATTTCAATTCGATCAAACGCCTTATATTCTTTCTTGTTTTCAGATCCACCCTATCATACCACAAGGAAAGAAACCTTGCAAAAAAATTGATCTATTTCCCCATACAAAAATGGCTGAAAATCTCATTCACCAGATCCTCTTCCAGTGATTCCCCAAGGATCGTTCCAAGATGTTCATAGGCATCCATCAGATCAATCGAGAAAAAATCCTCCGGCATCGCATTGTCGATGCTTGTCTCGACCAGACGCAGGCTTTTCAGCGCCTGCTCCATCGCCGTCTTGTGACGGACGTTTGTCAGCATGACCTGATCGTTGAAATTCAGGTTTCCCTGCAAGAACATCGTCTGAATTTTTTCCTCCAATCGATCAATTCCCTGCTGTTCCTTCGCCGATACCGGAATCACTTCCTGCCCGCACGCTTCGCGAAGCGCTTCTTCTGTGAGAACCGGTTCCAGATCTGTCTTATTTAAGAGGACGATCACCTTCCGTCCCCGGATCAAATCGAGGATCTGACGGTCATTTTCATCCAGCTCCCTTGATCCATCGACCACATACAAGATCAAATCTGCCTCATCCGCAATCTTTCTCGCCCGTTCCACGCCAATCTTTTCAACGATATCCTCCGTTTCCCGGATGCCCGCCGTATCGATCAAATTTAAGCTAAGCCCGCGCAGACGGATATTTTCCTCCAGCGTATCGCGTGTCGTACCGGCGATCTCTGTCACAATCGCGCGCTCCTCTCCCAACAGTACATTCATCAGGGACGATTTTCCTGCATTCGGCTTACCTAAGATCACGGTTTTGATCCCCTCCGTCATGATACGCCCGTTGTCAAACGTCCCGATCGACGCCTCCAGTTCCATCTCTATCGGCTGCAGCGTCTCCCGAAGGCGCTCCGGATATCCGTCCAGAGAAATATGCTCCGGATCATCAAGTGCGGACTCAATAAAGGCAATCTCATAGATTAGTTTTTCGCGAAGTTCCCGCACTTTCCGCGACATTGAACCGCTCAACTGGCTGACCGAAGACTGCAGCGCATACTCATTTTTCGACTGGATCACATCGATCACGGCTTCCGCCTGCGAAAGATCAATTCTGCCATTTAAAAACGCCCGCTTCGTAAATTCGCCTGGTTCCGCCAGCCGCGCCCCACATTTTACCGCCAGCTCCAGAATCCGCTTCATCACCAGCACGCCTCCGTGACAGTCAATCTCTACCGTGTCCTCCGCCGTATAACTGTGCGGACCGCGCATCAAAAGAAGCAGCACTTCATCGATCCGTTCCTCTCCATCCCGAATATATCCATAATGAATCGTATACGTTTTCTGCTCTGAAAGCCTCTTCCCCGCCACCGCCGGTTCAAACATCCGCTCCGCCACCGCCACAGCGTCCGAACCGCTAATCCGGATAATCCCAATCCCCGAACTCGAAAGCGCCGTCGCGATCGCGGCGATTGTATCTGTATATACCATATATATATAAATCCTTCCTTGCTTTTTATCTTCTTATTCTATACCATATGGAAGCATTTTCCCATCTTTATTTACAAATCTAGTCTAATATTTATTTCTTTTTTTATGTTTTCACGATAAACCTCTCGCGCTCGATCCCCCACAAAAAAGAAGGTCTAGATACCTCCAGACCTTCTTCGTCATACTTATTTACTTCTCATATCTCCCATACCCGTCACTTCTCTCGCGTCTGCCCTCACGCTTCAGCGAAATAATCACATGCCGGAACGGATCCTCGCCCTCGCTGCGGGTGGTGACATACTTGTCATTCTGCAGCGCTGCATGAATGATCCGTCTCTCATACGGGTTCATCGGCTCCAAAGATACGGAACGTTTCGTTCTCTTTACCTTGTAAGCAATGTTCTTTGCCAGTGTCTCAAGCGTCTCTTTCCGTCTCTCGCGGTAATTCTCGGTATCGAGCTTCACGCGGACGTAATTCTCGCTCTTCTTGTTGACAACCAGGCTGACCAGATACTGGAGAGAATCCAGGGTCTGACCTCTCTTACCGATCAAAATACCCATGTCCTCGCCGGAGAGGTCAATGTTCATCTCGCACTCTTCCTCATTGAAAGCCGCTGCGATCTTCACATCTAAGTTCATCGCATCAAATACCTGGCTTAAAAAGTCGATCGCACGATCCTCGAGCGTCTCTTTTTTCTTAGCACGGATGATCGCCGGTTTCGCGCCGATCCCCAGAAATCCGGCGCTTCCTTTTTCGACCACTTCGTACTCTAATTTATCACTGGTGGTTTCCAGTTCAATCAGTGCCTTTGTTACTGCCTCATCGACTGTCTTAGCGGTAACCGTAATCATATCCATCCTGCGCCCTCCTTCTATTTTTTCGCGTGCTTATCGTTGTACTTCTGCACCATCTTGGCCTTGGAAGCCAGACTGCCCGGCTTCGGATCGGAATTGTAAAATGCTTCAGACGCCTCCATCTGCTTTTTATTGCGGGAGATCTTGTCCTCTTTCGCCTTGCTTTCCGCATCCTCGCGTGCCTGAAGCGCCTTTAAATTCACGCTTGCCTTCTCGCTGACATTGGCCGGCGGCAGACCTTTTCTCGCTCTCTTCTTGTTCATCTTCTCCACGTTGCGGCGGATCAGATCATCGACATCGATCTTGTTCATATGTGCATTTACGATCAGCTGCTGAACGAGCTGGAATGCACCCTGAACGACCCAGTAGATACCGATCGCGGACGGCAGGGAGAAACAGAAGAATACGGACATCAGCGGCATCGTGATCATCATGCTGTTCATCATGCTCGCGCCCGGCGCGTCCTGATCCACCTGCTGTAAATTGGAAATCAGCTTGGTGGAGAGCCACTGGGTCAGACCCGCAAGGATCGGGATGATCCATGCGATCGTGATGTGGTTAAAACCGGTAAACGGCGGAGTTGCCAGATTGATGCCAAAGAAATAGTTCATCTGCTCAATCTTGCCCGCATTTTCTGCGATCGTCGAAGAGATCTGCGGGAATAAACTTTCCAGCGTATCCCATCCAGCCGGTGTCAACTTATATAACATATCTACGACTTTGTTTGCCACGGTGTAGTCTACCTTGTCCACCGCCATGCCGACACCGCTTGCCAGCTCGGAAATCTTGTTGACGTAATCCGGCTGCTCCATCAGCGGGTTCGCTACGTTGTCAAAAAAGACACGTACTGACGGTACGTATGCCGGAATGTTGTAGATAACCCGGTACAAAGCGAAGATAATCGGAAGCTGAATCGCCATCGGCAGACATCCTGCCATCGGATTCGAGCCATATTTCTCATAAACTGCCTGCATCTCGACCTGTTGTTTAGCCATCGATGCCTGATCGGTTTTTCCCTTATACCTATTCTGAACCGCCTTGATTTCAGGGTTCATAAGCGACATAAGTTTTGACGATTCCTGCTGTTTGATCGTCAGAGGAAATAACAGTAACTTTGTGATAATGGTAAACAGGATGATACACAGACCGATATTCATGATCCCCATGCTGCTGGTAATCCGGAATAAAAAGTCCATGATATAACCAAACACGCTGGCGATCGGTCCCATGATCGAACCTGCCTTTGTCGCAACTAAAACGCTAACGTCCAATGAACTACCTCCTCATCCTTTACGGAACTGGATCATAACCGCCTTCTGCAAATGGATTACAGCGAAGAATCCGCTTACATGCCAAAATCATACCTTTTACAGCGCCGTACTTTTTAAGTGCCTGGATGGCGTACTCCGAGCACGTCGGCGTGTACTTGCAGTGAGGTCCTGTCATAGGGGAAATATAGAGCTGATATCCCCGAATCATCTTTATCAAGATCTTCTTAATCAATATTCTCACTTCGATTCTCCAGAATGTTATGCAGTCCGCATAAGTGCAGGTATGCACTCTCAATTTTTTTGAAGTCTGCTTCTTTCGCTGCCGGTCTGGCAACGACTACGATGTCTAATCCGAGTCTGACTCTGTCCTTATTTAACCGATAGCTCTCCCGTACCAACCTTGTCACGTGATGGCGGGCCACGCTGTTTCCAACCTTTTTGCTGACGGAGATACCGATCCGAGGCTCCTTCCCGTCATCCACCCGCTTCACGTACATAACCAGAAGCTTATTGGCATAGGATTTCCCTGTCTTGTAAACCTTTTGAAATTCGCTGTTCTTCTTAATTGAATTAAAACGCTTCATTAAAATCACCAATTCCCCTGCACCGAGTGTGCATCGCAGAGCTTTTCTTAATATTCTTAGAACTTTTTCTATGAATATTAAGAAAGGCCACAATCTATAACTCGATTGCGGCCTCGTTCATTAAGCAGATAATTTTGCTCTACCTTTTGCTCTTCTGGCAGCCAGAACTTTTCTTCCACCTGCGCTGCTCATTCTCGCACGGAATCCATGAACTTTTGCTCTCTGTCTTTTCTTCGGCTGAAATGTCATCTTCATGTCTGCATACACCTCCTCATCCATAATATAGTAAGAGAAATCCACGCTTCCTCCGGCTCACGCCGAAATCCGCATTCTTCTCAACATAGTTAGACTATTGTAATTAAACATCTTCTCCATTATATAGAAGAATTCCGCATTCGTCAACCACTATTTTGATCTTTTTAATCCCCATAGAACAAGGAATTTCTGTGGTTTTTCCACCATTTCGATCCTGCGTCCCCACAGATCGATCGTCGATTGCTGTCGAGGCACCTTATTGTATACAGTATACACACCGGGACGTTTCCATTTTGTGGATAAAAAAATCCTTATTTTATCAGCATTCCCGCCACCTATTCACAGCTTATCCTCCACTTATCCACATTTTGGGGATAACTTGTGGAAAAGCCGTGGAATACGATCTGGATAAGCTTCTGATTGTTCACACCCATTCACCAAAAAGCCTTATTTTTCGACGTTTTTTCCACGTGGATAACTGAATTTCACTTATTCACATTGCGGGTTTTTATTGAAAAATGTGGACAAATCATGTAGAATAGAACTTAGATTGGGTTATTTTGCAGTTTTGGCTGCTTTTTACGTTTAGGAGACACAGTATGATAGAGAAAATTAAGGAAAAATGGGATGAAATTCTCCTCCATATTAAAGAAGAACACGAACTGACGGACGTTTCTTTCAAAACATGGCTGCTTCCGACGCAGCCTTATTCCATGAAAGACGGCACCCTTCAGATCCTGGTTCCGGATGTGCAGTTTCTCGGCTATATCAAAAAAAAATACGGACTTTTGATCCAGATTACCATCGAAGAACTAACCGGAATCGAGTGTGAGGTCGATTTTGTCACCATCGAACAGGTCGATGAGCCGCAAAAAGAGACGGACAAAAGCCATCTGATCAACCGCCCGTCCGAGGTCAGCCGCCAGCTCATCCAGGATGCGAACTTAAATCCGCGCTACACATTCGACACCTTCGTCGTCGGCGCGAACAATAACTTAGCGCACGCCGCTTCCCTCGCCGTGGCAGAATCTCCGGGTGAGATCTACAACCCTCTCTTCATTTACGGGGGTGTAGGTCTGGGAAAAACGCATCTTATGCACTCGATCGGACATTTTATCTTAAAAAACAATCCAAAAGCGAAGGTTCTCTACGTTACAAGTGAGAAGTTTACGAACGAACTGATCGATGCGATCCGGAACAAAAACAATATTTCCACCACGGAGTTCCGTGAAAAATACAGAAACAACGACGTCCTCCTCATCGATGATATCCAGTTTATTATCGGTAAGGAATCAACACAGGAAGAATTTTTCCATACCTTCAACGCACTCTATGAAGCGAAAAAACAGATCATTATCTCCTCAGATAAGCCGCCGAAAGAGATCGAGACGCTGGAAGAACGGCTTCGTTCCCGTTTCGAATGGGGCTTGACCGTCGATATCCAGTCGCCGGATTATGAAACCCGTATGGCGATCCTCCGCAAAAAAGAGGAACTCGAGGGCTACAATATAGATAATGAAGTGATCAAGTACATCGCCACCAACGTCAAGTCCAACATCCGTGAGCTCGAGGGCGCCCTCACCAAGATCGTCGCCCTTTCCAAGTTAAATAACAAGGAGATCACGACGGAGCTGGCGGAGGAAGCGCTCAAGGATCTCATTTCCCCGAACGCGGAGAAAGAAGTGACCCCAGAGCTGATCATCCAGGTCGTTGCTGATCATTTCGGTATCACTCCGCTTGACATTTCCTCCCAGAAGCGCAACAAGGAGATCGTATTCCCGCGCCAGATCGTGATGTATATCTGCCGTTCGATGCTCGGAACTTCCCTGCAGAATATCGGCAAATATTTAGGCGGTCGGGATCACACGACGATCATCCACGGTCACGACAAGATCGCTGCCGATATGGAGAAAAACGAATCTCTTCGCAATACAGTGGAAATCTTAATGAAAAAGATCAGCCCACAGTAGGTTTCTTCCACAATTTCGCGTGGAAAAGTGGTTGAAAACCTGTGGATAACTTTTCCCACATTTTGCTCCATTTCAGGGCTGTGGATAATTCAAAAGTTATCCAGCCGGTTCCGGACAGTTTTACACAGCCTTTTTAACCATTCAAAAGGAGTCTGAACCCCTGTATTTTCGGGGCTGTCCGGAGAATTCCACATATTCACAGCCCCTACTACGATTGCGACGGAATTTATATATATCTTTTCTTTCCGTTCCACGTTATTTTTAGCAAAGGAGTTATCAACAAACATGAAGCTTTCATTTGAAAAAGATCATTTAATGAACGGCATCAACATTGTTCTGAAGGCCGTTCCTTCCAAAACCACCATGCCGATTCTCGAATGCATCCTGATCGATGCTGTTTCGGATGAGATCAAACTGACCGGCAACGATATGGAGCTGGGAATTGAGACGAAGGTCGAAGGAACGATCCTGGAACGTGGAAAAATCGCTCTTGATGCCAAGCTTTTTTCCGATATTATCCGCAAGCTCTCCGGCGAAAATTCTACGATCACGATCGAATCGGATGAAAAATACAACACGACGATCACCTGTGACAAGGCTATTTTCCAGATTCAGGGCAAGGACGGCGATGAATTTTCCTATATTCCCCACATTGAGCGGGATAAATTCATCACACTTTCCCAGTTTACCTTAAAAGAGATCATCCGCCAGACGATCTTCTCGATCTCGCCGAACGACAGCAACAAGATGATGACCGGTGAGCTGATGGAGGTCACCGGCAATGAACTTAAGCTCGTTTCCCTCGACGGACACCGCATGTCGATCCGCAAAGTTGCATTAAAAGAACAGTACAGTGATATAAAAGTCATCGTTCCTGGCAAGACTTTAGGTGAGATCAGCAAGATCTTAAACGGTGACAACGACTCTGAGGTACAGATTTTCTTCAGCACCAACCACATCATGTTTGAATTTGACGACACGATCGTGTTATCCCGCCTGATTGAGGGCGAGTATTTCCGGATCAATCAGATGCTTTCCTCCGATTATGAGACGAAAGTTACCTTGAACCGCCGTGATTTCATGGATGCGATCGACCGTGCGAGCATTCTCGTCCGTGAAAATGATAAGAAACCTTTGATCTTAAACTTTACCGATGAAGAAATGGAGTTAAAGATGCACTCCGCCTTCGGTACGATGGATGCCCGTCTGGCCATTACCAAGTTTGGAAAAGACCTGATGATCGGCTTCAACCCGAAGTTTTTGGGTGATGCGTTACGAATCATCGATGATGAGGAAGTGACTCTGTACATGATGAATCCGAAATCCCCGTGCTTTATCCGGGACGAGGAGGAGACTTACATCTATCTGATCCTGCCGGTCAATTTCAATGCGGCAGCGATCTAACCTGCCATTTTTAGACATGGCAGGTGCAGGCAGACAGTGACAGAAAGGATCTGAAATAAGATGGAGATCAAACTGAGAGATGAATTTATAAAACTGGGTCAGGCGCTTAAGGCAGCTGGTCTGGTAGAGTCCGGCGTGGACGCCAAATTTGCGATTCAGGACGGGCTTGTGAAGGTCAATGGCGCGGTGGAGATGCAGCGCGGCAAGAAGCTTTACGACGGGGACAAAGTCGAGTATGACGGAGAGACCGTAACAATCACCAAATAAAGGATGGTTTCATGTTTATCGAATCGATCGAACTCAAAAATTACCGCAATTACGGGGAATTACATATGGATTTTGATCCGGGGACGAATGTTCTCTACGGAGACAACGCGCAGGGTAAAACCAATATCCTCGAAGCGGTCTACGTGTGTGCGACGACCAAGTCCCACCGCGGCAGCAAGGACAGGGAGATCATCGAATTCGGAGAGGACGAGTCCCACATCAAGATGCAGCTTCGCAAGGACGATGTGCCATACCGGATCGACATGCACCTAAAGAAAAATAAGACGAAGGGCGTGGCGGTCAACGGGATTCCGATCCGGCGGGCGAGCGAGCTTTTCGGCATCGTTAACGTGGTGTTTTTTTCGCCGGAAGATCTGAATCTCATTAAGAACGGGCCGGCGGATCGGCGCCGTTTTATTGATCTGGAATTATGCCAGTTAAACCGGCTCTATGTTCATTCGCTGGTGCAGTACAACCGGGTAGTGATACAGAGAAATAAGCTCTTAAAGGAGCTGTTTTTCCATCCCGAGTACGAGGAGATGCTGGATATATGGGATATGCAGCTTGCTTCCTACGGGCGGGAGGTGAGCCAGTACCGGCGGGAATTTATCGGTGAATTAAACGAATTGATCCGTCCGATCCATCAGAAATTGTCGGGTGGAAAGGAAGAACTCGTCATCCAGTATGAGCCGAACACGGAGGCAGATCAGTTGGAAGCGGCAGTCAAAAAGAGCCGCGAGGCGGACCGGAAGCAGAAGACGACGCTGGTCGGACCGCACAGGGATGACTTAAGTTTCTATGTCAACGGGATTGACATCCGGCGCTTCGGTTCACAGGGACAGCAGAGGACGGCGGCATTATCGCTCAAACTGGCGGAGATTGAGCTGGTTAAAAAGATCAAAAAGGAGTATCCGATTCTGCTTCTCGACGATGTTTTGTCGGAGTTAGATGGGAAACGGCAGGATCATCTGCTCGCCAGCATCCGCCACATACAGACGATCATTACCTGTACGGGCTTGGATGATTTTGTCAGCCACAGCTTCCAGATAGATAAGACCTTTCGGGTCGTGAGCGGGACGGTCACCTGTGAACGTCCAAACAAGACAACTAGTCAGACATAAAACAGCAAGTGAAGGAGGAACTATGGGTTCAGAATACAGTGCAGATCAAATACAGATATTGGAGGGATTGGAGGCGGTCAGAAAGCGTCCTGGTATGTATATAGGCAGCACATCTGTAAGAGGCCTCCATCACCTGGTGTATGAGATAGTTGACAACTCCGTGGATGAGGCGTTAGCCGGATTCTGCAGTCACATCGAGGTGCAGATCAATGCGGACAATTCCATCACGGTACAGGATGACGGTCGTGGTATCCCGGTTGATACTCAGAAAAAAGCCGGACTTCCGGCGGTTGAGGTCGTATTTACGATCCTGCATGCGGGCGGCAAGTTCGGCGGCGGCGGATACAAGGTATCCGGCGGTCTGCACGGCGTAGGCGCATCGGTTGTAAACGCTCTTTCCGAGTGGCTGGAGGTTGAGATCTGCCGCGATGGAAAGGTATATAAACAGCGCTATGAGCGCGGCAAAACGATGTATCCGCTGAAAGTAGTCGGTAAGTGTGCTCCGGATAAGCACGGCACACGGGTCGTATTCCTGCCGGATAAGGAGATTTTCGAGGAAACGGTCTACGACTATGATACGTTAAAAGTACGCCTGCGTGAGACGGCATTCCTGACGAAAAACTTAAAGATCACCCTGCGGGATGACAGAGAAGTGAAGCATGAGAAGACCTTTCACTATGAGGGCGGTATCAAGGAATTTGTCACCTACTTGAACCGGAGCAATGAGAAGCTCTATGAACCGGTTATCTACTGCGAGGGCATCAAGGACAAGGTATTTGTCGAGGTGGCGATGCAGCATAACGATTCCTACACGGAAAATATCTACACCTTCGTCAACAATATCAATACCCCGGAGGGCGGTACGCATCTGGCTGGTTTCAAGAGTGCTCTGACGAAGACTTTTAATGACTATGCGAAGAAAAATAAGCTTCTGAAGGAAAATGAGCCGGCACTCAGCGGTGAGGATATCCGCGAGGGCATTACAGCCATCATCAGCGTCAAGATCGAGGAACCACAGTTTGAAGGCCAGACAAAGCAGAAACTCGGAAATAGTGAGGCGAGAGGTGCTGTGGACAGCGTTGTTTCTGAGCAGCTCACCTATTTCCTTGAGCAGAATCCGTCTGTCGCTAAAACGATCATTGAGAAATCGGTTCTTGCCCAGAGAGCGCGTGCCGCTGCGAGAAAGGCGAGAGATTTAACAAGAAGAAAGACGGTCCTTGACGGCTTATCCTTACCCGGAAAGCTTGCGGACTGCTCCAGTAAGCACCCGGAGGAATGCGAGATCTACATCGTAGAGGGAGATTCCGCCGGCGGTTCCGCGAAGGACGCGAGAAATAAGAGCACCCAGGCGATCCTGCCGCTCCGCGGAAAGATCTTAAACGTGGAGAAGGCGAGACTCGACAGGATCTACGGAAATGCGGAGATCAAATCCATGATCACGGCGTTCGGTACCGGAATTCATGAGGATTTCGATATCTCGAAGCTCCGCTACCACAAGATCATCATCATGACTGATGCCGATGTGGACGGTGCCCATATCAGCACCCTGCTTTTAACCTTTATCTACCGGTTCATGCCGGAGCTCATCAAACAGGGCTACGTTTATCTGGCACAGCCGCCGCTCTATAAGATCGAGAAAAACAAGCGGGTATGGTATGCGTACAGCGATGAGGAGTTAAACAACATCTTAAAAGAGATCGGACGTGACCAGAACAACAAGATCCAGCGTTACAAAGGACTTGGTGAGATGGACGCGGAGCAGCTCTGGGAGACGACCATGGATCCGGAACACCGAATTCTTTTACGTGTGACCATGAACGAGGAGATGACATCGGAGATCGATCTCACCTTCACGACACTCATGGGAGATCAGGTAGAGCCGCGCCGTGAGTTCATCGAACAGAACGCGAAGTACGGAACTCTTGACATTTAATGCGGCAGCAGGGCGCTCCGGAAAGAGATAAAATCCTTCCGGAACGTCAGGCGGCGCAGTTTACGCAGGTTTAAGGCGCAGCGCAGGCTGCATTGGAGGAAAGAATGGAACCGAATATTTTTGACAAAATTCATGAAATAGACTTAAAGAAGACCATGGAAAAGTCGTACATCGACTATGCCATGAGCGTTATCGCGTCGCGAGCGCTCCCGGATGTCCGTGACGGCTTAAAACCGGTACAGAGACGTGTCCTCTACTCCATGGCGGAATTGAACAACGGTCCGGATAAGCCCCACAGAAAGAGCGCCCGTATCGTCGGCGATACCATGGGTAAATATCATCCGCACGGAGACAGTTCCATCTACGGTGCTTTGGTAAATATGGCCCAGAGATGGTCTATGCGTTATATGCTCGTAGACGGCCACGGAAACTTTGGATCCATCGACGGCGACGGTGCCGCTGCCATGCGATACACCGAGGCGAGACTCAGCAAGATCTCCGTTGAGATGCTGGCGGACATCTATAAAGATACCGTTGACTTTATCCCGAACTTCGATGAGACCGAGAAAGAGCCGACCGTATTGCCGTCCAGATTCCCGAACCTTCTTGTAAACGGCGGAACCGGTATCGCAGTCGGAATGGCGACAAATATCCCGCCGCACAACCTTCGGGAAGTCATTGCGGCAGTAGTAAAGATCATCGACAACCAGGTGGAGGAAGGAAGACAGACCTCCCTGGAGGAGATCTTACAGATCATCAAGGGACCGGATTTCCCGACAGGAGCTGAGATCCTCGGAACAAGAGGAATCGAGGAGGCGTACCGTACCGGACGCGGAAAGATCAGAGTCCGCGCCGTGACAAATATCGAGACCGCACCGAACGGAAAGAGCCATATCATCGTCACAGAGCTTCCGTACCTTGTCAATAAGGCAAGACTGATCGAGAAGATGGCGGAGCTTGTAAAGACAAAGAAGATCGACGGCATCACCGGCATCACCGATGAATCCAACCGTGAGGGAATCCGCATCAACATCGAGCTTCGGAGAGATGTAAATGCGAATGTCCTCTTAAACCAGCTCTTAAAGCATACACAGCTGCAGGATTCCTTCGGCGTGATCATGCTGGCCCTGGTAAACAATGAGCCGAAGGTCCTGAACCTACTTCAGATGCTGGAGTACTATCTGGACCACCAGAAGGACGTTGTGACCAGAAGAACGAAGTACGACTTAAATAAGGCGGAAGAGCGTGCCCATATCTTAGAGGGCTTATTAAAGGCTCTGGACCACATTGACGAAGTGATAAAGATCATCCGCAGTTCCGCGAATGTCGCTGAGGCGAAGCGGGAACTCATGGAGCGCTTTGAGCTCACGGACCCGCAGGCACAGGCGATCGTTGACATGCGTCTGCGTGCTCTCACAGGTCTGGAACGCGAGAAGCTTGAGAATGAATATAAAGAACTGGAGGCAAAGATCGCGGAATTGCGCGCAATCCTGGCTGATGAAAATAAATTATTAGGTGTGATCAAAAAAGAGATCCTTGTGATCTCCGAGAAGTACGGGGATGACAGACGGACAAAGATCGGCTTCGACGATGATATGTCCGTGGAAGATCTGATTTCCGATGATGACACTGTTATTGCCATGACAAATCTCGGCTACATCAAGAGAATGTCCGTGGACAATTTCAAGAGCCAGAACCGCGGCGGCAAAGGAATCAAGGGAATGCAGACTCTTGAGGATGACTACATTGAAGAACTTCTGATGACAACTACCCATCATTATCTGATGTTCTTTACAAATACAGGAAGGGTATATCGTCTGAAGGCATATGAGATTCCGGAGGCAGGACGTACTGCAAGAGGAACTGCGATTATTAATCTGTTACAGCTTATGCCGGGGGAATGCATCACTGCAGTAATCCCGCTCCGCAAATTTGAAGATGGTCATTATCTGATGATGGCTACGAAGAATGGCCTGGTAAAGAAAACACCGATTAAAGAATATGCGAATGTGCGTAAAAACGGACTGGCAGCTATCACATTGCGTGATGATGATGAACTGATCGAGGTTAAGCTTACAGATGATAAGAAGGATATAATACTTGTTACAAAAGATGGTATGTGTATCCGTTTTAAAGAAACAGATGTAAGAAGTACAGGCAGAACTTCTATGGGCGTACGCGGTATGAATATCGATGATGGAGACGAAGTGGTAGCAATGCAGCTGAATTCTCAGGGAGATTGTCTGCTGATAGTTTCTGCAAATGGTATGGGTAAACGTACTTCTATGGGCGAATTTACCTGTCAGAATCGTGGCGGTAAAGGTGTAAAATGTTATAAGATTACCGAGAAAACCGGTGATGTAATCGGAGCAAGAGCTGTAAATGAAGATAATGAAGTAATGCTGATCACTACGGAAGGTATTATCATCAGAATCGCCTGCGCTGATATTTCCATTCTTGGAAGAATTACATCGGGTGTAAAACTGATCAATCTTACAGAGGGTGTCACTGTAGCCAGTGTAGCTAAAGTGAGAGATAAAGAAGAAAAAGATACAAATGCACAGCAGGCAGCAGTGGAAATTACGGACAGTGCAGAAACAGAAGAATCTGATCAGCCGACAGATCAGGAGACACAGGATGAGAACAGAGGGGAAGAGGAATAACCATGAAGAAATGGTACAGATATCTTGCAGCCGGAGTGTTGGTATTACTGACACTCTGTGTGGCAGGATGCGGGGGAGTGAGTCATAAATCACCGGAAAAAGTAACAGAGGAATTGATTCAGTCCTATACTGACGGGAAAGAAAAGAAAGTGAAGGAGTGCTATAACCAGGCAGATAATACAGAAGCAGATCTTCAGACAGAGATTACAGCAACACTCAAATATTTTGCGGCACATAATCCTAAGAAAGTATCTGTTCAGGATTGTGAGATCCTTTCTGAAAATGACAAGTACAGTTATGTATACATAACCTACAATCTGATTCTGGAGGATGATCAGGAATATCCATGTGTTGAAACTTATATGGTTGGTAAACAGGATAAAACTTATTATATCATGGCACCATCACAGATCACAGATGATATGAAAACTCAGGCGGCTACAGCATATGTCCAATTTATGAAGACAGATGCTTACAAGACGTATACCAAAGCATATGAAACATTTATCAAGAAAAATCCGGGATATGAAGACAAAATTTCGGAAAAAGCAGGAGTGTAATATATCGGGGGCAAAAAAATGAAAAGAATATTACTGATGGTATTTAGAAATCTCTTTTTTGTTCCATATGGATGGTTTAAGTTATGCTGGTATGCATCGCATGCAGAACGTTACAGTGAAGAACAGAGATATCAGCTTCTTAAATATGTAGATAACAGAGCAGTGAAAGGCGGTAATCTGGTAATTGACGGTCATGGTATGGAAAATATTCCAAAAGAAAATGGGTTTATTTTCTTTCCCAATCATCAGGGATTATTTGATGTACTTGCAATCATACAGGTGTGTCCGGTACCTTTCTCGGTAGTGGCAAAAAAAGAGCTGACAAACGTACCATTTCTGAAGCAGGTATTTGCATGCATGAAAGCGTTTATGATTGACCGTGATGATGTCAAACAATCTATGCAGGTAATCATTAATGTTATCAAAGAAGTAAAGGCAGGAAGAAACTATCTGATTTTTGCCGAGGGAACCAGAAGCAAAGACGGCAATCATCCGCAGGAATTTAAAGGTGGAAGTTTTAAAGCTGCAACGAAATCAAAATGTCCGATCGTACCCGTAGCACTGATTGATTCTTATAAAGCGTTTGATACGGGATCTGTCAAAAAACTTACAGTGCAGGTACATTTTCTGGAACCCATATACTATGATGAGTATAAAGATATGAAAACAACAGAGATTGCAGCAGAGGTAAAAAAACGTATCGAAGCGACAATAACACAGTATACTTCTTGATGGAAGTATGAAATTTGCAAGTCCTGAAACCGGATTTTAGGGTAAAAATAAAAAATATGAAAAAAAGTAAAAAAACCTGTTGACAAAACAGGTTTTTTTACATATAATTACAAATGCGCTTCGGGAGATTCCAAAGTGCATTCGAATTTAATATTGAACTATTAGTTCGGAGTCTGGAGAAGTACTCAAGAGGCCGAAGAGGTGCCCCTGCTAAGGGTATAGGTCGCTAACGCGGCGCGAGGGTTCAAATCCCTCCTTCTCCGTTTTTGTTTTTTGGAAAACAAAAAATAAATAAAAA